>Ga0137308_100889_pt1 | contig 37862 bp, 29 predicted proteins | sample Inofrocosms_June_FD_97181 | JGI IMG/M metagenome (GOLD analysis project Ga0137308, IMG submission 97181) | Mouse cecal microbial communities from Vienna, Austria - N-Acetylneuraminic and N-Acetylglucosamine D2O microcosms_June | ecosystem: Host-associated > Mammals > Digestive system > Large...
TCACGTATAAAAATGCGGCCCCCAGCCCCCGGCCCACCTGGCCGTTCCATCTGGAAACCGCATTTTTTATCTTACAAATACTCCCTCAATCATTCCGTTTCATACAGAAAACATGCCCTTAATCCGTTTTCTGCATAAGTAAAGCATTCTGTTCCTGACAGATGCCGTCTGTGTCCCCACTCCCCGGCTTACAGATGGCTCCTATCCCAGCTGCTCCAGCACCCACTCCACATCATCCGTGGTTTTTAAGGTTTCCAGTCTGGCCGGATCCTCCAGCAGGGTGCACAGCTTGCTCAAAAGCTCCAGGTGCTCGTCGCCGATTCCCGCAATACCGAACACCAGCTGGGCCTTCTCCGCGCCGAAGTCCACACCTTCAGGATACTGTAAGAACACGATCCCGGTCTTCTTCACCGTCCCTTTGGCCTGGGTGGTTCCGTGGGGAATGGCTACCCCCATACCGATGTAGGTGGACACCAGTTTCTCACGCTCCTGCATGGCCGCCACATAGGTGCCGTCCACATAGCCCAGGGATTCCAGAAGCTCACCGGCCGCCTGGATGGCTTCCTCCTTGGTCACCGGTGTCTGGCCCAGCTTAATGCCGTCGGCAATGATGATCTGCTTCTTCACCGGCACATCCGGAATGGTGATATCCGTGTTCTCCCCTGCCGGTGCCGCCGGTGCATCCCCGGTAGTCAGCTGTACGTAGAGGGCATCCAGGGCCGGATCGGCCAGGAAGTTGCCGATGGTGATCAACTGTGCCTGGGGCGCGGATTTTCTGGCCCGGTCCGCCAGGGTGGTCTGAACCACAGCGATGTCACAGTCCGCAGGAATATTGTCCACGGAGGTGTTTTTCACTGTGATATCCGGACGGTTGGCCTTGATCCGGTTGCGGAACTTGGTGGCGCCCATGGCGGAGGAACCCATGCCCGCATCGCAGGCAAAAATGATCTTTTTGATTGCATCGGCTTTTTCGATGGTTCCGGGAACCACGGTCTGGCCCTTGGCCTCTGCCTTCATGGCTGCCATCTCGTTCTGGGCCTCCTCCAGGCTCTTACCCCCGGCCATCTTCACCAGCGGAGCGGCGATGGCAAAGGACACCCCTGCGGAAATGATCACGCCCACAAGAACCTTCAGCATATCTGACCCTGGTGTCATCATCATGTAAGCGATGATGGATCCCGGGGAAGCCGGACCTACCAGGCCGCAGCCGGTCATATTGAACCAGAAGATCCCGACCATGCTGCCTGCGATGGGCGCCACCAGCACCAGCGGGTTCATCAGCACATAGGGGAAGTATATCTCATGGATACCGCCCAGCAGATGGATGATCACCGCGCCCGGTGCCGAATCCCTGGTAGCCTTATCCTTACAGAAGAACATGTAGGCCAGCAGCACACCCAGCCCGGGGCCCGGGTTGGGCTCCAGCATATACATGACGGACTTCCCTGCCTCGGTCACCTGTGCCGTGGCAATGGGAGTGAAAATACCATGGTTGATGGCATTATTAAGGAACAGCACCTTGGCCGGTTCGATGAAAATGGAAACCAGCGGGAGCAGTCCGTGGCTCACCAGGATATTGACACCGGCCGCCAGGACCGCCAGGATCCCGCTCATCACCGGCCCGATGACCACATATCCCAGGATTGCCAGGATCATACCGATGATACCGGCGGAAAAGTTGTTGATCAGCATCTCAAAACCTGCCGGCATATGGCCGTCCATGGCCTCGTCAAATTTCCTGACGCAGAAGCCCGCCAGAGGGCCCATGACCATGGCAGCCATCAGCATGGTGATCTCCGTATTGCTCATGATGGCGCCGATTACTGCGATGGCGCCCACCACCCGGCCACGGTCTCCGCCGATCATGCGGCCGCCGGTGGAGGCGATCAGGATCGGGATCAGGTAGGTCAGCATGGGACCTACCATGCTGTTGAACTCAGGATTGGGGATCCACCCCGTATCAATGAACAGTGCAGCCAGAAATCCAAAGGCAATCAGCGCACCGATGTTGGGCATCACCATACCCGATAAGAATTTACCAAAACGTTGTACTATATTTTTCAAGAAAACTCCTCCTCACTCTGAAATCCGCGCTCCTGTCCCTTCCTGCCGGATCCTTCCGGCCAGGTATATCCACACTGCCGGAATCATTCTTTTATCACCTTTTTGCGGTCGGGATCTATAAAAGCCGATGTTCAATGGAGGAACTGACCATTCTTTCCCTACAGCACTTCAACCCCATACCGTCTGCACTCTGCCAGCATCTCTGCCGGGAGGTTCCCGTCGGAAACGATGATATCAATATCCGACAGCCCGCAGACGTGAAAGCTGCATTTCACCCCTACCTTGGAGGAATCCATCAGAAGGACTACCTGCTCCGACTGGCGGATGGCCGTCTGCTTTAAGATGGCCTCGTCACTGATTCCGCAGGTGAATCCTGCCGCCGGATGGTAGCCTGTTATCCCTAAGAATGCCTGATGGAAATTCACCCGCTCCAGCTCCTTGATAGCGGAAAATCCGAACACGCTCTGGCTGTAACGGTTCAGCTGGCCCCCAGGAAGCATGACCATGGACTTTGACAGGTCCGCAAGCTCCGTGGCACAGCTTAAGCCGGTGGTATAGATCAGGCAGGACTGGTCCGGGAACTGGCGGGCCAGCACCGTGGCCGTACTGCCGGAATCCAGATAAACCGTCGTATCGGAGCGCAAAAGAGTCAGGGCTTTCTGGGCGATCTTCTGCTTCTCAGGAATATTGCGGACAGACTTTCTGTTCAGGAAATCATCAGTGCCGATGATGACCTGCACGGATCTGGCGCCCCCGTGGATCCTGAGAATCCGCTTTGCCTCATCCAGGAGCTTCAAATCTGTACGCAGCGTCATCTCCGAAACATTGGGAAACGCATCCTTAATCTGGGAGAAGCTGACAGTCCCCTTCTCATTGATCAGTTCTACAATCGCATTTCTGCGCATTTCCATTGAATCCATTCATTACCTCCAGTCTGTGCCGGACAGTCAGGGAAACGGCATACCCGCCCGTATCCGTTCAGGCTGGTCTGGGCGTTTACCGCCATGCACAGACTGGAACTTTCGGCACCTGTTATTCTGTTATAAAGTTGGCAAGCAGATACTCCTCTGCCTCGGGACACCACAGCCCCTGGTGGGTATCTACAATATCCGCCAGGGCCACCAGACGGGCATCCTTGTCCGCTTCGCCCTTTGCGCGCAGATCCGTCAGGGCGGTCAGGGGCATGGTCAGATGGGTATAGACCAGCTTCTTGCCGCCGGGAATCTTGGGCAGATTCAGGGTGGTATCCGCCACAGAGTCCAGACCGCCGATATGGGTCACCATGACTGCCGGATTGATCCGTCCGGCCGCCGTCAGCTTCAGGGACTCGATCATGTCGTCTGTATTGCCGCCGGTGGTTCCCATGACGTGGGTGGAATTGTAGTGTACATCGTAGAAATTCATGGTGGCGCTGAACTTGTTGTCCGTGGGGCCGGCAAAGAAATTCAGACAGCCGTCCCGGCCCAGAATATCGCTGGACTGCTTCACAACCGCAGCCACCGGGGCATAGCACAGCACGTCGTCATAGCCGGTACCGCCGGAGATCTTCAAAAGCTCTGCCACCGGATCCTCGTACGCGCCTGTGTTGACAAAGTGAAGCTCAATCCCTTCTTCCTTTGCAATCCGGGCCGGCGGGAACAGCATGGCCGCACGGTCCAGACGCTCCTGGTTTAAGTCCGTCACCACCACCATAGAGGGACGCACGTCTCTGTGGAGCGCATAGGTCAGGGCGCCCAGACCCATGGGGCCTGCCCCGGCCATAATGGCCAGCTTTCCACCTTCCTTGATGCCCATCTGGTGGGTGTACACGCCCATCTGGGTATGGTAAGCCGCATTGAAGGCTCCGATGCTGCAGGACATGGGCTCGGCCAGGGAAGCTTCATAGTAGGCACGGCCATGGTACTCCAGCAGGCATCCAAGCTCCATCACCTCCGCCGGGATGATGCAGTAGGTGGCATCCCCGCCGAAGAACTCATAGGAATATCCCGGACTCCACATGGTCCCCTTATAGTTCAGAGCCGGCTGCAGGGTGAACTTCATCCCCGGTTTGAAGGTATCCTGATGGTTCTTTCCCACCTTGACAATATCCCCGGCAAACTCATGGCCCATAATGGCCGGATGCTCCGCCACATCGTCGTGGACCCGCTTGTGGGCCGTCCCCAGAATGGCACATTTGTAGGTGGACATGCAGATGCTGTCTGACACTACCTTCACCAGAATCTCGTCGTCGGTGATCTCCGGAAGCTCGAACTCCTCAAGTCTCAAATCATTCGCCCCATGCAGTCTGACGCCTTTCGCTTTCATAATAAAACCCCTTTCTTAAATTATATTTTAAAAATGAAAAAATGCAATGTTCTTTTAACAGAATTCCGTCTATACCGGATTTCTCTGTTTTCAGAGCCTTTGGAACACCACCCTGGACAGCAGCCCTTCAATCACCTCATACTCCGCTGCCTGGGTTCCGCTGCACATGACGTTGGCGGCTCCGGTGGCAGTGGAAAGACGCACCGTCTCATCCAGGCTCATCCCCCTCTCTTCCGCCACGGCCAGGGCTGCCACCACACTGTCTCCGGCTCCCACGGTACTTCCCACCGGCACCTTCAGGCCTTCTGCATAGACCGTTTCCTCTCCGGTCACATACAAGGCGCCCTCTTTGCCCATGGACACCACTACTCTGGCAATCCCGTACCGATTCATCAGTTCCCTGGCCGCCTGCTCCAGCTCCCGGGGGGTCTTAAGGTTCCTTCCCAGAAGCCCTGACAGCTCATGGTTGTTGGGCTTCACCAGATAAGGAGATGCCTTCAGTCCCTCTGCCAGCAGCTCCCCGTCTGCGTCCAGGATCACCCTGGCTCCTGCCTCCCTGCAGGCCTTCACCCAGGTGTAATAGGTATCTTTTGGCGCTCCCTTTGGCAGGCTGCCGGATAGAACCACGATATCCCCGGAGGTAATCATCCCCACAACCTCTTCCAGAAACTCATTGAGAAGCTCTTCTGACACCGTGATCCCCGGCTCGTTGATGTCTGTGTTGGTGTGATTCACCGGATCGATCACCTTCAGGTTGGTGCGGGTCTCCCCTTTCACAAACCGGAACCGGTTCTCAAGGCCCATGGCCTCCAGGGATGACCGGATGGCATTTCCCGTGTCTCCGCCCAGAATACCCGTGGCCACGCTGCTGCCTCCCAGCTTGCTGATCACCTTTGAGACATTGATCCCCTTCCCGCCGGGATCCGTCCGCATGGTGGTGATCCGGTTGACACTGTCAATGGTCAGATCCGGAATCTCCACGGTCTTATCCAGTGCCGGATTCAGTGTTACAGTGCAGATCATAGTAAAACCCCCTTTTTCTTTAATACGCTTCTGTGCTTTTGAATCAAAAGTGCTTTTTCTTTTATTTCAACAACTATAGCTATATAATAACACTATTTTCGAAAAAGTCAACAGTTATTTTAAGGATTTCTTGGGATTTTGAAAAAAATATTTTTGATTTAAAAGTTTTTCAAGTGCCAGCCAGCAGCAACACACACTGCCAGCAATAATAACGGTTCGGGAGGTATCTGAACTGTTACCCCAATCTTCCATTCTTTCTTTATATATTCCGATTTCATGTTGTACAGATATGGGAAAAAGGATATAATAAAAGAAACTTGTTGAATAAAAATCAGAGTCAAACGAGACGGAACCTGGCTCGTTTCCTTTAAAAACAAAAAGGAGCCTATTGTGATCAAAAAATTCTTTTTTACTAACTTCAAAGGATTTGTAAAAGCTGAGATGGCTGTTGAAAACATGACTACGATCATAGGAACCAATGCATCCGGCAAAACCAACGCCATAGAGGGAATCCAGATTTTATCTGAACTGATGACCGGACGTGATCTGTCCACAATTCTGGATGGTTCCAGGAATACGGATGGTGAAATTCGTGGTGGAGGAAAAGGATGCTGCCGGTCCGGTTTATCGCATTTTCAATTGGGATGTCTTTTCCAGTATGATGAAACTCATGATCTGGAGTACCAGGTAAGGATAAGGGTCAACAGCCGGATCATGATTGAATCCGAAAGCCTCCATGAAATCCTGAGAACCCAGCCTGCCCCCAATGTCCAGATGCTCTTTGCTACCAAACCGGCAAGGAAGGATTCCGGAGACATAGATGTGAAATACAATAACGGAAAAAGAGGAAACAATCCGGAATTTTCCTGCATCCGTATTTCCTCCATCATCAGCCAGATTCCAACGAAGCTGCCGCAGAATACAGCACAGGAGAAGCATATCGCAGCCTGCTCCATTGCCCTGATCGAAGAGCTGAAACATGTGCTGTTTCTGAATCCCAGCCCCAACGCCATGCGTGGATATTCCAGGGTAAGCGATACCGAACTGAAGGTGGATGCTTCCAACTTGTCGGCAGTATTAAACAAATTGTGTGAGGACCCAGTAAAAAAAGATATCCTGCTCCAGACCATGCGGCAGCTTCCGGAAAATGAGATTATGGATATCACCTTTGCAGAAGGCCCCATGAATGACATCATCCTTTTCCTTCAGGAGCGCTACGGTACAAAAAAGGAAAAAATAGATGCATTCCGCCTGTCTGATGGAACACTGCGCTGTCTTGCAATCATGGCTGCACTGCTTACAGAAGAATCCGGCGGTATGATCGTAGTTGAGGAGGTGGATAATGGCATTCATCCAGGAAGGGCCAGGAGCATCATCCAGACGATTTCCAGACTGGCCCGGAAACGCCGGATTGATGTGATCATTACCACACATAATGCAGTTATGCTTAATTCCCTTTCCAGAGAAGATCTGGCCGGAGTAGATGTCATCTATCGGGATACCCAGAGCGGTGCCAGCAAGTTCCTTCCACTGGTAGATATTCCGGATATGCCAGGACTGCTGGCTGAAGGCAAGCTGGGGGATGTGGTAACAAACGGACGGATATTGGAATATATTAAAGAACCCGCCCCGGAACCAGACTATTCCTGGATGGAGGTGTAGCTATGAATGTTCATTTTATAGACACCTCTGTCCTTTTAGAACTGTTAAATGTGCCCGGAAAAAGCAAGAATCCCAAACACTACAGGCACGAGCTTCTGGAATTAAAAAAATCCAGATCTGAAACCCTGATCCTCCCCTTTGCAACTATCATTGAGACAGGCAATCACATTGCACAGAATGGCGACGGAAACCAGAGACGCGAATGTGCAAAACGATTCTGTGACTGCATCCAAAAAACAATCACAGGAGAAGCTCCATGGAAATATTATGGAAAACAGATGTCACCGGAGGATTTGGAAATCATATGCAGACAGTTTCCGGATGCCGCTATGCGGGAAGAAGGTTTCGGCGATCTGTCCATTATCCGTGCCTATGAAAAATACAAAAAAGAGACTCCCGGAATTGCCCATATAAGAATTTGGACAAGCGATACCCATTTGATCGGATATGATGAAGATGTGCCGATGACCAGCAGACGTAATGGCTAACCTTCAGGAATGGGCGATGGTCATAAAACAGTATTAGGCAATAGCCTGAAAATCTTGTGTTTTCAAGAGGCGACGCGACTTCGGTCACGCCGTTTTCCCTTTCATCAGTTCATCCAGAGGGATAAAGCCCATGCCATCATACTTGATGTGGGTGCTCTGGCGGCGCTTGCCGCTGGACTTGTCCGGGGCTTCCGGCCCGCACCAGTTCCCGAAGGGCATAGGAGTCAAGGATTTCAATGCCTACATACTTGTGCGCCTTCTGGATGAACCTCTCAATGTTCTTGTTCTGTCATTCCTATACTTCGATGTCTTGTTGCAAAGTGATGACCTGAGCCTCCAACCGCTTCTGCTCCGCCTCGTAGCTCTGGCCCAGCATATCAAACCGCTCGTCACTCAGGCGTCCGCTGGCGTTGTCCTCATAAATCTTGATAAAGAGCCGTTTCAGTTCGGTGATGCGCTTCTCGTCCCGGCTGAGCAGCTTGCGGATGACCTGCAATTTCTTCGCACTCTCCAGCTTCATCTGCTGTTCCATCACGGTTCGGAAGTAATCCTCGTGCCAGAGGATATATCCTATCACCATCTGCATATGCTTCAAGACCAACTGCTCTAAAACCTTGACCCGGATGAAGTGGCCACCGCATTTCTCCCCATGCTTCTTGTGCAGAGAACAGTCAAAGAAGTCCTGGGCGAAGTCTCAGTTGTTAGAAGAACCACTGCATCTTGGAACCGCAGTCGGCGCAGTAGACCACGAAACCGATATTCGCTGGTTTCCATGTTTTTGTCACTCACCAAATTTTCATCCCTCTCCAATGTGATAGAAGTCAATGCTCGACTTCCTGCTTTCTTTGCTGCTGTTGGCGTTGCTGGTCGTGAAGGACAGAATCAATTTTGAACTGAATATCCCGCAGTTTTTTCAAATCACCATAGACGGGTTTCAGTGCAGCAGTTTTAGCGGCGTACTGCTCCATGAGCATTTCCAGTTCCGCCTGCCACTGTTTCGGGGTCAGCTTTTTGCCGGGAAGGCCGGCGTTATCCAACTTGCGCTTCACGGCGTAAAACTGCCCGATCTCGCTGTCATGCTCGGCCTTGTACTTTTCCTGCTTTCCGAAGCCGCTCTTGGCTGGAATAGCGTCAACGATGGGTTTCAATCGGGCATAGTCCTCCGCCAGACGGATCAGGTCTTTCAGTTTTTTCATCTAAGCGGCTTTTGCCTTGGTGGAATCATTCATGCCAAACACCTTGTCACTCATAGCGAATACAAACTCATGTAGCTGGTCAATGGCGAAAATACCCTTGGACTCCAAAAACGCAAAGTCTTCAGTGTATCGCTTCAGATTGCCGACCTTTGCTTTCTGCGAATAAGCCCCGGCGTTGCGGACGGAATAATAGGAAGCCTGCGCCTGCGCCAAATCCGGCGATTGTGCCGTAACCAATTTCTCTTTTACTTCCGTCAGCCACTCCATCAATCCAGTGATTTTTTGGCGGATGCTTCGGAGCATACTGTTAGTGTCTCTGATCCAGCGGTTGAGGTCGCCTTTATCTGTGCGGATGCCCCTTGCCTCCATCTGCCGGACAGTAGGTCCTTCATGAACGGTAGGTAATTGCTCGATCCCCTGGCGCTCATAACTACGGTGGTCAATGCGGCAGGGCAGACCTTTTCCTTCAGCGGGCGGGTGGGACACATCACATGAAAATGGGGATTGGCGATGCCGCCATCTTCTTTGCCGGACAAATGGATGGAGAAGTCGCAGATCATGCCCCGGCTGAAAAACTGCTCCAATAAAAACTGCCTTGCAAGGGCGATGTTCTCCTCCAAGGAAAACTCGTTCTGCAAGGCAATGTCAAAGCTATATGCCAACTGTGCCTGGGGATGCGGTTCCACTTCCTCCACGGCGTTCCAGAGCGTCTGACGGTCTGCGTATTCCGGCGGGGCAGGAGGATTTTGGAATGGGCCACCCCGCCCTTGCGGCATAGTCGCTGGCCTCGCCGTAATACTCGCTGAACAGCTTTTCCCCAGAGCGGCAGGGGCGATGGCGGACTGCCCCGCGCTCCGCTTGATCTGTGTTGCGTGAAAATGGTAAAGTGTGATAGTCAGTCACCTCCCGACTGCTCGACGACATTGTGGGTGTTGACCGCCTCCATTTTTGTTGTAGATAAGAAAAACCGCCTGCCCGGTTTGACAAGCGGTTTTGATATGCGTATGTAATTTAGAATGGATTTCGCCCCGATGAGGCGCAAGGGGCAGACAGCCCCTTGTTCGGAGCGGGGCGACGGGAAACGGCCCTGACTTTCGGAAGTTAGGGCCGTTCAGCCCCCTGCAGGAGATACAGATATTCAACTTGTTGAGGAGCAATATTATTTCCGGACAGGAGGATGCAGATCCCAATCAGGGAAGCAACTGGCGAACCCTTCCAGATTCTGTGTCAACATAACTTTCTCCATTTGGGCCAATCCGGCATCCTCTTGCCCAAACATAGCTTCCAACTCATCAAAGTCTTCCATAGAAATAGTTTGATTTTCGGTCATTGCAAATTCTCCTCTGTTTAAAATTTATGCCACGATGTCCCTCGGCTTGCTGCTCTCAAAAGTTTGCACAAGTTCCCTTACATTGCTCCACTCACTCAGTGTACCATCAATCTGTTGTTTGCCTGCAAGAATCCGCTGATCGAAATCTGCATTTATGGCTACGGTATTTTCCACAATTTTCTTTGCCGCATTGTTGGAACCAAAGAAACAGCCAACTGCACCGAGCAACGCCACGCATCCCAAGGGAGGTGCACTGACAAATCCCAGAACACCGAGAACAGCCAGCACAACCGCCATAACCTTTAGTGTTTTTGGTGTTTTTACCTGGACTCTTTCAAGTGTTTCTGCTCTACGTTGTTCCATGTGCCGCCCAAATTCGTCTTTCATCGTGGTCGCATTGCTGCCATCCGTGGTTTTGCCACTCCAATCCTCAACCTCCAGAGTAATCTGTTGCGGGAAAGTTGGCTTTTTCTCAGTGATGTACTTGCCAAAGCCACCCCTTATGTAACTGCTTAGGAAAGACACAGCCGTCTTTTTCTCTGAGGGACTAGCATTTTCACGTTTCACAATGATGTTGGTCATTTGTGCTACCAGATCAATGGTTTCTTCTGTCTTTTTCTTGTCTGCCTCCAAGATAGCGGCCTTTGCAGCGGCAGAATCACCGTCAAAATAACGGACAGCCAAGAGGTAACGCTCTTCTCTGCGTAAAGGTTCTTCCTTTTCATCATAGCGGCTAACTAAGGCAACCAGCGTTTGATCAATGTCCTTTTTAAGTTGCTGTTGATCCACATCCACATTCTGCATCCGGGAGAAGTTACCGGAAATCTTGTCAACCGAGTTGATGCGGCCGACATAGGACGATATATCATTGTATTCATGCACGTGGTTGCTGAGCAACGGGAACTGTCCTTCAAGATTAACAGTAAAGTCCTCACAATATTTACGCCACAATTCGACTTGCTCATCCTCAAAATAGTCTCCAGATGTCTGCACCTCTCGCATCCATTTTGCTACATAGTCATCGCACATATGCTTCTTGTCTGGGCCAAAAACACCGTTCAAGTACGCATTCAGATATGTGAAATTACTCGCAGTGAAATGCTTCGCGCTTTGCTTTGCAAAATAGAGTGACAGCCATTCATAGCAGGTATCTGTTCGGTTGTTACGGCGGCAGATTAAGGCCATCGTGAGGGCTGCTTTTTCCTCATCTCGCTTGACGGCTTCAGTAATTGCGCGATTCGCCAAATCGCGGTCATTTCCAATCCAGGCAGATACAGCTACCAAACAAGGTGCCAGCCAGTAGTCCGGAGTGGAAAGCATCAGCTCTTCCGTTACCCGAGAAATAGTTGTTTTCTTGACCAAAGCAAGGTCAGTAGCCTGGAGAACACCAAGCATGGTGTCCCGGACAACTTTGTAATTACCGAAATTCTGCTCAACCTCCTGCCGTACCCGAATCAACTCCGTAGCCGCCTTCTGCAAAGCAGCTGTTTTTCTGCTTTCGTCTAGGAATCTTGTAAAACTTGCTTTGAGTTCCTGCAACTCCTTGTTGGCTTCGCTCAATTCCCGACTGACCGCTTCGATTCGTTCATTGGTTTGGAGTACCTGCCCCTCAATGCGCTGAGTGACAGCTGTGACATGATCCAGCCTACGTTCTACCCCAGATAGGTCAACCCTTACTACATCCGCCATGGCCATTTTCCTCCTCGTTATTTAGTAATCATACGATTCCCGCATCCACTCGATACTTCTCACATTTTTTCAGGTAGGCCGCTATGAACTTGCTCTTTATGCTATCATCTTTGATAGCTTCGATAATCTCTTTCAGTTGACAAATATAATTATCGTAAAAATATTGACACTTCGCCCGGAGATAAAAACTGTTATCTGTATAGGGTGAGTCCGGGTTTGTATCAATTGCTTTCATCAACGCAAAACAAGTTTTGGGAATACCACAATGAGCAGCCAGCTCCTGATACATTTCTGCCAGATTTTTGGTCAGAAAGGCCGATGAGGGATGCTTCCCAATAATGTAAGGGCAAAAAGTATCTATAAACTCACACAGCGCTTGTGCGTCTTCTTCTGCCTGCATATTGACAGCCATCAGTTCAATAACATCCGCCTCATAATCTGTCAAGTTATAAGCAGATGACAGCAACAACCCTTTCAGATCCTGTACCTCGTCATACTCCAAAGCAACATCCTTAATTCTCCAAAAGAAGTTTTTCATTGCATCAGGCTTTCTTGCTGTAAACTCGTCATAGTAGGCCAAAATATATAAGGCTGGTGCGTTGTCCATAGAAATATCCAACACTTCCACAGCATAATGCCGGGCATCATCCATTCTCCCTTCGGAGAAAAAGCGTATCGCATTGCGTCGTCCGAATGCCACTTTCCCATTGGCGTTCAAGGTTGCTCTGGAATAATATTCTTCCTTTCCGCACTGGTTGCAGAACAACACCCGCCGTTTGGGATCGAATGTCACATTTGTGCTACCGCAGCCATGACACTGCAATCCCTCCATATCCATGAAAACACCCCCTATTTTATAGATAAGGCGGTGCTGCTTCGCATTTCCCAACACCGCTGAGCCTGTTGGATCTTTTCTATAACAAGTTCTTTTCGACTATTTGCCATAAGCAAATTCATCAACTCGTCAAGATAGCCAGCCATTCGCTGCTCTTGAGCAGTTGTAGAAGTGGTAGTAATGTTAGTTCCGTAATCCACCATCTCTTTCAACTTCAGCAGTCTGCTGCGAATCTCTTCATCCTCTGCAATACCTAATAAAGCACCAAGTTTTTCCGAAATGTCTACGCTTGCTGCTGTTTTGGCTTCAGTACAATCCAACTGCTCCTTCAATCGTCTGGTATCATGTTCCACATATAGGATCAAAACAACGTATACTACGTCGATAATGATATTCCCGATAATCAAATATCGGTTAAATCCCCCTAAATTTACGGGAATAAGTGCCGTATTTATTCCGAGTGAAATGAGAACATACACTACAGTCACAATAATAGATAAGGCTCCCGGCTCTACAGCCTGCCGCCCGGGGGCAAAGCGCAGAAAAGATAAATATGTCACAGCAAGCGCAACAGCAATAACACCGAACGATAAACTGCCCGCAAAATGAATGACAGGATCCCGCATCCCGGCAAGGATCAAGATAGCCAACGCCCATAGAGTACCCAAAATGCCAACTGTCATGGAAATTAATTTATTGTTTGAGCGTCTCATAATCTATTCTCCCCCTCACATCTTGGTCCCGCACTCAGGGCAGAATTTTGTTCCTGGATTCAGCTTCGTACCGCAGCTTGGGCAAGTGACAGTCAAAGGCTGTCCACAATTGGGACAAAACTTGGTGCCAGGAGTTACCTTTTCTCCGCAGCCTGGACAAACAGATCCCGCAATAACAAACTTTTCGCCACACTCGGGGCAGAATTTTGCATTTGGTGCACAGAGAGTGTTGCATTTAGGGCACTTCTTCTGTTCCCCCGGTGTTCCCGCAGCAGGAGCAGACATATCTGCCCTGCCGAGAGATTCTTGAGCAATAGCACCCATGCCGGCCTTAAACGCTCCACCAACGCCAAAACCCATGCCAAGTCCCATTCCAGCGCCCATCAAACCAGACGCTTCGTTTTCAGCCGCAGCCTGCATAACACCATAGGACATTTCCTGCTGATAGGTATAACCCTCGCGTTCACGCATACGGGCGCGGGCTGCCGACTCAATGTCCATCTGGGCGGCGGTTCCTTCCGCCTCCAATTTTGCCTTTTTCCGTTGAATTTTGGCATCGTTAATAACCTTGAGGTCTTCATCCGGCACATTGATATTGTGGAAGGAGAAATTGTCCAAAGTCAAGCCAAAATCGTCAAAGTGGTCAAGCAATTCGTCAAAAATCGCTTTGGAAAATTCGGAGAGATAAGCGCTCAACTTTAAAACACTAATATTCTCGCGGATGATTTGTTTGCCCAACAAATCTGGAACATACTCCAGAATTTTAGCCCGCATAAAGGAGATCAGTTCTTCTCGGGTGTAATCTGCCCGAGTGCCTACCACCTTTTGAAGAAATTTTCTTGCCTGCATTTCTGCCTTACTGGTGTCAATTTGTTCAATATGTACGCCAAACAATCCGAAAGCACGAACATGAACATTTACACTTTCTTCGGGGTCTTCCACAACTACCGGTGCTTGAGTACCCCAGGACAGTTCGTTCATGTATGTGGTATTAACAAAATACACTGTACTGTGAAATGCAGACTCACCGCCAGTCAAAGCATGAGATATATTGCGGAAAGGCGCAAAGCGGCTGTCTCCAGTCTCCAGCTTTATTTTACAAGGGCCTATAAAAGTGGTCATTTGAGCTGCGCCTGAACCGTCATCCCCCAAAGAGCTTCCGGCATTCATGTTGTTTGTAAAGATAGCCATCTGAGAGGGGCCAACAATCAGGGTGGAACCGTTGGGGAAATCCTCATAAATGTGCTTATGGACAATGACTGAAGCCGCCTGGGCAGATTCCGGCTCCCACTTGATGACGTCTACCGCAAATGCTCCCAGTATCCCAGAGTGTTGCTTTTCTTTTGGGTTATTGCTGGAAAACAATGCCATATAGTTTCCTCCTCAACAAAAATAATTATAGGTTTTGGAACACGGTACATTAACTGTTATCAATAACCTCGCCGCTGGCAGGACGGATACCCGTTTTTAGTACTCATTTTCCTGCCTGCCATAATGTGTAGGTTAGGTTTCCGTGAATGGATAAATATTCCTTACCACTTGGATTATACTACTGAATGAGTCGGATTGCAACGCTGTTTTCGACAAATTTCTCGCTATCCAGCGAACAACGATTTGCCTCAAAAACACTTACGGAAAAGTACATCTTTCCGCAGAAATGCCCATATACGGTAACATGGCTTATTCGCAGACCGCCGCCTTGTCACGAAAGGCGGACAGCGGTAGCCCGCAGGCATTTGCGGCGGCAGTATAGGTGATCTCGCCGCTTTTCCAGCTTCTTGTACCGGAGCCGATTGAGGTCCTTGCCGGACTGCCTGTCCATAAAGATGTTCTTGTCAGGAACAGCCATTTCATGCAGTGCAATCAACTGCCGGTCTTCGTTCTGTTCCCTGGTGATGACAGAGTTTGTCACCACCTCAAATTTCGGAAGCCGCTACCGAAAATCGTTTCTGCCTCGAAAAAATGGTGTGGACAGAATTTGTCCGCACCATTTTAGCAAAATCAGATGACCAGTTTGGTCACCTGGTCTTATCGCTCACGTTTCTTCCAGATGATGTCATAGCCCAGCGCATCGGCCAGCTCCGCATAGTCCAAGGGAGCGTTGCAGACCAGCCAGTCCAGTTCGGAACGGTGTTCATAATGGAACCTCCGTAAAACCCTGCATTTTGTAACCAATCCTGTCTGACAGCTGCCAGAATGCGCTTTTTTGACACCTTCTAATTCACAACCGCCTTCTCTGTCTCCTTATCAAACACATGGATCTTCTCCACATCCAGCGCAAACCGCACCCGGTCCCCGGTTCTTGCGGCGGTGGCCGGATTCACCCGTGCCGTCATGCCGGAGCCCTCCAGGTCAAAGTACAGGAATACCTCGGCGCCCAGAAGCTCATAGACATTGATCTTTGCTTCCACGATGCTTCCGGCAAACTTTGCCAGCATATCCGGTGAATCGTGAACATCCTCCGGACGGATCCCCATGATCACGGTCTTACCGTTGTAGCCGCCCTCTTCCAGGGCCTTTGCCTTCTCTCCGGACAGCCGGATCTGGCAGGGGCCCACATGGAGTACTGCCTGATTTCCGCTGATCTCGCAGACCGCGTCGGCAAAATTCATCTGGGGAGAGCCGATAAAACCGGCTACAAACACATTGACCGGATTGTTGTACAAGTTCTGGGGGGAGTCGATCTGCTGGACCACCCCGTCCTTCATGACCACGATCCGGCTGCCCAGGGTCATGGCCTCGGTCTGGTCATGGGTCACGTAGATGATGGTGGAGCCCAGCCGCTGGTGGAGCCTGGAGATCTCCGTGCGCATCTGGACCCGCAGCTTGGCGTCCAGATTGGACAGAGGCTCATCCATAAGGAACACCTTGGGATCACGGACAATGGCCCGGCCCATGGCTACCCGCTGTCTCTGGCCTCCGGAGAGGGCCTTGGGCTTCCTGTCCAGAAGCTTCTCCAGATCCAGGATCCTGGCCGCGTCCCGGACCTTCCTGTCGATCTCATCCTTAGGCGACTTTTTAAGCTTTAAGGCAAAGGCCATGTTGTCATACACGGTCATATGGGGATACAGCGCATAGTTCTGGAATACCATGGCGATATCCCGGTCCTTGGGTTCCACATCATTGATCCTGCACCCGTCGATACATAAGTCCCCGGATGTGATCTCCTCCAGCCCCGCGATCATACGCAGGGTGGTGGACTTGCCGCAGCCGGAAGGCCCCACGAAAATGATGAACTCCTTGTCTGCGATCTCCATGTTGAAATTCTTCACTGCTTCATATCCGTTGGGATATTGTTTGCATATATTTTTTAATGATATCTCTGCCATTTTCCGGCTCCTTTCCAGTTTCCCTGCCCGTAACAGTCCGGATACCCCCTGAACTGTTACGGCATATGGCCGTATGCCGTAACATTTCAAGGGTTATCTGAACTGTTACGTACGATCAGCGCAGCCAGTACGCAGACCTGTCTGAACGGTTGCCCCGGCCTGTCATTTCATCTACTCCATCACTACCATAGTGTAATATTCCAGATACGGCAGTGTAAATGTCACCGTCCCATCCTTCTCATTAAATGGAATCTCCTGCCGGATGCCGCCCTGGTAATCCGGGGAAGCTGCCCAGATTTTCTCCGGAACCCTGCTGCAGTAGTGGCTCACCGTCACCTGCTGCCGGATCCGGGGCGCTGTCTGTGCCAGCCCCTTATCCACCCAGCTGTCATGGGCCGCCCCGTCAAAATTCAGAAGATGGAGGATCTCCCGGTCCGGCTCCCCTGCCTGACGGCGGACCTTCGTAAAGGAGGTCACATTTCCCGGCTTGAAATCCGAACCGGTACGCCGTCCGTCTACAAAGGTCTCATCCCGGACCTCCGTGAGTCCGGTACCCCGCAGCAGATTCTCGTAGGCCACCAGAAAATCATACTGGCGCCGCAGATCCTGTTCCAGTCTGCCGGTGATCTGCATGGAATTTCCCGGATAGTACTCGCTGGACAGCATCCCGGTATCCCCCAGCTCCAGATGGCTTGCCCCGGCGGACATGAGCACGGCGTTCACATAGTTGATGGAAGGCCGGTTGAAGTTCTCTGACTTGGGCGCGTCATAATTCATGTAGGCCGCGATCACGGTTCCACGCTTCCCGCCGTTCTGCCTGTAGATTTCGTCCACCTTCTCCTTCAGGGCGGCAAAATCCGGCGTGTCCGAGGGCCATACCTCCATGTAGACGATATCATAGTCCACGGCCTTCAGCTGGGGCTCCATGCCGTAGGCGGATACCGGGTTAAAGATCACTTTCTTGTCCAGCTCCTTTACCAGGCGGTTCAGCATGGGGACATAGGCATTGTCCAGGGAGATCTCATTGCCCTCATAATCGTACCGGTTTCCCCTTGGGCCTAAGGAATCCACCTGGATCCCGTCGTAGGGATAGACGGCAAACAGATCCTGGTGCACCCTGATATAATAATCCTGCCACATCCGGTTGGCCGGGTTCATGAGCCAGAATTTCTCCGTTTCCCAGCCGATCCCCGAAATGTCATGGACATCCTGCTCCTGGTGGCGCTGGTCACAGTACATGCCCCACTCCGGGCTGACTCCTGCCTGCTCATAATTGTCATAGGTGCCGAAGATCAGGTTGTAGAAGAAGGACTTCATGTTCAGCCGGTGCCCGGTCTCTATGGTATCCAGCAGGGTCTGCCTTCTGGCCAGGGACCGGTTCAGGGTGTTCCAGGTGTCCGCAGGCGCCTCCACGGTTCCTGCCAGGGGCTTTTCCTGGGTGTCAAATACATCATAGTAGAACAGGCCGTTGATGTGGTGGTTCTTAAGCCGCTCCAGAGCCTGGACCACCTCCCCTTCTGCCCGGTCCATTTTGGTCACGTAGCCGTATCTGGGAAATACATTCCAGTCCGAGGACACGTCCACCCCGGTCATCCGGTAGTCTGCCAGCCTTCCGTCCAGATAGAGATAGGCCTCCAGGGCATAACCGGTAAAATCCTTCTCCGGCGCCGGAACCTCAAAGGAGATTCCGGAATCAGCCGGAGAAACCGCCATCTCCTGCTCCCACACAGCCTGGTCCAGGTGCCGCAGGATGAGAAGGAGTCTCCCTTCTGCCGCCGTCCTGTCTCCGCCGGAGAATTCCACTCTGGCCCGGATCGTCTCCCCGGGACTGTACATGCTCCGGTCCGTGGTCATCTCACGGATCCAGGCTCCCGGACGCTCTGCCTCTGCCATATTTATTTCCTGCCGCGCAGCCCACGCCGGTCTTCCCGGTGCGGCGGCCCCGGCTATAAGGGCCACCCCAAGGAAAAGGGCTGCCTTGCTTTTTCCTTTCATTATTTTTCCTCCTTACAAGTCTCCCCGTACCTGCCTCTGCCGCTGATTTTCCGGTCGAAGAAAGTCTATTCCACCGGTTCCAGCACCAGGGCGCTGACCCAGCCGAAGAAATCCCCGTCCTGGCCCACGATGGTAACCACATCCGACGGCTTTAAGTACAAAAGCCTTTCCAGCTTATCCGAGGACATCCCGTTGTCCCCATAGTCTGAGGGCTTCCTCAGGATACTGCCCGCAGGCTGGCCGTTGACACGGATCTCAAACCGTTCCCTGGAACCATTGGAAATAACAGCGATCCTGTACTGGCCTTCCACGAAGGATACATGATCCCCCAGGGGGATCTCAAGGGCCTCCCCGGGCTGCAGATCCGCCGCCGCCAGGTACATGCTTGCTGTGCCATAGGCATAGGCGGGATACCGGTACTCTTCCAGAGACCGCGGGTTCCTGGCATTGACCGGAATCAGGTATACCTTGTCTACCCATCCGAACGGCCCGGATTCGTCTCCCGGCGCAAAGATGCTGATGGTGTCACCGGCATTTACGGATACCGGCCGCTGCAGTACGTCCAGGGTCATGGAGCCCATGTCAAAATTGGTCTCATTTCTGGTGATGGAACCCATCCGCTCCCCGTTCTTCCGGATGACCATGGCAGTCCGGTTGCCGTTGCTGAGCACTCCGATATAGTAGGTTCCTCCGGTGAACGTCCCGTTGGAGGCCAGGGGGATGGTGATCGTCTCTCCCGGCTGGAGATCCGCAGCCGGATTGTCCTTCTGTTTCGTATAGAAGTCTTCCCCCTCCCAGGTATACCAGCTTCTGTCACCGGCGTTCCCGTCTGCGGTCTGCACCTGGGTTAAGGACACATCATCCACCCAGCCGTACTTTCCGCCGGTCTGCCCTTCAATGGCCAGAATGTCCCCCGGCCTCAGCTCTATGGGCGTTCCCAGGGTATCCTCGGTCATCTCGTTCATCCCGTACCCGGTTTCCTTGCGGGTGATATTGCCTGCGGTCCATCCGTTGACCTTGACCCGGAAGAATTCCCGGTTGCCGCAGGAGCGGACCGTCACCCGGTAGGTGCCTTCCCGGAATCTTCCGTTGTCGGATACGGGAATCAGGATCTGTTCCCCTGGCTGCAGGTCCGCCGTGGGAGAATCATTCTGGGCCTTGTAGTAAGCCTCTCCCTGGTAAACCAGCTTTCCGTCCTCCATGGAGACATGGGGCTGGCCGCCGGACTCAAAATCTCCGGCCAGAGCCACCGGGATCCTGCCGCCTACCCGGTTCAAAAAGTCTGCCCCGGTTACCTGGCGCCTGCTGTTAAGGACAATCCGGTCCACCCAGTTGCCGTAGTTGTCCGTGTCCTGCTCCGGGAATTCCACTGTGAGAATATCCCCGGGCTTTAGATGAATCCGCTCAGATCCGATCTCCTTTGTCATATACTTCATTTCATAGCCGGACCCAGCCCGTTCTCCCTCCAGCACCTGGACTCCGTTGACGCACACGATCCAGCGTCTCATGGTGCCGGTGGTATACATGGTAAAATGATAATCATTTTCTTCGAAGCCTTCCGAAGCCAGAATGGGAATTTCCAGCTTTCTGTAAGGGCTGTTCACATTGGCCACGGTTCCGTTCTGCTCCAGTTCATAGACATAGTAGTCCTCTGCTTCCAGGGTAATCCGGGATTCTGGAGCCGGGATCTCCGGGACTCTGTCCGTCTCCTTTAACTGCACATAATCCACCCAGCCGTAGGGGCCGCCCTGGTTCTCCTGCCCCGGCGCATAGAGGGTGATCTCATCGTCCTGGGTCAGGGATAGCACCAGGGGAAGCTCCGCCAGGTCCATCTGGCCCCAGTCTGTGCTCTCCCGGTTAATCATGCCCACCACACGGCCGTTGACAAGAACCATCAGCTTTGTCCTGGGCCCGCAGGTCCGGACAGAGAGAATGTAATTGCCCTGGGCAAACCCCGGCTGGTCCTTCACCGGCAGAGTCAGGGACTCTCCGGGCTGCAGATCCGCATACTGGCCATTGTCACCGGTAGTCCTGTCATAATAATCCACTCCCGGATAATACAGCTCGCTGCCCATGGCCTGATTCACCAGACCGTAGATGCCGGGCTCCTCTGTCTGGAATACCACATACTCCCCGTCTTCACTGAGTTCAAAGAAGATGCGGGTCTTCTTTCCGCCCTCCTGGATGTGGTACAGGGATAGGTTCCCGCCGTCAGAGCTTCTTTTGGACATTCTGGCACGGACGGCCTCCCGGAAGCTTTCCGGGACAGGGATCCGGATCCTCATACTGCCTGACGGCCGGATCTCTTCTCCATTCATCAGAAGAAGAATCCGGTAAAAGCTCATGGCTGGCGCTCCCTCATCCGCAAAGCCGAAGAGCTCCCGGATCTCCAGGTTCAGCCGGTCATCTGCCGGCTCCACAAAAAGCTCTGCCCCGGCAGGCACCGCCCCTGCTTCCGCCTCCACAAGGACGCCTTCCATCTCCTCCTCAAAATCCCTGGCCTCTTTCAGGCAGATATAATCCACCCAGCCATAGTTGTCGTCAGCCCTCAGGGTGACGGTCTGTCCGGGGGCCAGCTTCAGGGCCTCCCCAGGCACACAGATCTCATACTCACCCCAGCCGGTTCCCGGCCTGCTTAAAGATGCCTTCTCCTGGCCGTCCACCAGGATGGTATAGCTCTGTCCGCCGCAGACCCGCAGCAGCAGATTGTAAAGGCCACTTTCAAATGCCTCGTCATCCGGGATGGAAAAGACGATATCCTCCGAGGGCTGCAGATCCGCCGCCTGGCCTCCGTCGGTAGTCTTATGATAATAGTTCTCCCCTTCAAATTTCCAGATATCCTGGTCTGCCAGCAGATAGATGCCGTCCAGACTCTCCATGTAGAAGCAGAGCTTTCTCCCATCCTGCCAGTATCCGGTCACCGGCTCCGGCAGATCCTCCGGCTCCTGGAGATAGTACAGCTCACAGTTCTCCGAATAGCCTTCCGGGATGGGCAGGTAAGCCACAGTCTCCCCACCCAGGGCATCCGCAGCTTCCCCGTCATCCTCTCCGGCTTTTGACGACCGGCTCCGAAGGCCGGGGGATTTCATGCGGAACCGGTAGAAATACACCTTCTGGTCCTCTTCCTTAAACTGCTGACGTATGGTCTGGCGGGCAGTTCTCGGCACCGTATAGGGCTGGATGGTAGTTCCGTCCTGGAACACTCCCTGGGGCGCGGTTACCCGGATTCCGGTCTCAGGATCCGTCTCGTCAAATCTGGGAGCGGCATCCCCGGTCCGTTCCAGGCGGATGTAATCCACATGGCCCCAGGATCCGTCCAGATCCGCCAGACGGATGGTGCTGCCCGCAGACAGCTCCAGCTCCGTCCCGAAGCTTACATCCATACAGGTTCCTGTCTGGTATTTCCCGCCTCCGGGAGCGGTGATGCTTCCTCTGCCCTGGCCGTCCGCAGACACACTCCACTGGGTTCTCTCACCATTGACACCTGCTGACAGCTTGTAGATGCCGGACCGGAATCCGGGATATTCCGCCAGGTCAAAGGTAATGCTTCCGCCGCCGTCCACCTCCACCCGGTCCCCTTCATCGTGAACCTTGGCAGCCCCGGCATAAGAGGCCACAGAGGTATCCTCTGCCTCAATCCAGAAGCAGACACCCACAGGAACCAGCTTCACCCAGTCCAGATGGGCATACTGCCCCTGCCCCTCGGCAATGGTCAGGCGGTCAGAGCCGGTCAGCTCCAGAATCCCATGGTAATAGTACTCCTTCAGATAGCTGCTCTCCCACCAGCTTCCGTCCGGGCTTTCCTTGGTGATGGTTCCCTTCTGCTGCCCGTTGACCGATACCTGGATGGTCTGGGAGTTGCCGTTCATACGGGCAGACACCAGGTAGGAGCCGTCTTTAAAACCGTCCACCTTTCCCAGGTCGTAGGTAACCGAACCATAAGACTGCAGCTCCATCCGGTCCCGGTCCGCACTGTTGAGATTGGCATTCTCATAGGAAGCTATGGACGGATTTTCCGCCTCAAGCTGGTAGTATCCTTCCTCCACCGGGCCAGGGACAAGGTCTCCGGTCCGCACCAGGCGTATGTAGTCCACGTGGCCCCAGCTGCTGCTTACATCATACAGCTGGATCGTTCCGGTTGCAGACAGCTCAATCTCCTCACCCAGATGAATGTCCACGCAGGTGCCCTTCTCCCACTTTCCTCCTCCGGGAGCAGATACCGGGCCCAAGTCTTCTCCATTGACCTTAAACCCCCACTGGGTTCTGTCTCCGTTGACACCGGCATACAGATCATATACTCCCGGCTGGAACCCGGGCACCTGGAACAGCTCAAAGGTAATGCTTCCGCCGCCCTGGACTTCCACCCGGTCCCCGTCACTGTGAACTCCGGTAACAGGCTTTCCGTCGCTGCCTGTATCCTCCACATAGGTAGTAATGGATCTGTCCTCTGCTTCCAGCCAGTAATAGGTATCTACACAAACCAGCTTTGTCCAGTCCAGATGGGCATACCCGTTGTTCCCCTCAGCAATGGTCAGCTGTTCTGTTCCGGTCAGCTCCAGCACTCCACGATAGGCATATTCGCAGCAGTCAGCAAAATCAAAGCCAATCCCTCCCTTTTCGATGGTTCCCTTCGTGTCCCCATTGACCTTCAGGTCAATGGCCGTGGAGCTTCCATTCATATGGACGGAAACCAGATACTTCCCCGGCTGGAAATCCGGGATTTTCGACAGATCATAGGTGACAGAGCCATACTGCTGCAGCTCTACCCGGTTTCCGTCTCCATGAACCCAGGCATTGTCATAGGAAGCCAGGGATGTATCCTCCGCCTCCAGCATATATGTCCCCTCCGTCCCATAGTCCCGTGCCACGCCAAACAGGGATGTATTGGAAGCTGTGGCCTTTGCCCCGGCGGTGATCACATCTGCGGGATCCCCGGCTTTCTCATCCTCTTCTTCCTGATCCTTTCCGGTGCTTTCACTGGGCGTAGCCAGGGAGCCGTCCTCCCTTAAGTCACCGGGTGTGGCAGTCCTGTACCCGTCCTCTGTTCCTGCCTCATATTCCGCTGTCAGATCCGCCAGGGCTCCCCAGGCCGGAATCTGGTATGCCAGCATGGTCACCACCAGAATCTGTGCAATCTGTTTCTTTCCCTTCATGGCCTACTCCTCCACCGCGTCCCAACAGATATAGTCATAATCCTTCTCTGTCAGGCTCTTCCAGATTTTGTGGTTGTCATCGTCCTTGTCACCGTCATAGTATTCGATCACATAGCCGTAGTCATCGTTCCGGTCGCTGACCCTGGTCACCCGGTATACGTTGCCGTCGCTTGATGTGTAATGGCTTCCGCCTCTGGAGCCTGTCTTCACCCGTCCGCCGGCATCCACCAGGAAGAGTCCCGTACTCTGTCCTGTGTCGTCCTGCTCCTCCAGGGTGGGCAGATACACCACCTCAAAGGTCTCATACTGGGCGCCTACGGCCATGCCATGGTAGTAAAGTCTTCCTCCATGGACGCCGCTGATCCCCTGGCCTTTGGAATAACGGCTGCTGTCACGCTCCGCAAAGCTGTAGTAGTAGACATAGCCGTCACTGCCGTCGTCATCGCTGATATTTTCCTTCATCACAGTCCCGGTCTTCATGGCCGCATTGTCCATAAAGCAGTACAGCCCGTCTGCAAAGGAGCTGCCCCCGTCTGCGCCGGTCAGATAGATCATCCCGTCCATTCTCGTACCCGAGTCCTCCAGACAGTAATAGTTCCCGTCTATATACACAATGTTCGCATCCGTGGACCAGTCCTCGAACCGGTAGGTGCCGGTTTCCGCCATCTTGGTGGCCTTGCGCCTGGCCGAGAAGGAAACGCCCTCCCCCCGTCCCCGGCCTCTGGTTACCATATAGCCGGAAGAATCCGCATAAAAGCTTCTTGCGCCATCTCCCTCATTGTCCCAGGGCGGAATCTGGTCCACCCACTGCCGGACGGCCAGGGAGCCGTCCTCATGGCTGCCAAACATCAGATTCTCCGGCCCGGACCTGCAGAGCTCCTTATCCGTGTCCGGGCTGTCCGTATCCACCGGAAGGTACCTGTCTGCCGCACCTTCCCCCTGATCATAGATCCACCCGGTAATGCAGGCCCCCTCCTCATCGAAGATATACCGTTTCCCGTCAATGGTCTTTTTCTGGCCGCAGTAAGGTCTTCCCCTGTCATCAAAATAATAGCGTTTCTTCTCCATGTCCTCACGGACCAGGTCAAAGTCCTGGTTCCGGTCATAGACCACATCCTCCGGACTGTAGGACACCACCCAGCCCTTTGCCATCTTCCCGTCTGTACCGCAGTAGTAGATATCCGCGCCGTCCATGGAATCGCTGTAAGGCTCCGGAAGCTCCTCTTTGGGACAGCTGACCCAGCCGGTAAGCATCACGCCGTTTTCGTCAAAGAAATACACACCCCCGTCGATGGTCTGCCGTCCGGTGGCATATTCTCCCTTTTCATTGAGATAATACCACTGGTCCGCCTGGTCATGGTATTCCCACTGCCCTTGTGCGGCCCAGATACTGTCTCCCCCATACAATCCGGTCAGAAGCAGGATTCCGGCTGCCAGTCCGGCTGCTTTTCTGCCTTTCCCCATGATCCGTTACCTCCCTTTTTTGTGCTTCCTTTTTTGCGCTCCTCCAGTCTCCTGGCCGGCTTCCCTGTATGGCCGGGTCTGTAAAGCTGCAGGCACATAGTCTTCCTATTCCTTCACGCTTCCCATGACGATTCCGGTAATCAGGTATTTCTGCAGCACCGGATAGATCAGCAGCAGCGGAACCACCGACACCACGATCTTGGCGGCGTTTAAGTTCTGCTTTGACACCTCCATGGCGTTGACCAGGGTGCTTAAGCTGCCGCCGGAATGAAGGATATCCTCCAGGCTGACGCTTAAGGACTGGATGTAGGTCTGGAGGGGATAGTTGGCCACCCGGGTCATGTAGATCAGACCGCCGAAGAAATCGTTCCAGCTTCCCACGATGCTGAACAGTGCCACGGTGGCGATCACCGGCTTGGAGCAGGGGATATATACCCTGGTAAGGACCTGGATGGGAGTAGCCCCGTCCAGAATGGCTGCCTCCTCCAGAGCCTTTGGCACCCCCATGAAGAAATTCATCACCATGATCACGCTGAAGATGGGCACGGCTCCCGGAAGCACCAGGGACCACACCGTATTAATAAGCCCCAGCCGCTTCACCACCAGATAGGAGGGGATCATCCCCCCGCTGAACAGCATGGCAAAGACCAGCAGGTTCATATAGATATTTCTTCCCCTGAATTCCCGCGCCGATTTGGACAGCGGGTAGGCCATGAGCACGATCAGCACCAGGTTCAGCACCAGCTGGAGGGCCACACGGACCACGGAGATCCCAAAGGAGCGCCAGAACTGCCGGTCCTCCAGGATCTTGTTGTAGGCCGCAGTGGTGAATTTCACCGGCACGAACCCCACAATATTGGCTGCCGCCGCATCGCTGCTGCTAAAAGACAAGGCCAGGATATTGAGCAGGGGCAGCAGGCAGATCATACCCAGCAGAAAGACTATGAGATAGATCAGGCCTTTTCCCATATTTCCACGAAATCCCTTTTTCGTAACCATACTTCTCCTCCTTAAAAGATCTTCCGGTCTGTGAACCGTTTGGACAGCCAGTTGGCGGTCAGCATAAGGATCATACCCACCACGGAGCGCAGCAGTCCCACTGCCGTGGAAAAGCTGTACTTCCTGCCGATCAGGCCCATCCGGTACACATAGGTATCCAGCACATCCCCGGTCTCATAGACCATGGGGGAATACAGGTTGTAGATCTGATCAAAACCTGCGCTTAAGATGCTGGTCAGGTTCATGGCCGCCATGAGAAGAATCACCGGCATCATGCCGGGAAGGGTGATATGCCACACCCGTTTCCACCAGGAGGCCCCGTCTATGGCTGCCGCCTCGTGGATTCCCGGATCTATGGCCGTAATGGCTGCCAGATAGACGATGGAATTGTAACCGAATTCCTTCCACACATCGGTTATTATGATCAGGGGCCGGAACCACACATTGCTCCCAAGGAAATTGATCTTTGACAGTCCCAGGGCCGCCAGAAGCTGGTTCACCGGTCCGTCCAGGTTCACCATGTTGACCACAACCGCTGCCAGCACCACCCAGGAAAGGAAGTGGGGCAGATAGACGATGGTCTGCACCGTCTTTTTGAACACCCGGATGCGGATCTCGTTGAGCAGGATGGCAAAGGCGATGGCCATGACGGTTCCCAGAAGGATCTTCCCTATGGCGATCAGCAGGGTGTTGGCAAAGATCCGCCCCACGTCCGGCAGGGAGAACATGTAGGTGAAATTTTTAAGTCCTACAAATTCCGATCCCAGGATCCCTTTGGCCGGAACATAGTCCTGGAACGCCATGACGATACCGAACATGGGAATATAGCTGAACACCAGAATGAACAGCATTCCCGGCGCCATCATCACGTGATACATGACCTGGGAGCTCATTTCCCGTCTCCTTTTCTTTGGTCTGTCTGCATGCTCCTTCACTGTTTACTCCCCCTTTCTGTCCACAGCTTCCTGCACCTCTGCAGTGATCTGCTCTCCCCCCTGCGTCTTCCACTGTTCCACAAACGCGTCAAAGGCGTCCATTCCCTTTGCTCCGGTGACAATGGCCACAAAGACCTCCTCCTCCAGGGTGCCAAGGCTTGCGCTGTTCATCTCCATGGTCTCGGTGATCCCCCAGAAGGCCGGGGTGGTCCAGTCCATCTGTCCGCTCTTTGTCAGGTCGTCGATCATCCGGATCCCTTCCATCCGGGATACATACCTGGACCAGTCGCTTACCTCTGCCCCTGCCGGGTCCGCCAGATAACGCTGCACGCTTTCGATAACGCTCTGGGACTCTGCCGTACCCACCTGGTCCATGGTGATCTCTCCGGCCAGCCCCCGGCTGATATCTGAGAAATCGTCCAGCAGGGAGGTGTAGGCATTGACCTCCAGAGGGATGGGCCGCGCCGTGCCGTCCACCCCCTGGCGGATATAGTCGGCCACCTCCGGGTGCTCCTGGTCCAGGGCCTTATTGTTGACCATATCATCAAAGTAGAGGTTGACCATTTTGACCAGCACCTCCGGGTTGGAATAGCCTTTGCGGACCACCATGTAGCCGTTGCTGGCATTGCTGTGGGTCACATGGACCATGCCCTCTTCGTCCCCTATGACATAGGCGGCAAAATCCGCGTTCCCGTTCATTCCCCGCACATTGTTAAGGAGCCAGTCAGGTATATGCCAGGGGCCGAACACAATGCCGGTCTGGCCGTTGGTCAGAAGGGCCGTGATATCGTCCCAGGTACGGGTTCCGAACTGGGGATCCACCACCCCTTCCCGGAACCACAGGGCCATCTGCTCCAGGGCAGCCCGCATCTCAGGCGCCGTGGAGCCGTAATAGACCTTCCCGTCCTCTCCCATAAGCCAGTTCTTGGGAAATGCCCCAAAGGCCGAGGCGATCCCGTTCATGGTGTAGCCGCAGCTTCCGTAATCATCAGAGGTCAGGTACGGGGCAAAGGCCATGCCCACCGGATTGCCGGTTCCTTCCGGATCCTTCTCCAGAAATGTCCGCGCAATCTGCTCCAACTCCTTTACGGTGATGCAGTGGTCCCCGTCGGGATCCGCCTCAACCCCCGTCTTTTCCAGCCAGTCCTTGCGGATATAGGCCACGCAGGGAGCACTGTCCAGGTTGGTGCCGGGTATGGCCATGAGCCTTCCGTTATAGGTGGCCAGATCCAGACAGCGGCCTCCGTAAGAATCATAGACATCTTTTATGTAGTCACTGGCATAGGCTTCATAGACCTCTGTCAGGTCCGCCACCAGGTCATTCTCCACCAGCTCATCCAGAAGATCCTTAGAACCTACCTTCATCACGTCCGGCAGCTCCCCGGCAGCCACAGACAAGGATACCTGACGGTCATAGTCGGCCCCGTTGGCCTCAAAGTCGTCCACCACCTGCACATTCAGCACGTCTTTTAAGTATCGGGTATAGGCATTGTCCTCATAGCTGTCATCCTGGGGGAATTTGGGGTTGGCGATGGTACTCCGGCCCATGCCGCAGACCAGGGTCTCCTCATATGCCCCCAGGGGCCCCTCCACGGCCGCCACCGGCGGCCTGTCATCCACATTTTTGCTGGTACATCCGGCCAGCGCCGCCACAGCCCCCGCCAGCACCAGACCCGCAAGCCCACGGCCTCTGCCGTATCTTCTCTGTCCTTTCCTGTTCTTCATGTTCACCCCACCTTTTTTTGTTGATGTACTCCCAGAATCCCACCGTGCCTGATCAGCCGCAAGGGCAGACGCAAAGAGACTCCAAGAGTGCATGTTGCCGATTTAATTATAAAATTGGGGGGAGAAATCGTAAACGACAGAAAATCACGTTTTGTTGTAATTTTTCAAGAACAATTAACCGCCATAAAAAGAGGCTGTCGGAAAATGCCTCCTGCACACAATATATTGTGGTAATATCCAACAGATCACCTGATATATCGTGGACAGAGAGCTGTTTCCCGACAGCCTCTTCAAAAGCTTATCTTTCTGCACTCCTACACATAACATTCATCCAATCAGTACACGCTTCCCCTCAAACCCAAAGCCATATTTTCTGATCCTGTCCTCACAGATGCCCTCCTCCATCAAAACTGATTTATAATTCATATCTTCAATCTGCTTCAGAGCAGCTTCCACCGTATCCTGGAGTGTCTTTTCGTCATCAGGGTCATGAACCTTGAATTCCAAAATAAAGGCATCATCCTCTTTTTTCCGGGGCTTTAAGATAACATCATACCTCCCGAATCCGCTTTCCCGATTAGAAGTAATCACATATCGGTCAGCCAGTTCCACCATAAGCCCTAATACAAATCCATGGTAGAAGCAGACACTTGGGTTTGGTTTTTTCAAACTAATCTGTTCGTCAATCTCTGTACAAAGTTTTCCTCCTTTCAGAAGATCTCAGGACTTCCCTCACGGACCAGCTTGCCCACCAGGCTGTTGCTGCTGGTATTGGCCCAATAACCGGACAGTCCGTATTCCTGCAGCGCATTCCATACCTCCTGCTGTGTGAATCCTGAGCGCAATCACCGGGTATGTTCCCTGGAGATCACGATATATCTCACGAGTCCATATGGACAAGCCTTCAAATCAATGTCAGATGGGAGTTTGGACTATTCTGGGAATCGTCACAGTCACCCGCGTCCCCTTTCCCGGACTGCTCTCAAAGACAAGTCCATAATCACTTCCATAGTAAAGCTGGATCCGGTGGTGTACGTTCTGGACTCCGTAGCCGCTGGACTGTGTTGTCAGGATATCCGCCAGAACCGGGGCCGGTATCCCGCATCCGTTGTCCTGCACCACAAATACCAGATGCTCCCCTTCCTGCCTTCCGGTCACCTTCAGCACCTTCTCCCCTTCATCCGTCTTGTGGTCCAGGCCGTGTACGATGGCATTCTCCACCAGGGGCTGCAGAAGCAGATTCAGGATCTCATACTCCTCCATCCCCTCCTCCAGCTCCATATTAAGCACCAGTCTGCCGGAATGAAGCAGATTCTGGATCCGGGCATAGGAACAGGTATTGTCCCATTCCCCCTTTACCCGGGTCACATTCCTGCCTTTGTTGAGGGTGGTCCTGTAAAAGGTGGACAAAAGCCGGGACATCTCCCCGATCTCCTCCTGGCCTGCCATGATAGCCTTCCAGTTGATCAGGGACAGACTGTTGTAGAGGAAATGGGGATTGATCTGGGCCTGGAGGGCCCGCAGCTCATACTGCTGCTGGGCGATCTTGCTTTTGTAGACCTCATTGACCATACAGTCCAGACGGCGGACCATCTCCCCGAAACGGCTGATCAGCCGTCCGATCTCATCCTTGTCATCTCCCTGGATATCCACGGACAAGTGGTCCTCCTCAATCTGGTCCATGTTCCGGATCAGCTCCTTTAAGGGCTGTACCACACTGGCCGTCAGGGCATAGCTGGCTGCCAGAATGACCACCACGCAGGCCAGCACCACCACACATACCAGGATGGTGATACTTCCGGCAGAGGCCGACACCACCTCCAGGGGACGGTAGAGCCAGATCCGCCAGCCGGTATCTGGTATCACATCCTCCCTGAGGACATAATGTCTCAGACTTCTGGAGCCGTCCAGGATCTCCTGGCTTTTAAGTTCCCGGCCCACATGCTCCCCCTCCCATATCTGGCAGCCAAAGATGGTGCTGCCCTCCTCATCCGTAATCAGTACCCCGTAATTTTCCGCAAACAGCTCTGTCAGATAGCCAAAGATTTTCTCCGTGTCCACACAGATACGCACCACATTCCGCGGTGCGCCCCGGCGGGTATAGATTCCGCAGTAAAGCTCCAAATCTGCGCCGGGAGAAACCACCCAGTGGATCCGGCAGTCCTCGATCCCCTCCGGCAGCCGCTCCAGCATCTGGATGGGCATCAGGTGGTCTCCGTGGGAATAGAGGGTGGAGTTGGAGCTGTAGATGGTGATGCTCTTTACCTGGGGATTCAGGCTCTTGATCCGCAGGAATGCCGGATCGATCACGTCCCGGTAGGACAGATACATCTCGTAATTGCTGGTGTACTGCTTCTCCAGAGCCTGCTTGATCAGAGAATCCCAGACAATATTTTCCATAATATGCTCACAGCTTTCCAGAGTAGCATTGAGGGTCAGCACACTCTGTTTCAATGTCTCGCTGAGTACCTCCTGCTCTCTCTGAACCAGAAGCTTTCTTGTCTGAAAATAGCTGAAGGCCCCCAGAATGATCACCGGGATCAGGCTCACTGCCAGGAAACTGATCCAGACCTTTTTCCGGAAAGCCAGATTCCGGTACCATCGCTCCGCCGCTCCCATCCTTCGCCTTGTCCTCCTGTTTTCTTCTCCAAAAAACCTGCCGCATCCTATTTGCGGTACTGGTCCGGTGTCAGTCCGTATTCATTGCGGAAGCTGCGGCAGAAATAGGAGAGGCTTGAGTAGCCTACCCGCTGACTGATCTCGCTGATCTTCATGTTGGTCTCCATAAGCATCTGTCTGGCCTTTTCCATCCGCACGTTTTTGAGATATTTGTTGATGCCGATGCCCTTCTCCTGGATAAAGATGCTGCTGAGATAATGGGGCGTCAGATACACCTTCTCCGCCAGGATATCCAGACTCAGCACCTGGTCGTAGTGCTCCTGGATGTACTTCTCCACCAGGGCAATGGTGTGTTTGGGAGAGTCCTGCTCCTTTTTCAGGGTCTCTTCCAGATCCCCCTCAACCTTCCACAGAAGCGCTTCCAGCTGCTCAAAGCTTGCGGCTGCCATGGCTTCCTCCACCAGGACCGTCAGATTCCCTGCCTGGTCCGGCATACCCTTAAGCAGCACCTGGAGCAGATTTGCACAGACAAACCGGGTATAGATATAGGACTGCATCCCGTTCCCCCGGCATTCCTCCAGAAGCGTCCCCATGTTCCGGCGCAGGCTGTAGCAGTCCCGGCAGGATACGTCCTTTTCGATGATCCGGAGCAGCTCCCCGGTATCCACGGAGGCTGTCCGGCCGTCCTGCTTGCCGTCTTCCGGATACACATAGGTTTCCTTACTGAAAAAGCGGTTCTCCAGACTGGACTCTGCTGCCCTGTAAGCCGGTCCGATCTCCTCCGGGGAATGGATCCGGGGGCTGACTGCCAGATAGCAGCAATGGCCGTATTCCTTTTCCACTTCCAGATGGATGCATTTGGCCAATCCTCTGGCCAGGGATTTCTCATGATAGCCGTTGCGCAGAAACAGCACTCCCTGGGAAGGACTCACGTCCAGAAAATCCACCTCCCCTTCCGCCAGTTCTCCCAGTCTGGCGGCAAACTGCTGGATGTCAGCCACCTGCTTTCCGAAGAAATCCGTCTCGAATTCCATCAGAATCAGCCGGGTGTAATCCCTGGTAAACCGTGATTCCTCCGTTCCCTGGGCAGACTGGTCCACCGGCATGCCGTTGATCAGCCGCAGCAGCAGGTAGCTGCGCTGGAACTGGCGGCTTCCGGGTCCTTCCTCCTCCTCCCGCTGCAGGTATTCCATGACCCGTCCCATGGTTTTCTCAAATTCCGCCGGGTCTACGGGCTTTAAAATATAGTCCACGGCCTGCAAAGACAGGGCCCTGCGCACATATTCAAAATCATCGTAGCCGCTGAAAAAGACCAGGGGCAGCTCCGGCCACCGTTTCCGCACCTCCGTAGCCAGACCGATGCCGTCAAGAAAAGGCATTTTCACATCCGTCAGAAGGATGTCTGCGGGAAAATGCTCCAGCTTTTCCAGGGCATCCCGGCCATCCACGGCCTCCATAAGCTCAAAGGCAAAGCCGCACCTTTTCAGCAGAAAGCGGATTCCCATGCGCTCCTGGTCCTCATCGTCAGCGATCATCAGACGGTATTTTCTGGTTTCCTCTCCTTCCTGTCTTAACGGAATACCAGAAGTTCCATGGGTCTCAGACATAGCTCATCCCCCTTGTCTAAATTATGCGCCGGAGCAGTCTTCACTTCCGGCGTGCCGGCTGGCAGCTTCACTTCCGGCGCACTGGCAGACAGCCCTACTTCCGGCGCGCCGGCTGGCAGCTTCACTCCCGGCGCACTGGCAGACAGCCCTACTTCCGGCGTGCCGGCTGGCAGCTTCACTCCCGGCGCACTGGCAGACAGCCCTACTTCCGGCGCGCCGTCCGGTATCGTCTCTCTGTCCGGATAATTGGCCAGCAGGATCTCCCGGACCGGTCTGTCCAGGAGAATCCTTGTCTCCTCCGGGCTGGTGTTGCACAGGACACACACATGTTTTTCCCCTAGCCTGCGCTCGTAGGCAGCCAGATCCTCCTTCTCTTCCCAGAAGGGCCTGGTCTCCCCATAGATCCACAGATCCTGCAGATCCGCCTGCTTCCGCAGCGCCGTCATCCTGCAGTAGAAGGAGAACAGGGAATCTGCCTGGTCTTTCTGGCTGGCCAGATTGATCTCACGGTAGTTGGGATTCACGGCAAACCATGGCTCCCGGTCGGAAAATCCTCCCCATGGGCTGTCATCCCACTGCACAGGGGTTCTGGCATGCTCCCTGGATTCCGCGTTCAGCCGGGCCAGGGCCTCCCTGGGGCTGATTCCCTCCTCCAGGCTCTCCTCATAGAGCCGGAAGGTGGTAAAATCCCGGAACTGGCTGATCTCTTCCTTCCTATAATCGGTCATGCCTATGGCCTGGCCCTGGTAGAGAAAAGGAATTCCCCCCAGAAAGAAGTTCATGGCTCCCAGCATGGATTTACTGTAATCATTCACATGCTCCGGCGGATAGAACCGTTCCGCCGCCCGGGGTGTGTCATGATTCTCCATGACATTACATGGAAGCGCCTTGTTCCAGATCCGTTTCTGCATCCCGAACATGTCGTCCCGGCAGGCCGTCCGCATCTGGCGTCCCTTCCCCTTCCAGTAAGATGTGCCGATCCGGTAACGCATGCAGGTAAAGTCAAACATGGTGGAGAAATATCCGTTTTCCCCGATATACTCCTCCAGCTGGTCCGGGCGGGTGCCGTTGACCTCACCGATGACAAATGCGTCCCGGGGGCCATAGGTCCTGTCCTTCATCTCCTGAAGGAACTCCCCTATTCCCTCCACATTGGTACAGTAGGAAAAGGGATCCTTCCCCTGCCCGTCATCCTGGAAGTTCTTTTTCAGATGGTTGATGGAATCCATGCGGAAGCCGCCGATCCCCTTGTCCAGCCAGCGGTTCAGCATTGCATATATCTCTTCCCGCACCCAGGGATTCTCCCAGTTAAGATCCGGCTGCCCTACGGTGAACAAGTGCAGGTAGTAATGCTCTGTGTCCCCGATCCGCTCCCAGGCGCTTCCGCCGAAAAAGGATCTCCAGCCATTGGGCGGGCCTCCGTTCTTCCCCCTGCGGATCACATAGTAATCCCCACAGGCTCCTTCCGGGTCTTCCAGTGCCTTCTGAAACCAGGGATGCTCTGTGGAAGTGTGGTTCACCACCACATCCATCAGTATCCGGATGCCCCGTTTCCCGGCTTCCCGGACCAGCTCCTCAAAATCTTCCATGGTCCCGAAGGAAGGGTCGATGGCATCATAATCGGAAATATCATATCCCCCGTCCATCATGGGGGAACGGTTCACCGGGCACAGCCAGAGAACATTGATCCCCAGACGGACAAGATCATCCAGATGGGCCGTGATCCCCGGAAGATCCCCGATTCCATCATGATTCGTATCCTGGAAGCTCTTTGGATACACCTGATAGCCAATGGCACTGTGCCACCATTTCTTTTCCATGGCAGAGTTCTCCTCTTCTGATATTTTGTAAGGCAGTTTTCGTAACAGTACAGACACGCCCTTGTTGGCGTCATTTCTGCAGATACATCCTGGCCTCATAGGGACGCAGCCTGTCCCCCTGGCTGTCCGGATAATTGCCAAGCAGCAGCTCCATGGACTTCCACTCCTCTGCCAGTCCGCTGTCTGCCGGTTCCCCGGAGAAATTGCAGACCACCAGAAGACGCTGCTTTCCGTCATCCCTGGTATAGGCAAAGATCTGTCCGCTCTCCCTGGCCAGCAGCTCAAATCTGCCGTCCACAAAGACCGGATGCTCCTTGCGCAGCCGGACCAGCTGTTTATAGCAGCTGTATATGGACTGTGGATCCTTCATCTGGCTGGCTGCGTTGATTTCCGGATAGTTGGGATTCACCTTAAGCCAGGGGGTTCCTTCTGTAAAGCCTGCCTGGGGACTGTCATCCCACTGCATAGGCGTCCGGGCATTGTCACGGCTTCTGGCATAGATGGACTTCATAATCTCCTCGTGGGCATATCCCAGCTCCCGCCGCTCCCTGTACAGATTCAGGGTTTCGATATCCTTGTAGCCCCCGATTTCATAGCGCACGTTGGTCATTCCCAGCTCCTCACCCTGATAGATGTAGGGGGTTCCCTGCATTCCGTGAAGAAGGATCGCCAGCATTTTCGCAGACTCCACCCGGTACTGGCCGTCATTTCCCCACCGGGATACGATCCGGGGCAGGTCATGATTGTCCCAGAACAGGCTGTTCCAGCCGCAGCCCCAAAGCTCTGTCTGCCACTTGTCCAGCACATCTTTCAGCTTCTGAAATGGCAGCGGCGCCAGGTCCCATTTGCTGCCGCCCTCCTGCTGGTCCAGCCCGATATGTTCAAACTGGAATACCATGGAAAACTCCGAGCCGTCGGGATTGCTGTAGCGTCTGGCAAGCTCCGGGGTGGCTCCCCAGGCCTCCCCCACGGTGATCAGATCCCCCTTCTGGAAGGTCTCCCGGCTCAGCTCCCGGATAAACTCATGAAGCCTTGGGCCGTTGTTTGTGATTCCCAGATCCGGCTCCTTGGCGATCTGGTCGATCACGTCCAGCCGGAAGCCGCCTATGCCCCTATCCATCCACCACAGGATCATGTCGTAGATCTCCCGGCGCACCCTGGGATTCTCCCAGTTAAGATCCGGCTGCTTCACGGAAAACTGGTGAAAGTAATACTGCCCCAGCTCCGGCACCCACTGCCAGGCCGGACCCCCAAAGCAGGCCCGCAGATCATTGGGAAGCTCTCCTTCTGTCCCGTCCCGCCAGACATAATAGTCATGGTAAGGATTGTCCCGGCTCTTTTTGGCCTCCAGAAACCAGGGATGCTCATCCGAGGTGTGGTTCAGCACCAGATCCATGATGATCCGGATCCCCCGCTCTCCTGCCCTGCGGATCAGTTCCTCCATATCCGCCAGGGTACCGAACATAGGGTCAATATCCTGGTAATCGGAAATATCATATCCATTGTCATCCTGGGGAGATTTGCAGACCGGGGAGAGCCACACCGCGTCAATCCCCAAATCCTCCAGATAATCCAGCCGGTTTATGATCCCCCGGATATCCCCGATGCCGTCTCCGTTGCTGTCCTGAAAGCTGCGGGGGTAGATCTGGTAGATCACCGAATTCTTCCACCATGGGTTTTTGTGATTTGTCATTGTCCTGTCCTCCTTGAACCGGTGTTTTCCCGGCACGCCTTATGGTCTGCCGCCATTGCAACAGTACCGGCATGCCCGGGCTGCTGCCACATTCCACCATATATATTCTAACAAAAAACAAGTCTGGGTGTACAGAACAATTCTTACCGATTTGTTTGGAAATTTCATGGAATAAAAACAAATACATAGATGCAAATTATCTGATTTTTATTCTATCACAGTTTTTTGCCCTTATCAAGCCAGAATGCACATTAGCTCTATTGGCAGCTATCCCTCCTTATTCCGGCCCCACGTCTCTGCTTATCTCAATATAATCATAATTACCGGCGCATTCCGTGTATCTTGTTCCAGGTGACGAACCCATCAGACAGATTCGGATAAACATACGGACACAAAAAACCAGGCACAAATTTCTTTCATGCAGATATGTCTGCATGGGAAAATTTGTGCCTGGGTCTTTGTAGTAATCGTTCAGAGAGTATCTGAACTGCTACGGTACACAGCCAGTTAAAATCGCTTCGCGATGGGCCAACACGCAGATCGATGTAAAAGATTACCTGAGTTTTCCAACTACACGAAACTTTTTACTCAGATCAGCTTCTGATACTCTCTTCTGCCATCCACAACTGCATATACCGTTACTGTCTTTTCCTCATCGTTCACTTTATAAAATATCAGGTGCCTTTCGACAACCAGTACCAGATATCCCTGCTTCCGCAAAGTTGAATATCGCGGTTTCACGCCCGAATACGGAAACAATGCCAGGTTTGTGACTGCTTTCTCAAGCTTATCAAGATAGTTCAGCGCAATCTCCACACTACCTGAATCCTCTGCAATATAAAATAGAATATCCCGGATCTGTTCCTCTGCCTTGTCAGTTCTTAACACCGAATAGCTCATTTAGAGTCCCTCTCCATCAGTGCGGCCCGTATCTCATCAAATGTCTTCCGTATAGGCGCAACCCGTCCTTCCCTTACATCGTCCTCCGCTTCTGCCAGATTACGCAGCAGCTCCAGCTCGGACTTCATCTGGTAATAATCCTGCAATCCCAGAACAGCCGTATCTCCCCTTCCATTTACAGTAATGATCACAGGAATCCTCTCTTCCCTGCACTGCCTTGATATCTCATTATAATGATTTCTCAGATCTGACGATGGTCTGATCACCGCTTCCATATAGACACCTCCTTCATAGTCATATAGTATCACTATTTGACTAC
>Ga0137308_100891_pt1 | contig 37835 bp, 33 predicted proteins | sample Inofrocosms_June_FD_97181 | JGI IMG/M metagenome (GOLD analysis project Ga0137308, IMG submission 97181) | Mouse cecal microbial communities from Vienna, Austria - N-Acetylneuraminic and N-Acetylglucosamine D2O microcosms_June | ecosystem: Host-associated > Mammals > Digestive system > Large...
CACTCACCATGGACAGCGCAGCCACCCGGCAGGTGATGGTCTGCCGGGTGGGAGGGCTATGTTTATTTATGGTTCTTTATGGTTCGCTGGGTTCATCCAGGTCGAAGCCTGAGACGATGGTGGTGTCGGGGTATTCAGCGGGGGCGCTGCCCTTGTTGGGAATGCCCTGCGAACGCCCCATAACAAAATTCTCACTGTATGGATTGATGATGGACGCCACGATTTTGATGACTTCCTCCAACTCCAACCGCTGTGCCGATACCTCATACTCCACCCCATCCAGCGTGAATGTAGCTGTATAGATGTCGTAATACCCCGCGGGCATATTGGAAAGACCGTCAGGGGCCTTTTTTGTGGGGTCAAAGGGGCCATGCTTCATAGAGCAGTGACTGAGGGTAACGGGCACTCCGCCAAAGTCGGTAGTACGCTCCTCGTCTACCGGAAGAAGGCAGCAGTGTAGGATACGCAGTCTAGAAGCTCTGATGGTAAATCCCTTGGGAATCTCAACATCGTCATTAGATTTAGGGCTTCCGTCCTCCCCAAAGTCCACCCAGAAACTCCGGCCCGCCTGATCCTCAACAACATTCCCGGTAGCTTTCTCCCGGACGATGCGGCCTGACACAGCTTTGCCGCCCCCGGTGAGGTCATCAGGGATATAGGCGGGAGCTAACTCCCAGCCATAGTAGGTCCTGACACCCTGCGTATCCAAAATTTCCTCGTTATAGAGAGCGGGGTCCCGGTAAAGCGGAGCGGCGTTCGGGGCCAGCCCCGCCGACTCGTTCACCGCCACATTGTCCCAGTTAATGGTGATTTCTCTCTCGCCGGGTGGCTGCAGCGGTTCGCCGTTGTTCTGTTGATCATCCTCACTGACCGTAGGCCCAGGAGCAGGATTGGGAGGTGGCAGAACGCCACCCGGCCCCCTCAAAATGCCCGGCAGCGTCGTTAAGGCCACTGTGAGAATCAGGCCAACACACGCCGCCATAGCCCCCCATTTCAACCATCCAGTCTCTTTCTGCCCATAGAAGGCGGTTTCGCTGCGCTCCAGAATATCGTCATCCAGTGCTCGGACAGCGGTGTATAGGTCTATGCTTCTCATAAATACCCCTCCTTGCGCTGCGTCAAGTTTTTTGAGGAAATTTCAGAAGGCCACACGACCACCCGGCAGGTGATGGCCTGCCGGGTAACCTGGTACATTTATGATTCAGTGGTTGTCCTGGGCGAATCATTCTCAACGATTATCCATCCCCCGGTTTTTACATCTTCGGTCAAGTAGAAATATTGTTCTGTGGAGCCATCATCTAAAAAGGTCTTAGTATGATCGTACTCCACATAATATTTCGCCCATACAACAATAAAGTGTTCTTCAAGGTATTCTTCCGTCCAGCCCCATGCTTCTGCCAGTTCACTGCCAATATATCTCGCCTTAACACGCTCTGTTTCAGCTTCATCTATCTTGATTTCATCAACGCGCACAGTAATTGTATAGTCCTTGCCAGCTTGACCTTCAATCGCACTCTGAACAGTTTTGAGTGGATCAGCAGACGGCTTTTGCAGCCACGGGTCAAACAGTCCCAACTCATATGCTGTAAAACCACAAAGCGCCAATAGCACTATGATGGCAGCAATCAATGCGGCAGGGGAACGCCGTTTCCCAAATTTTATTGTTTTGGACTCACGATTTTTATGGTTATAGGCGGCAGTTTCGCTGCGCTCCAGAATATCGTCGTCCACCGCTCGGACAGCGGTGTATAGGTCTATGCTTCTCATAAGTACCCCTCGTTCGCAAGTTTATCTTTGAGTTTTTTCCGCGTTCGGCTGAGGATCACCGCCACATTGTTCTCCGTCAGGCCGTACCGCCCGGCGATAGAAGACACCGGCTCCGTGAAGAAGTACCGACGCACGAACACATTCCCGTCCCGCTCCGGCAGGCCCCGGACGAAGCGCCGGATACACTCCTCCAGCTCCTTGACCTCGTATGCCGCCTCTGCGTCCGTTCCACCGGCCAGACAGTCCGCCAGTTCATCCAGGACAAGGATGATCTCCCCGCCGCCGCGCTTTTCTGCGCTGCGGGCGTTGAAGCGGTTGATGGACAGGTTGCGGGTGATCTTTGCCAGGAACATCCGAAGCACATTGGGCCTCTGGGGCGGCATTGCGTTCCAGGCGTGGAGCCAGGTATCATTGACGCACTCCTCGGAGTCCTCCGCATTTTTCAGAATGTGATCCGCTATGGTGAAGCAGTAGGCCCCGTATTTACTGGATGTCTCAGATATGGCGTCCGCGTTCTTCTGCCAGTACAGCTCTATGATTCGGCAATCCTCCATGTGTCGTCACCTCTCTATCGTTTGAAGGTCCCTTCATCCTATAGGACAGAAACGCATATGAAAACCTTACACATTTTTTCAAATCTGCAATCCCTTTTGCATCTGATCCCGGTTGAATATTCAGGGGGTATGCACCGCTGTCATCTCCTGACACTATCATACTAACGGACCGGAGCATGGTCAAGCCCTGCTCTTTTAAGCAAAGACCGGCTGAAAAAGACGGAGACCCTGCATCTCAGGGCCTCCGTCCTTCTCTTACGCCTTTACAGCTCTTTTAGAAGTTCCTCCGCAGATACGCCATACAGCTTTGCCAGGGCGATCAGATTCGCCGTTGAGGGGTCGGACGTGCCGTTCTCCCATTTGCTGACCGCCTGCCGGCTGACACCCACCGCCTCTGCCACGAACTCCTGGGACATCTTGCAGCGGGCCCGGTTCTCCCGGAGCCTCTCCCCAAGGGTCCCCCGGACTTCCTTGGCCTCCGCTCTCGCCGGGCTGCCCTTGATGTACTTGCGCAATGCCCTCACCACGAGAAGAATCAGGTACACGAAAAGAGCAGCCAGGGGAATCAAAATCAGTAGCGAAAATAGAATAACCTTGAATCCTGCGGCCATGAAGCCACCTCCTTTTCGCTTCGATTTTATCCCGACAAGGGCGGTTGCGGCTACCAACTATTCCGCAACTTTGGGTTGCCGGGAGGGTGGAACAGCGCCTGTCGTCCGGCGGGAGGCCTATTCCAGCGTGTCCCCCACCAGCTCCGCCCACTGTGTTTCAAAGGGCCGGGGCTTCCCGGGCTTCTCCCAGGCGTATTCGCCTATGGGGCTGGTGACCCGTTCCGGGTGGTCCAGGTTGGCAAGCAGCAGGTCCAGGGCGTTTCGCAGGGCGGGCAGGTCGTGGATGAGATAGGCGGGGGTGACCTTGCCCAGGAAGTTGTCCTTGGGGTATTTCTTCCCCTCCACGTCCATATAGGTCCAGCGGTCCGCCGCGTGGTACTCCGCCGTCTTCTTGTCCTCCCGGACCCAGGCCAGGAGGAAGCGCCCGCCGTCCTGCCGGAGGACGATGTGCCACCGTTTCCCCGCCGTCTTCCCCCAGGTGAGCCGGAGCTTTTGGCCGCCGCCCAGGAGGAAGTCCGCCAGGAGCTTTTGGACCTTGGGGCGGTTCCCCTCCGTTACCTCTAGGGTCTCCACGCTCCCCCCGTCGTCCACCAGGGCGGCGGAACTGGGATACTCGTAAAAGTAGAAGAGCGCGTCGGGCCGGTTGTGGGCCCGCTCCATGGGGAAGCCGCCCAGGAGCTGCTTATCCAGATTGTACTTCACCCGCCCATGATCCACATTGACGGCATAGTTCCAGATGCGGCCCGCCATGGGCTTCACGTTGTTAGGCCAGCTGACTTGGGAGAAGATCTTCTCCAGATGCCGCCGGATGGTGAAGAAGTTCCGGTGGAGTACGTTCGGGAACAGCTTGCTCTGCCGGAAGGGGACGGCCTGGGGGACGTCTTTGTCCTGCCCGTAGACCTCCGGCTTTTCCAGGAGGGCATAGCTCTCGGCGCAGAAGTCGTCGAAGTAGAGGCAAACATATCGTCCGCCGCTTTTCATCAGCACCAGGGACCGCCGGGGCTCGTAGTCCATGGGCGGCTCGTCCACCGGGAAGGCGCACGTCCAGGACCACTCCAGCCGCTCCACCCGGCCCGCGTCGAAGAACTCCAGATACTCCTCCAGCCGTTCCGCCGTCACCTGTTCGCCGTGGAGTTCCCTGGGGATGTTCCAGAGGGGACGGGGGTCCTCATCGTGGCAGACCACGCTGTGGTCCCACTGGACATAGACCGCTTCCGGCAGGACCTTCAAAGCCTCCATGGGGAAGCCCTTGGGGTGGAGCTGGTCCTCCAGGAGCTGCTTTGCCAGGGCCTCGGCGGCCTGGGCGTCCCGGACGTCCTCGAATTGCTCCATCAGCTTCTGCCCGAAGGGCGTCTGCTGGAACAGAGCCAGCACCCGGTCCCGCTGGAACCAGATGCAGACGTACAGCACTTCCGTGTTCTCGGCGAAGATCTGATAGGGCAGGAAGCTGACCGGAGGCAGGGACCGGGCCCACTCCGGTTCCTCCGCGTCCTCCATGCCTACCGCGTCGGGGATGGGAAGCCCGCAGACCTGATCGGCAAGGCAGGCGGCGATGAAGGCCCGCCCCTCCTTCGGGGCGGCGGTGTCCTCCAGGCGGCGGAGGATTTCCGCTTTCACGGTTTCGTACTGATTGTAGTCGGCGGCGGTGACGGGCAGGAGCCGGAGGAACGTGTCCGAGTTCGGGGCCCACTCCATCAGCTGGCCCCAGATGAGGCAGGGGCGGCGTACCGGCTCTCCGTTTCGCAAAAAGCTCATGTACCGAAGGTGGAATTGGACGGTGAACATGTCCTTCCCAAGTTTCAAGGTCACGGAAACAGGCTCCGGGGTCCCCTCCCCCTCTACGCACAGGAACTTCCGGCTCCACTCCGGCAGGTAGGGAAACTCCTGGTTGAGATACCCCAGCAGGGGCTGCTTTGTCTCCCGCTCCATGGAGTGGTAAAAGGCGGTGTTCAGCCAGTGGCGGAAGAGGGGCCGGCAGGCAAGGGTCAAGGTCTCCGGCATCTCCGCCTCGTTGTCCTGGCGGTTCCGCAGGTCGATTCTCCGGCGGCGGCGGGAGTCCTTGATCAGCTGTGTCAGCTGGGCGGCGCAGGGGGCGTCCGGGTTTTGCGCGTAGTAGTCCAGGACCTCCTGGGCGAAGTGTTCCCCGCTCCACTGGACATGGTATTTCATGTGCTCTTCCGCGAACTTGCGGTTTCGCAAAGCCTTCTGGAAGTCCGGGCGGCTGAAAAAGGCCCTGACCTCCGCCCCGGCCTGTTCCCAATCCTCCGGCTTCCCGGTCTCCTCCAGAGCACGCGCCTTTTGGCGAAAGACCTCAAATTCCTTGTTCAGCGTTCGGATGTCCAGCTCTCCCTCGGCGATGTCGGGGACTTGCTCCAGCACCCGGGCCCGAAGGTCCCCATAGAGCAGCTTGGCCCGGCCCATGAGGGCGGTTTTCAGCTCCAGCTTCTGCCAGGCCATTTGATAGAGCTCTTTCGGCAGCTTCTCCCGCCGGAAGAAGTGGTTGATGAGCCGCATCCCCGCCGGGTGGCGCTCCGACGGCGCGGGGTTTTTGTCCTGGAAGTTCCCGATCATATAGCAGTCCAGGATGTTCCCCGCTTTTTTTAGGTCCTCCTCGCTCCAACGGCCTGCTTTCGCCAAGAGGACAAGGGCCCGGTAGTCCGCGACGCTCCGGGAAACCGCCCGCTCCGCGCCCTTGAGGGGCTTCACCGCAGGGCCGCGGGCGGCCAGTTGGAACAAGAACTCCTGTCCCTCGAATTGGGCGTCCTGTTCGATTCGGAAACTGAACTCCGTCCGCTCACTGCCATCCGGGTTCCGGTACACCGCCCGGTCCACGGCAAACTGGTAGACGGCGCACAGCCAGGTCAAAAACTCCCGGGGGATGGGATACTCCTCCTCCAGCCGGACGGCTTGCTCCAGAAGAAAGCCCGCAAAGCGGCGTTCCCAGCCAACGTCCAGGAAGTCCCCGGAGGTGAAGTAGTCCATCCACGCCTGGGGGTCCTTCCGCCGCTTCCCGGTGTAGAGGTCCAGGAAGGCCTTCGCCGCCGGGTGGTCCGCGAAGGGGTTGGGGCCCTTGTCAATAAGGTAGGGCCCGTCTGTCAGGGTCCAGCCTTCATCTTCCGGTTCCGCCGCCTCCGGTGCAGTGGGCGGGGACGCAGCTTCTTCCCGGCCCTCGGCATAGGCCAGCGCCGCCTGATAGGCCTGCCGCAGCTTCATGAACCCGTCGGAGTCCTCCTCCGGGTGGCAGGTCTTGGCCCTCTCGGCGTAGGCCCGCTTGATGGCGGAAACGTCTTTCGTTGGGTCCAGGCCCAATGTGGTCCAAAGTTCATCCATACGGTCCTGCCTCCTTTATGTCTCATGTACCAGCGCCGCCCGCAGCTCCTCATAGGGCATACGCACCTCCGCGAACTGGCCCGGCTGGCCCAAAACGGGACCTGTGTTGTCGATGTCGTCCAGCAATAGGTCAACGCCGTTCCGCAGCCGCTTGAGGTCCTCATGGACCAAACACGCCGGAAGGACACGGCCCATAAACCGACGGGGTTCGTCCGATGCGTAGGCCAGGGCCCGGCGGGCGCCGTCCTCCAGCCAGAGCATCATGTAGTTTCCTTGGTCCTGTAAAAGCACCAGATGCCGCAGCTCTGTTTCCCCCTCCGCCGGGCGGAACGTCCAGCTGACGCGGACGCTGGCCAGCTTGCCCATCATGAAGTGGATCAGCCCCTCCGCCGCAAGGCCGTAGCTGCCGCTTCTCAGCGCCGTGACCGTCCGCTCGCCGCCCAGGTCTACAGTCTCCAGCTCCGAGGCGGGGCGGCTGAGGACGAATTTTGCCAGGTTGTAGTTCCTCCCCCGCATGGCCGGGACGCCGCCCAGCTTCTGTTGAGTCATGCGGACCTTGTGCTTGGGGTCGTGGCGGCTCACGTCGCAGCTCCAGAGCCAGCCCCCCGGTCCTCCGGCCTGGAGCTGTCCCCAGCCCATCTGGCCCAGGACCAGATCCATGTCCCGGAGAAGGTCCAGGGCGCTGTGGAAGATGGAGTATTCCGCCAGCTTCCCCATGCCGAAGGGCACGTAGGCGACGTCTCCGCAGTCTACAGTCTTGTAGGTTTCCGCATCGGCCAGCAGGGCATACCAGTTCTCCCCCCGGCCAAAGCTGTTCTCGAAATAGAGGCAGGCGTATTTGTCCCCATCCCGGCGGAGTACCAGACGGCCCTCCATCCACTCCATCTCCAGCCGTTCCAGTTCGTCCTGAGAGAAGCGATACAGCAGGGCGGAAAGGGCCTCCCCGGTCACCAGGATTTCCGGCGGAATGGGTTCTTCCTCCTTCGGCTGCTCCTCCACGGCCTGCCGCACTTTGGCGATGATGGGCTCCATGTCCGGGGGGATTTCCTCGGCCTCTTCCCACTCCGCCAGGAACGCCTCGGCGTTGACCTTGGGCGGCTCCCGGAGGACGTCGATGTGGGACAGGCTCTCCTCCACGCCGCCGACAGGTGTATAGAAAATCTTCCAGGGCAGCTCCCGGAGGCGGGAGAGGTCGAAGAACCGGGGGTCCGTCAGCTCCGCCAGCCGCCGCCGCGCCGCCTCAAAGCCGCTGTCCGCGGTGAAGCGGATTGGGGGAAAGTCCTTTTCATGGTTCGGTGTCCTCTTCACAGAGCCGGGCGCCGCCGTCCAGCTCCCGTCGGGGTCCGGCAACAGCTGTTCCTGCACCCGCCGCCCGGAGAAGGTCTGCCGGCAGATGGTCACGCCGCCCGCGTCCTCAAACCATTCAGCGGTGTAGAGCTTCCCACCGCCCTCCATGGACATCTCCAGGTGAAATGCCTCATCCAGCGGCATTGGCTCTCCGGTCTCCTGGTCCAGGGGCAGACGGCACACATGGTTCGCAAGGCACCAGACAATGAAGGCCCGGTCCTCCTCCGGCACAGGCAGGTAATCCAGGCGGCAGAAAATCTCTTCCGCCACCCTGTCAAAGTCCTTGTAGGGCGCTGTCGTGATAGGCAGGAGCAGGGCAAACCAATCGCCGCTCTCCTGGGCCGTCTGTTCCCAGGTGAGGCAGGGACGATACACCGGCTTCCCGTTTACTCGATACTCCAGATGCAGGGGATAGCAGTCGATCTCCACCGTGCCCATGGCCGCCGCAATGGTCCTGGGCGTTCCGTCCGCCCGCACCGTAAAGCGGCGGCTCCATCCCTCCTGATAGGGCAGGTATTTCTCCAGGTATTTCAGCAGGGGCGCCCCAGAATCCGGGTCCCGGGCGGTGTAAAAGGCGGTGTTCAGCCACCAGCGGAAGAAGGGCCGGTGGCGAAGCGTCAGCCGCTCGTAGTAAGGGGGAACTCCCTCCGGGTCCGCCGCGTCGTCCTCCCGGCTCCAGCGCTTTGCCTCGCAGAGCCGGAGGTCCTCTTTCAGCCCGGAGATCACCTCTTCTGCTCGGGGGATGTCGGCGTGCTCCTGATAGTATTCCAGCATCCGGCGGACCAGGGTCTCCCCCATATTCTCCCGCCGCCAGGGGGAGTAGGTCAAAAGCTGCTCCTCCAGGAACCGGGGCACCGGCAGGGCCTTTTGCATCTCCTGCGTCTGGAAAAACGCCTCGGACTCCGCCGGTTCTGTCTCCGGGGCCATTCGGATGCGTTTCTGGTAGGCGTCCAGGTTCCGGTTCAGCTGGAGGAAGTTCACCGGAACCTCTCCGCCGATTCCCGGCACCCGCTGGACCGCCAGCTCCCGGATGGGTCCGTAGAGGACCTTGGCCCGGCCCAGCACGGCGCTCTTGAGGTCCAGCCTCTGCCACGCGGAACGGTAGACCTCCTCCGGCAGGTCCTCCCGCCTCAAAAAGTGGATGAAGACCCGAAGCCCGGCGGGGTGGCGCTCACAGTCCGGGGTGACCCGCTGCTCACAGCGCTCCCGGATGTAGGCGGGGGCGTAGCTGTTCAGCACCTGCCGGAACGCCTCGATGGCCTCCTGATCCCAGCGCCCCGCCGCAGCCAGACCGTTCAAACGCCTATAGTCCAGGAAGCTCTGGAGGACGGCGAACTCGTTCCCTTTGGGCCGCTTTGGCGCGGGCCCCAGGGCGGCAATCTGGAGGATGTCTTTCATGCCGTCAAAGCTCCGGGCCTCCCCGCCGGAGAATTGGTAGGCAACGTTCAGCCAGGTCAAAAATTCCTTGTTGGGGGGAAAGTCCCCTCGAAGCTCCCGGACCTTTTGCAGAAGCAAAGACGTGAACCGGGGGTTCCAGGCGGCGTCCAGAAAGGCGGCGGAGGTAACATAGTCCATCCACATGGCCGGGTTCTTCCTCTGCTTCCCGGTGTAAAGCTCCAGGAACTTCGTGATGGCCTCGCCGCCCTCAAAGGGGTTGGGGCCCTCATCCTCCCGCTCCTGTAGATACCAGCCCGGGTCCTCCGTTACTTTCCCGTTCTCCGGGATCGGGATTTCGTCCGGTCCCGGCCCGGCCAGGGAGAAGCCCGATTCCTCCCGCGTCCCTTCGGCATAGTCCAAGGCCGCCTGATACGCCTGCCGCAGCTTCATGAAGCCCTCTGTGTCTTCTTCCGGGTGGCAGGTCTTGGCCTTCTCCGCGTAGGCCCGCTTGATGACGGAAACGTCTTTTGTAGGCTCTATTCCAAGAGTGGTCCAAATGGTGTCCATCCCTCACTCCTCCAAATCTCCGTCAAAATACTGGCCGAAATCCTCTTCCTCCGATTCCCCGAACCAAATGCCGCCCTCCAGGGGGTCCGCCTCCACAGCGGCCTCCAGCATATCCAGCTGTTCCTTGATCCGGTCGTAGTCCCGCCGCCGCTGGATACGGTCGCCGCAGTCCATAAGGTTCTTCCAATAGCCAATCAGACTGGCAACCATCTCCCGCCCCTGTCCGATGGTCTGGGTGTAAAGCCGCAGGGCCCGCTCCAGCAGGAGCTGGTCTCTCTGGTCTCCCTGGGCAGCCAGCTGAATCTGGCGGATGCGCTCCATGGCACGCTCCTTGCCCTCCTCCGTCAGGTGCAAATTGGGGTTCAGAATCAGCCGTTCCCGGAAGTCCCCGCCGCTGCTCTGGGCGCTGACGTGGAGGATGCCGTCGATGTCGTATGTAAAGGTCACCACGGCGGACTGTTCCCCCGCCGGGCCCGGGGGCACCTGGACCTCCACCTCTCCCAGCTTCAAATTCTCCGAGGCGAAGTATCCCTCCCCCTGGTAAATCTCGAACCGCAGGCCCGTTTGGTTGTCGTTCAGCGTATAGAACCGCTCCTGGTGGCTGGCGGGAAGCATACTGCTCCTTGGAATCAGCACCGCCATGTGGGGCGTCTTGTCGTCCCGGCGGCTGTAGGTGGAGACCCCCAGGGAGAAGGGGCACACGTCCGTCATCACCAGGTCCTGCAAATCCTCCGCCCGCTCCTTGATGCCCGCGCACAGGCCCACGCCCAAGGCCACGATCTCATCCGGCGACGCAGCCACATGGGGTCTCCGTCCGAAGAGCTCTTCCAGAAAGTCCCCGAACACCGTCAGCTGGGCGGAGCCGCCCACCAGGATGACGTCATTCAGCCTGCCGCCCCGGCCGCGGTCCTTCATGGCCCGGGTGATGACCGCCCGGACCTTCTGGAACACCGGGCCGCAGAGCTGGCGCAGAAGGTCGTTGGTCAGGAGAAGGCTGTACCGAGTCTCCCCCTGCTGGAGGGAGATGGATGCCGCCGGGGCGCTGGAGAGGGCGATCTTGGCTGTCTCCGCCTGCCGGTAGAGGGAGGCCCGGAGGGAGGGGGACAAGCGCTCCTCCGCAAGACCGTTCTCCTGGCAGAAGTGGGCGGCGATGGCCCGGTCGACGTCGTCCCCGCCCAGGCGGTTGTCCCCGGCGATGGCCGTGATTTCGATGATGTTCTCGAAGCACTCCACGATGCTCACATCCAGGGTCCCGCCGCCGAAGTCCACAATCATCAGCTGGCAGTCCCCGGTCTGGGCGCTGTAACGGTGGTACAGCGCGGCGGCAGAGGGCTCGTTGATGAGCCGCTTCACCGTCAGCCCCGCCAGCTGGGCGGCCAGCTTGGTGGCGCAGCGCTGGTCGTCGTTGAAGTAGGCCGGGACGCTGATGACGGCCTCCTCTACCGGCTCGCCCAGATACCGCTTCGCGTCCTCCAGCAGCTGGCGGAGGACCAGGGCGGAAAGCTCCTCCGGCTTGAACCGCCGGCCCGCCAGGGTCAGGGCCTTCTCCATGCCCATCCAGATTTTGAAGGAGGCGGCGGTGGCCTCCGGGTGGGAAATTAACCGCTCCTTGGCCGCCGCGCCCACCAGAACGGTCCCGTCCTCCAGCACGCTGACGGCGCTGGGGGTCTTGTGGTCTCCCAGCTCGTTGGGGATCAGCTCCGCCCTGCCGTCACGGTAGACGCAGGCCAGGGAGTTGGTGGTGCCTAAGTCGATGCCGATGATTGCCATTTCCATCCTCCTCTTTTGTGTAACGCCGGACTGCCTGTTTACTCCTGGAGCAGGTACAGCTCCACAAGCAGCTCCTCGATCTCGCCGCGTATCTGCTTGTCCTCCGCTTGGAAAAACCGGCCCTGGAGCAGCAGCTCCTCATAGGCGCACTGCTCGCCGGGATAATACTCGTCGTGGTACGGGCCCTTGTCGAAGGGCCTCCGGCGGCTCCGGCGCGCCGCCAGCAGCTTTTCCAGGGCATCGGGGGTCCGCTCGGCGCGGAGGTAAGTGAGGTAGTCATCCAGAATGTAATGGGGCCGTTTTTCCTGGTTCAGCTGGTACGCCTCCAGGCCCCAGGCGTCCCACATCTCCGCCGCTTCTTTCTCTTGGAACAGCAGCGCCATCATCTTTACATTCAGCACTTTGATCAGATCAGAGATGCCTGTCCGGCGGGACCAACCCGGCTGTGTCCAGGCCAGCCGTTCATAAGAGAGCTTTTCGGTCTCCAGGACATACTGCTCATACAATGTGAGCTTATGGTCTTTGCGGGCGTCCCGCAGATAGTATCCAATCGCATTGCCGCGGACGCTGGGGTTCGGCGTTTCGGCCAGCTCCGCCAGCAGCGCGGCGTTCTTTTCCTGCCAGGTGCTCATGGGGTGATCCTCCTTTGAAAATCTGGCTACATTATAGTCCCTCCGGGGATCTTCCGGCAATCCCGTTTTTTTGTTCCTTTTCTCTTTCGTGTTGCTGGCTCTGACCACTGGCGATTCCACTAACAGCCGCTTGAAATGGAAAAAGGGTCGTGATATAATCGGCACAATAAATTTTAGTTTAGAGGTTTGCAATGATAACAATTGCCGCACATGGTATTACTTATATTGAACCGCTTGATGGAAGCTGCGAATGGTACTGGGGAACCGATTATATACACGGGGACTTGTATGAGGCTGAGGAACTGTATCGGGCCCATCACCCCGTAAATAGTAATTGCCTCATATTCGTCCATTATCCTGATGGCCGTGTTGTTGAACCAATCAAAGGAAAACCTGGGCAATATTTTGGACGGCCAATTTCATGCGATGAAAAAATACAAATATTATTAGTTGATTTTCCACAATCAACTATCCGCATTTTCCAATATAACGACGCCGCAAATCAGACTATCGAAATTGCTACGCTACCTGTGGCCGCAGTGGAAAACTGCTATAATCTGCTGCTGAGACGCTATCCTCTCATGCTAACCCGGCACGCAAATGATGGAAAGTTTCAGATTGTCTGGCCGGAGACAGTGGAAATTGAGATTGAAGAACCAGAGACTTTTTTCGATAGAAAAGGCGACCAGCTATATTTTTCCAAGTGGCACGAAGAGCCGGAGTATCGGGAAGAAATTGTTGTCCGAAAATATCCCACAGGGGAAATTACAGAAATAATCCCGGGAAGCTGGACACGAATGCCTAATGGTCAAATATGGATTTTGCAGTAATTATCCAACTTCCAGTTTATCAGGCAGTGGGCTATCCGGCTCACTGCCTATTCCGTCATTTCGACGATTGTAAAAATGTATAAGCGTTTTTCAACACGAAAGAGAAAAGGAACGTTTGCATCTTTTTTGATGGATTTGAGGAATACCACGGCTTCACTTCACCAGACGGAATACATACCATCGTTATCATGGAAAATGTCAGCTTAATCTCTGGACAGGTAACTCTATATGAGCGGGTCAATCCATTTTTGATTGATCTTGATCCAAAAGGACGCATTATCACCGATGATGGATATAGGCCAGTCTGCGCCGGGAAATACTCGCTCGTTTGGCAAGGGGATGCAGTGACGCTATCTGTTGCAAATGGAGCCGGATGGAACGAAACAATTTCAGTTGCTTTGGATGAACGTAGATAAATAAAATCAACTCAACAAAGAAAGTAGGTATGAACTGTGGGATTAGGGAACCGCTGATAAAATCCCCACACGCGGCTTGGATTTCATCAGCGGTTCCTCAATATACACTCAATTAGTCCAGACTGCTCGCCAGCTATCTGTCGCCGGTCTCTTGGAACAAGCCCAACTTACCATTGTAGATTCCGTACAATATTATACCCCGTGATTGCAAGCACCAGGAGCTGGACGCCGTTGAACGCCCGTTCCACAGCCTTTTCGCTGAAGCGCTTATTCAGTCCCGCACAAATAAAGCCGCCCGCGATGGCCTCCACTGCCATAGCTGGGGCAATGCTGAGGCATAGCCCGCGAACCCCGTCCCCAGTGCGGTAATGGCGATCTTTGAAATCTGGGCAAAGAGAGCCGTCACCGGGGAACGCACCGTCGCCGTATTTTGCGGGGCAGGAGAGGAGGAAGATAATCAGCGCCACATTGATCGGCTCGCCGCCAATGCCTAAAAACGACAACACATTTCCAGGAACACACCCACCAGCAGTGAGAGCGGCCGAAAAAGTGAATGCACCGATATGAATACTACACAGGGGATGCACATGAATTACAGGGTATTACTCAAATCTTCTATGCATTTCTGGACGTAAATGGTATATATACTGTCGTCTCCAAGTTCATCCCGAAAAACGGAAAGCGCCTTCTTAAAGAGTGCGAGTGCTTCTTTCGGTCTGCCTAGTCTTTCCAGAACAGCGGCAACGTTAATATAGGAGTCCGCTGTATCGAGATGATGCTCTCCCAGTATTTTCAGATGGATATCCAGCCCATGCTGCAGCAACTCAAGAGCGGTAGGATAATTTCCCAGACTGTCGTAAATCGTCCCTATATTATTGTAGACACTCGCTGTGCATGGGTGTTCCTCTCCCAGTACATTTTGATAGATTCTCAGTGCCTTTTGATACATATCCAAGGCTTCCTCATGTCTACCCAATTCTCCGTATACTGCGGCAATATTGTTATAGACGGCAGCTGTTTCAGGGTGCTCCTTTCCAAAAACACGTTCCCGTATTCCCAATACACGTTGGTACAGCTCCAGCGCATACGCATGATCTCCATGAGCATCCAAAGCCGCCGCGATGTTGTTATAGGAAAGGGCAGTATCAGGATGGTCCTTTCCTAAAACCTTTTCGCGGATATCCAAAGCCTGTTTGTACAACTCCAGAGCCTTGTCATGATCACCTTTTGCATCGTAAATGGTCGCAATGCTGTTGATCGCCTCTGCTGTGCTGGGGTGCTCCCTTCCAAACCGCTTTTCCCATGCAGCAGCCGCCTTTTCATAGAATTCCAGCGCCTGATCATAGGAGCCGAGATCCTCATACACAGATGCAATGTTGCCATAAACCGTTGCCGTATCTGGATGACTCGCCCCCAGCTTTTTTTCACGGATGGTCAAAGCACGATCAAAATAGCGGAGCGCAGAAGCATAGTCCCCTTTGCTGTAGTAAACGCCGGCAAAGCTGTTATAGGCGTAGGCAGTATCCAAATGGTCGCTCCCGCGAGTAGCCTCGTAAATGGGTATGATAGATTCATAAATCTCCAAAGCCTTCTCAAACTCTGCGATTTCTACATAGGTGGACGCAAGGTTTATGCAAGCAGTCAGTGTTTCCGGGTGATCTGGTCCCAGAGCTGTCATGCGGATTTCCAACACTTTCCTTTGCAGTTCCAGCGCTTTAGTAAAGTCTCCCATACCGGCATACGAGTACGCGACGTTTCCGTAACTGATGGCAGTCCGCAGGTGTTGCTCTCCCAATGTAGCTATTCGGATTTCCAGAACCTTTTTGTGAGTCTCCAGAGCTTCCTGGTAGCGAGCCAGACGATTATACACAAACGCGATATTATTATAGATATCGGCAGTTTCGTTGTGGTTTTCTCCGAAAATCTCCAAGCGGATACCCAATGCCTTTTGATAGTACTCCAGGGCCCTGTCGTATTCTCCCTGACAATCATATACCCCAGCTAGATTACTGTACGCAGATGCGACTGTACCGTGATCTGGTCCCAGTTCCTTTTGGAAGATCGTAAGTGCGGATTGATATAACTGCTTTGCTCTTTCATACTCGCCTGCCGCCTGATACGCGGAGGCAAGGTTGTTATAAGAGACCGCTGTCATATAGTGGTTTTCGCCCAGCAGATTCTTTCGGATATTTAATGCTTTCTGATTCCACTGGATGGATTTTTTATACTCTCCCAGGTAATCGTACCCCTGGCCACCGACGCTCAACAGCAGCGCCAGAAGCTCCTGATCTTCCGCCTCCGTCAAAAGAGGATTTCCCTCAACGGCGAGAGCCTCCACATGGGGGATATACATTAAGAATGCTTCATGGGAAGCTAAATCACCATATTCAAACGAAAAGATCTCATAAAGAAGCTGTAAATCGTATTTTGCCCACTGCTTGTCAGACTTGAGCTTGTTTCGAACGACTTCCTGTACCAATCGGTGAATATAGATATATTCGGAGTTTCCGCTAGTCAGGGAATACTTTCGGAGCTCCGTAACAATTCGATTCGTTTCTAATATTGCGGACAGATTGCTGCGGGCAGGCTCTGGCAGGATTTCACGCTTCTCCGCAAACAGCTTCACGGGGATCCGGTCCGGCGCGAGGTAGGCGCATAGATAAAAGAGCTGCTTGGCGCCTTCCAGAGCAATGGTGTTGAAAGAAATCTCCCAAGTGGTCGTGACAGATTTCGCATAGTGCTCCGGCATGCTGAAGCTGTCCGGTTCTATTTCAAAGGCTTCTAATCCGGATTCATTCAGCAGCATGAGATACCTGGAAAAGCTGGTGCGAGTCACTTTTATATAAGCCGCCGCCTGTTCCAGTGCCAGCGGCAAACAGCCGAGCCGGAGGCAGAGATCCTTTTTTAAAGCATCCGCGTCCTTTTCCAAATGAGCGCAACCCGCAAGGCGGTTGTCCAAAAAGCACAGCGCTTCACCCAAATCGAAGACAGACAAGTCAATGTGCCCGCCAAAGTCCATGTCCAAGCTTCTTGTCGTAACCAAAATATGCCCTTGGGCGCCGTTATTGGGTATGTAGGAAGAAATCACATCCTCATTATCCAGATTGTCAAATAGGATGAGCCACCGGTCTTTTTCCCGCATCCATGCGCCGACAGCCTGACGCAGGTCGTCTTCCGTAAAATCCGCGGGCAGGTCAATCTGAAAAATCCGGGCAAACTCCACGAACCCTGCGTAGACGGCAGCCGCGCTGTCGGCGTTGATTTCCCAAATACCAGTTTCATAGTTGACCCCGTATCGGTAGGCAAACTCCCGGGCAAGCTGTGTTTTCCCGACGCCTCCCAGTCCGGAGATCGTTTGCTTCACCACAACCGTGCGGCTTTTTCTGAACGCCTCTGCAATGGCACGGAGCGGTTCCTCACGTCCGGTAAAATAGCTGTTTCGCTCAGGAAGATTGTTTATTGCCGGCATGGGGCCAATGGGAGGGGGCTTTAAAGCATCGGGAAGCGATTCGTTTACCCGTTTCGTCAGGGCCTCCTCGTATTGCCAGTAACCATGCCTTGCAGCATAGCAGTGTGCGCTGATAGAAACCCCTCTGTGCTTCACAAATTCTCCGGCATAAAAGCTGGCCTCCGTTTCATTCTGCTTAATCATGCAGCCGGCGGAGAGGCAGGAAATATCGTAGCTCCTATCATACGTTGAGTCATGAACATCGCCGCACAGCCAGAGAACAGGGTTTCCGCTATCTTTCAAAAGATTCTTGACGATTGTCTGTTCGTTGTATTCAAGGTGCGACAAAGGATTGTGGGCCAGGATGATCAAGGGCATACCCTGGATACACCGCAGGGCCTTTTCAAAATCATCAGTGCCAATCAGCAGGTTATGCCGGTCACTGTCTCGCCCGCTTGCGATGGCGGTATTCAAGTATAAAATGCCATAATCTTCGAAAATACGATACCGGTGTATCCATCCGGTTTGAAACTCCGACCAAACTTTATTTTCCAAAAGAGCTGCGCATTCATCGAAGAATCCGAACCGGCCACGCAGGTAATCCAGGGACGCAGTATGATCCCGGACACAGCCGGTAAATCGGCCTTCATCTGGGTCATACTGCTTATAAATTTCCTGTAGAAGAGTGCTGTTTTCGCTGTCATTTTTCTCCCGTGCCAGGTCGTGATTGCCTGGGACAATGTGTATATGCTCTGGATCCGTTACACCCGCACACTCCGCGAGATCCCGTAAAAAGTTGACCGCGTTCCATGCGACTTCCGACAGGTCCTGATCAGCTTGCTTTCGGGCGTGACGAAAATCCCCTGTAAAGAAAACATCGCTCCTGTCATTCAACCTTTTTTCCGCCAGGTAGTCTTTGAATTTGAGCCGTAAATCACGGGTAGCCCTACCATCGTCAGATGGATTGAAATGGATGTCTGAAATGTGCAAATATTTCATGAGTATCTCTCCTTTGCGTTCGTGAAAACGGTTGTGGCCTGGAAGATTTTAAAACGGGTTCATGGCGTTCTTCCGCGTTTTCCTCCATTCTATCAAAAAGACCCTCTCTTTTTTGAATAACCAACCGGCTCTTATGTTTCCGATGCACCCAAGCGCAAAGCCGGTGACATTGCTTGGGAAAACAATATCCCTCATATCAATTATCGACAAGCCAGGCAAATAGTTTAGGGAACTACTGATTTAATCCCCCCAAAGGCAGAAGATGTGATAAAATAAGAAAAAGGGGGTCAGGAAATGAAACAGGAAAGTTTCAGCGATATGGAATATAGGTGTCGAAAGAAGAAAACAAAAAGGGAAGAATTTCTGGAAATCATGGATGAGATTATCCCGTGGGACGAATGGGTATCGCTGATAGTCCCCCACTACCCCAGCGGGAAGCGCAGGCGTCCGCCCATCGGAATCGAAACTATGCTGCGGATGTACTTGCTGCAATGCTGGTTCAGCCTGTCCGACGAGGGCGTAAAAGACGCCATTTATGACAGTTATGCCATGCGTAAATTCATGGGGATCAACTTTTTTGAACAGGACGTTCCGGATGCCACCACGCTGCTGCACTTCCGGCATCTGCTGGAGGAAAAGGGGATTGACAAGTTGTTTTTCGATGCAATCAACCGCTGTCTGGAACAGGCAGGCCGGATGATGCGGGGAGGCAGCATCCTGGACGCCACACTCATCGGTGCACCCAGCTCAACCAAGAATGCTGAGAAGAAAAGAGACCCCGAGATGCACCAGACGAAAAAGGGGAACCAATGGCATTTCGGCATGAAATGCCACACTGGGGTGGATGCAGGCAGTGATATTGTGCATACGGTGGAGGCCACCGCCGCCAATGTCCACGATATTACCGTGGCAGCAAAGCTGCTGCGGGAGGATGACGAGGTCGTCTACGGAGACAGCGCCTATCTCGGGATAGAGAAGCGGGATGAGATCAGAAACAGCTCCCAGTTTTCTGCCATCACATACCGCATCAACCGCCGGCTGGACAGACTGCCCAAGGTTTCCGACAATGCCATTGACTGGAAGCGGTACATCGAAAATCGCAAATCCGCCGTACGCTGCAAGGTGGAGCATCCCTACCGAATAGTGAAGAATATTTTCGGCTTCCGAAAGACGGTTTACCGTGGACTGCGAAAAAACCTGAACCGATTACACGTGCTCTTTGCCAGCGCGAATCTGTATATGCTTGCCAGGGCGGGCGGTTCACTACACCCCGCCTGGGCTTCTTGCGCTCTTTAGGCCGGATGGGAGAGGGAGAAGGGGCTTTTTTCCCTCCAATATGGGCCTATACTTTGGCTTTTCCCTTCATTTTCCATTGCTTGTGCATTTGACTGGCGCTTTATTCAACGGTTCCTCAGCTTATTTTTCCATTTTTATCGTGATATTGGGGCTGGCAGGGATAGCAGTTGTTTTGCTAAAAGCGGCGTGGGGAATCCTGAAAAAGGCGCGGTTCAAAATTTTGGCAATTATCCCGCTGTTTTTGGGTGGTATCAGCGCTTTTTTCGCACTTTACTTCTTAGCAATCATTTTGAAAGAGGGAATTTATTCATTCTGAATAGTCTGCCAACTGGCTTTCGACAATCCCGTTTTTTAGCATCCGGAGAACTGCCGCCAGACATAGCGGAAGAGGCTCCGGCCGGTTGATTTGGTCAGGTCGTTGTGCTATACTTCTTTGCAAAAAGACCGGGTACAAATTTCTGATGGAACGGAGCGGTTTGACGATGGGAACCTTCAAGATCGATGCAGACCAATTTCAATGGATCAACGGGCCGGAAGATGACCCAAATGACCTCTGTCTGCACGGCCATGTAATGGTGCAGGTTGGCACAAATTCTTTTGATGACGATGGAACCGTCAGCGCAACAGCGTTGTACCTCCTGAAGTCACTGAAAGAAGATAAAATAATGAACCGCTGCGACATTCAGATGATACCATGCTGCGGCCATTTTCTGATAGCGAATGCGGATCGATCCGAGGTAACGATCAGCGGCTGCGATACCGGGACGGACTGGTCTGTCATTCATAGCGATGGAGGAATTAAAATCATTCTGCCATCTGGTGTGGAAGAACAGGTGGATTTTGCTGATTATAAGGCGGAGGTATTCCGCTTTGCGGATAAAGTGGAGGCATATTACAAGTCCTGTCAGCCCAAGGTTCTCCCAGAAAACGAGTTTTCCAAGAATGGTTATATAGCGTTTTGGAACGAATGGCATAGACGCAGAAACGAGTGAAAGAAAATGATTCCCGCCATTATCATCAACGGAAAGAGCTTCGGTGAATTGGTGGAAGAATACTGCCGGAGGGTGTGATGGATCTGTTTCAGAGTTTTCAAAGAGAGTGTCCGGCTCCAGCCGCGCTGTGCGAGAAATATGCCTCCGCCCTCCCGCCGGAACTGCTGAACGTCTGGCGGGACTATGGCTTCGGCACCCTGCTGGACGGCTGTCTAAAAATCATCAACCCGGACGAGTATCAGGACCTGCTCCGGGATACCTATGCCCTCGGTGATTCCGCCATCCCCGTGTTCGCCACCGCCTTTGCCGGGCTCCTGACCTGGGAGAAGGGCCGCTACCTCCGCTTTGTCAACTACCAAAGCGGCACCTTTGAGGGCGTCTGCGCCGGGCTGAAATTCTTCTGGGGCGATCTGGCGGACGGCGTTTTCAACGACAGATTCCTGGAGCTGGCGCAGTATCGGGAGGCTGTCCAGACTTTAGGCCCACTTGGCTTTGATGAATGCTTCGGTTACGCGCCCTTGCCGGCCCTGGGCGGAAGCAGAGAGGTCCGACACCTGCGGAAATACAAGCTCCGAGAGCATATCGCCTTTATCGCCCAGACGGCGGGAAGGGTGTCCAAACCGAACTCCGGCTCCGGCATTGTCTGAATCAGGGAGGGCTTGCTATGGACGTCTACTACAACGCCGATTTTGGCTGCATCGTCTGTCCGCAGACCACGGTAGGGAACACGCCCATGCGGGTGGTCATTGAGCCGGTCGCCGTGTTGAGGAAGGGTTTCACCGAGACTGCTCTGGGTGAGGCCATATTAGCCGCCCTGGAGCGCTCCAGAACCGCCCCGCCTGTTCCCAAGGTGGATAAGGGCGCGGGCCGCTTCTGGCAGGTCACCGGCATCCGTGGCTTCGGCGCTTTCAGCGGTCAGTTCCAATGCGTCGATCTCCGGGAGAGAGGCCCCATTCTGGAGGCCTTCAAATTGATTCGGGAATCGGACGGCGGGTATGTCTGGCCCGAGAACCAGCCTCCTCTGGAGATTCCCGCAGATACTTCTGCGGCTCAGATGGGGGCGGAAATCCTGTCCCTGTTCTCCCCCGGCCTGGAGATCCCCGCCAATGAAACGCTGTCTTTTGAGACTATCCATGGCGGCATAGTCTCTTATCGAAGGCCCTCGGATGCCTTCGCAGACTGCGGTGACGGCCACACGGACGCCTATCAGGTTTTTGCTTTGGAGGACGCTCCTAGAAGCCACCTCGTATTTCTGATCGACAGCGGTTATCAGGAGCTGAGTAAGGCGGCGGTTCTGGAGAAATGGCAGGAGCAGTACGGGCCGCTCTCCGAGTTCCGTTTCCAGCGCCGCAGGAAGCCGCCGATGCTGGCGTCCATGCAGGGAAAGACTGCGAAGGCCGAGATCGCGTCCCAAGTCTACCGGGATGGGGAGGGAACCATGGAGGTCCTATGCCTCATAGAGCAAGCCCTTCCGCTGGAGGCCCGAAAGGCCATGCGGGCCGAATATCAGGCCGTCATCCGCTCAATTGCCGTTAAGGAGCGGCGGGAGGGCGGTTCGGAAGGGCTGGTGGGCAAATGATCCAGCCAGAAGAATTGGTCGGCAAGAGTGTCTGCAAGATCGGCCGGGCCGCCGCCATGTGCTGGATTCACTTTGGGTGGCCGATGGAGATAGAGCTGCTGGGCCGGAAACGCGTACTGGGCGAGTTTGCTTTGGACCTGGACTGCCCGTGGAGAATCAGAAACAGCAGCGGCGGCATAGAGCTGGGGTCAGCGGATATGTTTGTTCCAGCCAGCAGGCATGTCTTAGATGAAGATTTTAATTGGGATGTGCAAGGGAACAACCTGTTTGACGAGAAGGCAAAACTTTTATTCCCAGAAGGTTCACAAATCACAGTCACCGCTGTCGGGCTGAGCGGCAACTGCGATTTGACCATCACATTTTCCAACGGGTTGTGCTTGGAGAGCTTTGTCAACGCTTCCTCCCAGGAAGAGTGCTGGCGCTTGTTCATGCCAGGCCTGGAGCATGGGGATCTGGTTGTGACCGGCGTTGGAATAGAGTAGCTGACTATTTTATCACCAGTGACGGCCGGATTCTCATAGATGTGCTGCATCTTGCCTTTCGCGATGCCGAAGAGCTGCGGCATTGCATCGAAATCGTGAGGAGGACTTCATTTGAAAAACAAACGCGTAAAATTGTTTTTCTTAGTTGTTGGCGTACTAATTCTTATAGTCGTATGGTTAAGCACATATGGAATTAACGAAACAATTGATAGGACAATAAGTGTGGACGTCTATGAAGATGATAACTGGTCCAGCATAGCATCTTCTATTGAAATTTCAGGCAACCTCAAAAAAACATTATTTTCTACAAGTTTCGTTGGAACTTTTGCAATAGAATATTACGAACCATCATGTAGAGATGGGGTGCAAGCAAAAATCAATTGGCAAAATGGCTATCAAAACATATTCTTCTATTATGCAGGTAATTTTTCCAGACTTGATGTAAAAATGATCGATATAAATGAAGATATGGACCATTTGATGATTATATTGGAAGATGGGACTATTATTACATCGCCGGATTATTACATACCTACACAATTCGAAAAGAGTATAAGGAATAATTTGAAAACTTCCAATTTATCGGGCGGCCACAGTCCAAAAGTAACCACCCGCTTTTGATGCTTTGACGAATCCTTTTGTGAAATAGCTGTCAGCAGCACATATCTTGAGCAGGGAGAAATAAAGTCCACAGGTGGCTATAAAAACGAAACGGTAGGGCCTGCAAAGCCCTACCGCTCATTTATTTCCATCATTTCAATCCCGCCAGCTGCTTGAAGGCGGCTCCCGCCATGGACACGAACCGGGCTGGAAGTTCTTCCGGCGAAACGACGGCCCGCTGGGGGAGGTAGTCCCCAAAGGGCATCCCCTCCAGCCGGTAGAAGGCCGCGCCGTGGACCATCACGTCGTCGTTGTTGTACTCCGGGCCGTTGCTGACGCCATCGAAGAGTATCCGCGCCCCGTAGCCGTGGAGGGGGTCCAGCAGGTCCGCCCGGTTGTGTCCCGCAGATTGCCCATGTCCAGCCCCCATTTCCCGGACACGGTGTAGATGGTGATGTGCTTCGTGTTCCGGCCTCCAATGTCGTCGAAGTCCAGAGGCTGGGCCGGGATGGACAGCTGGCGGATGGGCGGCTTTCCACCGGCGTCCTTGACCCGCTTTTTCCAGAGGGCCAGCTGCTTTTTCTCCAGCTCTGTGGTCGCTGCAAGGCCTACCCGGGCATCGGCGGGAAGGTCCACCGGCTGGCCGTCCTCTCCGCTGGCGGCGCCGTCCCGGTTCAGCAGGAAGGCGGTCTCCAGCTGATCCTCCCGATAGACGCCCCACAAGAGGCTGGTGAAGACCTCCGGCTGTTCCGCCGCCGCCAGGGCCGCCAGGAGGTCCGAAGCCCGCCATTGGTAGTGGCACACCAGGGCCTTCGTCAGAGCCAGCCGCTGGGCCTTTGCCAGCTTGGGACTGCTCCAGTCCGGGGGCGTTTCGGACGCCAGAAGGCCGGTCTTTCGCAGCTCCTTTTCCAGCTCCAGCCGGGCCCAGTCCGGCGTGCGGCAGCGCTCCAGGGTCGCTTGGTAGTGGGCGTTCATCCTTTTCAGCCGGTGCCCCTTTTCCAGCGGCGCGAAGTCCGTCCAGCCGCAGTAACAGTAGAGGAAGGTGGTCCACGCCTGGGCCATCAAAGAGTCGTAGGAGAAATGGAACTGGTCTGTGAAATAAGCCCGGTAGTGGTCCGGGTCCAAAAGCCACACCGCCGTTTCCGGGTCCTCCCTGGCGGCCTCGGCGGCGCAGGCCGGGTCGATTGACTCTCCAAAGGTGGTATAGTCTCCGATAAGCCAGGCCAGCATAACGTCCAGCGGCTTCCAGCCCAGCTGATAGAAGAGCCGGGCCGTTTCTCCGTGGGACTTTTGCAGCCAACACTCCCTCAGCACCATTGCCGCCGCCAGTTGGTCGCACCTGGTTTTCTGGAAGCGATACTGCGGGTACTGGTCCGTCCAGATCTGCCGGGCCGCGGCACTGACCTCCAGCAAGAGCGCGGAACTGAGGGAATATGAGTGTTCCATGACCAGCTGATATGGTCCCCCGGAACCCCGCATTTCCTTCACTTCTATGCGGGCCAGCTTGGGAGGCATGTCGCGCTCTATCACGGACAGGTTATGGACCCCCAGCCCCTGGGAAAGGGCCACGGCGCTCCACTGGGCGGATTCGGGATAGGCGAGCTTGGCAAGGGTCCTGGTAAACTGTTTGGGATGCACCTGGAGCAGCCGCCGGAGGAAATGAGGTACGTCCAGTACACGGTCGTGGTAGTGGTCCTCTTTGACGCTACGGCTCCACCGGCCTATGTACGGTCCCCGGAGCTTGGCCAGCCGCAGCAGCTCCTCGTTGGTCATAGCGTCAATTTCCGCATTGGTGATAGCGGTCTTTCTGTCCTTTTCCATCGTAACTTCTCCTGTCAAATAGGCCTTTCCTCACGCATCCAAGACCAACGCACCGCTACAGATCATCTCCAGGAACTGTCCAAACGATGGCGCAGCCTCCCGCGTTTCCTCGAACTCCGGCTCTGTGCCGTGAACAACCGCACCGTCTGAGAGCCGGATCGCATAATACCCGTATCCGCCCTTCACAGAGAGGCAGACCGGCAGGTGGTTGTCCCAGAATGCCTTGATGGAGTTCTGCCACTCCGCGTCCTGATCGTCTATGGCCGCCTGCAAACTCATAAGCTCCCACTCGTTCCACCGGAAGGAATCCTTATCCTGCCGCTCAAAATCGTCCTGACACAAGAACCAGGTGGTTTCCTCCGCACTCATGCAGCTGCGGACACAGCTTAGAAATTCCACCCACTCCGCCGGGGGATTATGGTATCTGCTGCTGACACACTGAGGCAGCCGACGGGGCGCGGCGTCCGGTTTCAAAACTGTCCATTCCTGCTGATGCAGGGCGGCGCAAACACGGGTCACCAAATTTTCCATAGCCACATCCTCACAATTTGTCCTTGTATTGGTTCAAAGCTGGCTCGCTTCCATCCTAAAAACCTATCCATAAAAAGCAAACCACAGATCATTCCGCTGATAAACGCCAAACACCTGCTGTACCTGGGAAATCACGGCCTCTTCCGCAAACAGAAAGTCTACATATTGCAGGAGCCGTCCCACCGGCAGCAGGCCGTCGGCTTTTAAGACTTCGATATAGCATTCTCTTTGCAGACGCACAATCTGGTCCGGGACCTCTTCCACCGTTCCTTTACCCGTCTTTTTCAGCAGGTAGCGGTGAAAGTCCGGCTGATCGGTCAAGCGGATGTTCAGCTCATATTCGTACAGTTCATACATCGCCCCATCATGGATGTAATAGGGTGTGAGAATGCAGTCCTCAACAATAAGGGTGCCCTCATTCAGAGCTTCCAGTTGCTCTCTGAAACCCGCTATACGGTAGAGCTCTTCACCGTTAGGTCTTTCTACCCTTTCCGCCAATCGAATCACGTCTAACAGTTTCACGACGGACTCCCTTCATTCCTCTTTTGCGCCGCTCACTTTATTGTTAAAATCTCCTCTGGCCTGTCACAAATTATACTATATTCTTCAGCTTTTGCAAGCTGTTCAGTGTAGGGGGGCCGCCATTCTCTATTCCTATGCTTCAACGCCATGAGCATTCGCTCCGGGCATGGAAGCGATCAATCATCCCTCTCAGTCTTGCGATAGATGTCTGAATATGCTATATTACTGACAGCGCAACCGTGAAAAGGGAGGACATATGTTTATGAACAGCTACTTGATAATTGGGATTCCGATACTGATAATCTTGCTGATAATCGCCTATATCGTGCTGTATAACCGTCTGAACCGGCTGCGCATTAAGGTGGAAGAGGCGGGAGCCGACATTGACGTGGCCCTGGAAAAGCGGTTTGACCTACTCTCGGAGGAAATTGAGGCGGTGAAGAAATACCTTTCCCACGAGTATCGGATCATGACAGACCTGACCGCAGCCAGAGTAGGCGCTGACCTGGAGGAAAAGCGTATGGCCCAGCAGCAGGAGATTTCTGAGGAGGTCCTGAAAAGCATCGACCAGGAGATTGCCCGGCAAACACGGACTATGGAGCAGATCCGGGGCAAGTTGGGCAGTATCCAAAGGCGTATCCGCCGCCGGAGCGGGATGCGGGAAGAGGACCCCACCCGTCAGGAAACTTTGGTCCAAGTGGAGGAACGGCGCGGCGCCGCTCTTAGTCAAAAGGTAGGCGCTCTGGCCGGAGTCCACCGGGATCTATCCAGCGTAGGCGCCGGAATCAACGGTCTGGCGGAGCAGTACCCCATTCTCAACTCCTGGGTGTCCATGGACCATTTCCAAAGAAGCATCTATGACTCGGAGGAGCATCTCCAGGCGGCCCGGCGGCTGTACAACGCAAATGTATCTATGTATAATCAAACGCTTGCCTCAATTCCCTGGTCCATCGTGGCCTCGATCTGTCGCATGGAGAAGGCCGCCTTCTATGAGGTAGAGGAGCGCAAACGTGACTTCCAGGTAAACTTTGACTGAAGAGGCGAGTGTCATGGAGTATACCATCAGCGGCCAGGCGCTGGAAAGGCTGCGGAAAACCTGCAAGCTCCGCTTGACAATCAGCGTGATCCTGGCTGTGGCTGTCTACCTGGCCGTTCTGGGCTTCACGGTTTGGGTCTTCTTCCTGGGAAACCCGGAAATGGGGGCGCGGCTTGACGCCCCTCTGTCGGAAAAACTCGTGACGGCGGTGGGCGGACCCATCGTAATTGCCGTCTTGGCCTGGGCGCTTTTTTATTGGCTTATCGTCAGGCCGGAGTATGACCGCTTCAACAACCTATTCAAAAACAAGTATGTCATATCGACGATCCAGGAAATCGGGGTGTTTCAGGATTTGAGCTATCAGCCGCGGGGCGGCCTGACCCATGACGAAATCCGCAGCGCCGCCGTAGTAGCCTGCGGGGACAAACGGCGTTTTGAAAGTGAGGACATGCTGTCCGGCCGCTACCAGGGCCTTCGGTTCCGGTACTGCGATGTCTCGACTGCCCATATGAGGGGAAGCGGAAAACACCGCCGGGAAGAAATCCTTTTCCACGGCCAAGTCATGCACTTCGCGTCTTTTGATGAAATCAAAAAGAGTTCCGGGCATCTGCAGATTTTTGAAAAGAAACTTGCCTCTACTCTGATTGGGTGGACTGCGGAGCATGAGATTCATACGGAAAATGAGGCGTTTAACCGGCGCTTCCGTGTTTTTGCCGCCAATGAACACAATGCCTTTTACATCCTGACGCCCAAGATGCTGGAGCAGATTACCCAATTTGCCGACCAAGCCGACACTCAAATCGCCATCTCTTTTTGCGGTTCTTCCATGTTTGTAGCCATCGACCGTTTATACAGCATTCTGGACGCATCTTTTCATGTACCTGTTCCTGAACAGAAGCAATCCATTTTGAAGGATGTAGAGCTTCTGCGCCGGGCGGGAGAACTGCTGATTTTAGAGGCCTCCACTTTTCACAAAAGGGAAGAAGGTTAAGATGGATATTCTGCTTTATTTCGGAGGGCCTACCCTTATCGCTTTTCTTATTCAAATCCTTATCGGATGTAGAGCGCAGCACAAAATTTTACGATATATACCGATCTATTGCTTTGTTATAGCAGTTATTTTTGCAGTCATAGCACTAACTGCGGATTCTGGGTTCCTCATTGGTGGCAATGTTATCGCTGCTCTTGTGTGGTGCATAATCGGCATCTGCTTTTTGTTGGGGTATGTTCTGGCTATCCTCGTATGTAAACATAGAAAAAGTTAATCAAAAATGCTCAATAATTATAATAGTCTTATGAACGCCATCTACGACTTTGTGAATCAGCATTTCTCCTACTTCGCCATCTCATACCTGTTCGCAGGCTGGGCGGCCCTGGGGCTGTTCTTCGGCCGCCATATCGCCGTCTGGTTCCCGTTCCTGCTCACCAGCCGGTTCTATCTGCCCATCCCCTGGAAACGCCTGGGGCGGCTACTCACCAGCGAAACCACCTTTTATTGGGGGAAAAAGCAGCCCAGGTACATCCATGTAAAGTATTATCTTGTCAGCCCCGCCAATCGGATGAAGCTGTCTCTCTGGGGTGTGCTTTTCTATGCAGGCTGGATTCTGCTGGCGGTTCTGTCGGGCTTGTCCTTCACTGGTCGGCTCTCCAAAACGTGGAGCGACTGGCTGATGATCCTGATTCTGATTTGGCCCACGATATTTCTTGGGCTGGGAGGCTGGGATTATAACCGGGGCTTTGACCGGGCCTTCGAGGCAGAGCGGAAACAGTGCAGCGAGGAAGAATAAGGTTCCGCCGGCCATGAACCAAACTGGCTGCGGGGAAAGGCTGGAGTACGAATGTTTTTGTTATCGGCCATGCTCTGGGGCTTCGCCTCCCTGCTGGCGGCGGGCTTCCTCCTTTGGCGTATCCTTCGCTTTTTGAAATGGAGGAAAGAGACCGCACTGTCTCCCCGGGATCAGCTCATGATTCTGCTGCCCCTGACGGCTCTGTCTCTGGCCTTGACCCTCCCCATGCTATCGGCCGTTTTCAGCTCATGGCCCGCCGGGCGCACCGAGCTAAAGGAACTCACAGCCCTGGTAGAATCCGTTGAGGCCAGCCAACGGACCTTTACCACCGGCCGGGGCGGCCAGCGTCAGACGCGGACATCCTATCGTGTGTTCTTCCAGGGATACAAGGGGTTCCTTTCCATTCCCGAAAACGTTCGGTTTAACCAAGAGGCCTTCCTCCAATGGGCGGGGTCAGATGACGTGACCTTTCTCTATGCCAATACCGGCGGGAAATACACCATTTATCAGATTCAAAAGGGAGATCAGGATGTGTTTCTGAGCTGTAATAAAGCTCTCGATTCCCTCTTGGCCTCCTTCTTTTCCTATCTGTTTATCAGCCTCAGTATCCTGTTTTTCGCCTTGGGCTGTTCTATCTGGCTGCTGGTATCAATCTTTCGGGTTGAGCCCCGAAAGCAAAAAAGGCAGTGAAAACCTGCGCAGTCTTGGAGATGAAATGAAGGAACATATAGTACTCTTAGAGAGGATATAGCTCATTAAGGATATTCGTCCCCATTTGAGACAGCTGGACACGGTGAGGGGACACGGAGGACAGCTTGGTGGTGCCGCAGGCCTTGAACTCCAAAGGTTTCACAACCAAAATTGAAGGCGGCCCCTTGTGGAGCCGCCTTGCTTATTTCTTCTTTTTCGCTTTCAGCGGTTTCTGCGCCGCCCATTTCTCCATCATCTGGAAGAAAACAGAGGCCTCTTCCGGCTGGTAGACGTCAAGCCAATGGTATCGGTCTTCCCGGCACTCAAAATCCTTGACCTCCAGGCTGAAAATTTTCTCCCGGTTCTGGTCATAGAAAAATGTATAGCTTAGCCGTTTACCCAAGTTGTCCTTGCTGACACTGAAATGCACGCTCCCCAGAGCTTCCAGAGAGAGGACAAAGGACTTCCCAGGATAGAGCAGATCTCCCTCCTTCCCTACGGGGACAACCCACAGCTGATCCTTTTCCGGCTGCACCGCCAGGGCATAGGTATAATGGTTTACTGTGTGCCGGCCTATCGACATATGGACATAGATTGGCGTAAAAGGCATTTCCTCCGGGAGTGTCTTCTCCAACAACGCTCGGACACGAGCTTTATCCTCCCCGGACTGGGCCTTCTTCAAGCCCGCCTTCTGCTTATACGTCACACTGAAAATAGCGTAGCCCACGATTGCAACAATCAGAACGATTCCAACTACTGTCGGATTCATGGTGTGTTCCTCCTTAAACGTCCAAGATCATACGCCACTGCCGTAGCACCGATGAAGCTGCTGGGAAAAATCCCGCAGTGTCCGGGTAGCCAGCCGTACCCGCCTGCCCTGATACTGGAATGTAACCACCGTCTTGTCCAGCAGGCGGATGTAGGCGCTGCCCCGATGCTGGATCGCGATGTCCTTACAATCCGCAATCGCATATTCCCGGCCCTTGAACCGGAAGCCCCGCTCAAAAAACTCCGCCCGGTCCCTGGCCCGAACCAATACCGGCAGGAAGCACAGCACCATCAACAGAACCAAGATGCACACCGTAATTATACTTCCGCTGTTGGATATTGTTCCCGCCTCCAGGGCAACCTTGACACCGGCAATCAGCCAGAACGTTACAATGAGCCCGGGAATGGCGAAAATAAACAGTGTGCCTGGGTTCGCCTTGCACACCGCCAGACGCCGCCCAAGGGTGGGGTCATACATCTCCTCCAAGATCCTTCACCTCCTATCTATCGCTTTGGATACAAACGTACAGGTTGGTATCCACACTGGGTATTGCATTTTGAACAGGCTTTTGCTATAATTTAGACGCCATCAGTTATGGTTCCTACATCAATCAAGGCACTCCGCTGATGGCGACTATTCTGTACTTTTTTCATCAGAGCTGGGAATCTTCTGCTGCCCATTTGAGAAAGGTCCGGTGCGTAACTCCAAGCTGCCCCGCAGCTTTACGCGCTGAAATCTGCCCATTTCTCCACTCATGGCGCAAATTTGTGAACTCCCCCGGCCGTTCAGTGGGTTTTCGCCCAAATTTAACTCCCCGCGCTTTGGCCGCCGCAATCCCTTCGGCCTGCCGCTGGCGGATAAATTCCCGTTCCGTTTGCGCCACATAGGAGAGCAGCTGCAGGACAATGTTTGCAATCAGCGTTCCGGCCAGGTCTCGCCCTTGGCGGGTATCCAGTAACGGCATATCCAGAACAACAATAGCCGCTTGCTTCTCCTTGGTGATAATGCGCCACTGCTCCATAATCTCCTCGTAATTGCGCCCCAACCGGTCGATGCTCTTGATGACAAGGGTGTCGGCCGGCTTTATTCTGCGCATCAGCGTCTGATAGCCCGGACGCTCGAAATCCTTGCCGGACTGCTTGTCCATGAACACACGGCAGTCTTGGACGCCAAATTCCCGCATAGCGATCCGCTGCCGGTCCTCATTCTGGTCTTTTGATGATACACGGATGTACCCGTACATATTTTGACTCATGTCGTTTCCTCCCATCACAGATAAAATGATTTTAGAGGAAACCTTGATTGCTCTCAAATCCATTGTGCGGAGCTATAAAGGAAGGTTTGCGATCCGGCCGCCATGTCCGCAGGAGCCAGCCCTCCCCAGAGGATATAGAAAAAGGGTGGGAACCTGGCTAATCAGATTCCCACCCTTAAATTGGCATGGCAGCTTAACTTGTCCTTTACTAATAACAATACTTGTTTTATTTCTCGCTCAATACCCCCGGCGTTTCAAATCTGCCGCCAGCTTTACATAGAACTCCCGCACATCGAAGCCCCGGATATTCTCCCGGTTCAGATCCACCACGTCGCCGTGGGAGATGCCCCGCTTCCCCTGGGGCTCCAGTAAGGTGAACCGCTCTCCCCACTCGGCCGACTCCACCGACACCAGCCCATCGTTCAGGCCGTCGAAGTGCTTGACGATGGGATAGGTCATATTCAGCGGGAACTTGCCGTGCTGGGTCTTCTTGCAGTAGGACATGACGCTCTCATACACCACGCCGGGGACGTCGGGCGTCACCTCGTTCCGGGCCAGACACGCGCTCTCCGTCAGGTCCGTCACCGCCGCCAGGAAGTCCGGGTTGGGGTCGCCCACCTGCTTCATCGCGGCGTTGTAGGCCGCCGCGATTTTCAGCCGGGCGGCCTGGGGGACCTTGCCCAGCAGGTACTCGGCAAAGATGCAGCCCCGGTGGGGGGTGTTGATGGTGGTCAGGGTCGCCACATAGGGGGCACAGCCGGCGTGGGCGATGGCGGCCCGGCTGTCCAGCCCGCCCTTGGAGTGGGCGATGATGTTCACCTTTTCGCAGCCGGTCTCTTCCACGATCTGCCGGATGCGCGCCGCCAGCTCCTTCCCGCTGTCCTCCACCGCCGCCGCAGACTGCTGCTGGCCGTAGTAGACGGTGGCCCCGTTGCGAATCAGCTCCTTGGGGATGCGGCCCCAGTAGTTGAGGTAGCGGAAGTCCCGGAAGAATACGCCGTGGACCATCAGGAGGGGATACTTCGTCTTGCAGACCTCGCTCTCCGCCCGAACCGCGTCCAGCTCCCACTTCTGGGTCTCAAACTCCACTTCGTCACTGCAAATGCGGAGAATCTTTGCCAGATACCAGAGGTTCACCAGGGGAATCCACCCGCACAGCGCCGCCAGAACGCGGTGCTTAATGCCCAGCTGTACCGAAGAGAGGTAGACCCGGATTATGCCGTTCCAGAAGACAATGGCCTCCAGGATCACCGCCAGCAGCACGCCCATCGCGCCCCCAAAATACCCCCACCAGTCAAGAAAGCTATCCGCCGCAATATCGACACGCAGTACGTTCAGCCAGAGAAGCTGGAGCAGGACGGTGGCCGTGGCGGTCACGCAGAACAGCCACAGCAGCTCACAGCCCTCTGCCAGCCGCTGGATGCGCTTAGTGGGGCCGGACTTCGGAATGGGGCGGAGATTCACCCAGAGGAACGCCGCCGCCAGAGGCAGGAACAGCCACCCGGCACCGGAAACTGACCATTCAGCGTACAGCAGCCAGACCAGCGGCAGGGCATTCGCCGCCGCCGTCAGCAACAGGCAGTAGACGATCCGCCTGACATATTTCATAGAGCCGCCTCCCGTTCAACAGCGCCCTCCGGCGCTTTTCTGCGTTTATAGTAGACCTTGCCAACGGGGTTGTCAAGCTGGATGGCCGGGCGGTTCTATCAGAAATCGGATTGAATTAGAACTGGGATGATGGTATAATCGAAAAAATAAATTGCTAATAAATGGCGCAGGTGGTTTGGCTACGGTCATTAAGGAGGTGCTGACTGCACATGTTTAAGAACGAATATCCAGCAACGAAAGAAATTGTTACTCCAGATGGAGAGGACGAATTTCAACTTCGATATATTCAGGATGGCAATGTAGGAATAGCCACTACACGCTCCGGAAAATCATATCTCATTCTTGACAGTATAGATTATTGGTACGACCTAATTCAAGACAGATACCCGCCAAAACGGAAATGCCGCTGCAAAAATGATTATTTCAAGCTACGCTTTGGATATATCCCCAGAATAGGGACGAATGATTACAGAGCGGTTACGCTGACTGCCATCTGTACGGAATGTGGAAAAGAGAAAAAGATCGCGGAGATCGATATTGATTATTCTCCCACTACGCAGTTGTTTGAAAATCCCATCACCTATTGCGAACAGCCCAAAATAAAATATAAGCTGCATTCAATAAGTGGATATTGGGGTACAGAGGCTTTTCATGACCTAATATCATTCTTGGCAGGAAAACAGCTCTTCATTTATTGCAGTTACTGGACAAAGGAAAACCGATGGGACATAAAGCGATTTGAGGCTGAAGAATTAGAACGGTTTTTGTTTGTAGATGAATCAAGATATTCTCGTATTTATTTTTCTATGGAAGCGTTAGAGGAATTGTGCTCCAATCCATTTTCATGGGACAGTGTTCGGGATATATGGCGGAAGCGAGAAATCATCCAAATAAACGATCCACTAAAGGTCTGTTTACAAGACGGGCTAAGAGATTATTATTCAATATACTGCTGTAGTGAATACATTGAAGCAGGAGAGGTAAAGAGCAAAGGGAAACCTTTCTGCAAATTGATTCAGGAATTTTTGCTTTATAGCAAAGAACGATTGAAATAGAGTTGGAGAGTTTCGTTTAATCGCAATTTAAGGAAAAGAAATTACAAAGGAATTAAAACCACCATGGAGACTGTCAAACGCGGCTATATGCCGAAAGATACCGTTGAATTTGGCCCCAAGGCCACGGTCAAGCTGACCGCCGCCGCCCAGGAGCTGGCGTTCCTGCTGGACCGGGGGTACGACACCAAATCCGCCTCCACCTTCGTGGGCAACCACCACCTGCTCTCAGAGCGCCAGCGGCTGGCCCTGGCCCGGATCACCTCTCCCCGCGCCGCTCTGGAAGAACGGGAACGGAAACGGCTCCCGGAGGCCCCGGCGGCCTTGGTGCTGGACGGCTTCAACACCATCATCACCCTGGAGGTGGCCCTGTCCGGCTCCCTGCTCCTGGAGGGCATGGACGGCACTATCCGGGACCTGGCCGGACTGCGGGGGAGCTATCGTATCGTGGACAAGACGGTGCGGGCCGTGGAGCTTCTGCTGGCCCGGCTGGAGGCCCTGGGGGTCAAGGAGGCCCTGTTCTATCTGGATCAGCAGGTATCCAACTCCGGTCGGCTCCGGGCGCTGCTGCTGGACAAGGCGGCGGAGCGGGGCGTCCAGGTGCGGGTGGAGCTGCACCCCAGCGTGGACGGCGTTCTCTCCCGCCTGGAGAACGTAGTCACCACTGACGCCATCATCCTGGACAAGTGCGGCAGCTGGTACAACCTGAACCGGGGGATTATTGAGGAGGCCGTCCCGGAGGCGTGGGTCTTGCGGCTGGAGCCTTTGGGCAGCTGGAACAGGACAACGGAGGAACCATGAGACCAGCGATTTTCAAGACATTGCTTTCGGCGTTTTTCATCCTGCTGCTCTGCGCCTGTCAAGCAGATGGCGGGCACGCCGATGACCCAGGCCAGGGCCGTCCGGCGGAGGTCCAACAGCTCATCCAGGCATATTCCCCCACCATTACCGACTGCGCTATCGAAGACGCTGAATTTTCGCTGATCTATCTGGATGACGACGCAGTTCCAGAGCTGGTGATTCTGGACAGATACCACAACCGATATTCCATTTACACAATAAAGGACGGTTCCGCCGTCTGCCTGGTTGACTACATAACGACCGTGGAAATGACCTATTATGAACGCCTCGGCGTTATATCGGCATTTTATAGATGGAACGGAGGTGGGGACGAAGGGGGCTATGCCAGCGAATATTATCAGCTGGACCAGCACTCCGAAACACTGACAGACGATTCGACGCCGGACTTTCAGTTCACTTATCAAGCGGCCTACGATGAAAACGGCCAGTGGACCGGCACAGGCACGACCAGCTATTTTGCCCAGGGAGAGGAGATCGACGAAGCGGCCTATCAACAAATACTGGCCGACTTCGATCTCTCGCAAGCCGAAGAAAAAAGCTGCTTTTCAGAAGATAACGACTGCTTCACAAAAGACGAAATCTTGACATATCTAGGCATCGAAGCGCCCACAAAGGCGGCCAAATCCCCCGAGCAGCTGCTGGCGGAGCAGCCCATAGACGATACCCACGACGCCTTCCTGATCGACACAGGCGGAAAACTCGGGACGCTTCTAGTGACGGCGGAGCTGGACGCGGAGTCCCCCGTCAAGGACTGCCGCGCCACTGTGCGCTTCACCGTCTGGGACCCTGACGCCATGGACGAGCCCCTTCAAACCATCACGGCGGCCACGAATATCTTCCTGGACTGGAGCATCATAGACGCCAACTTCGATGGCTACGCGGACTTCACCTGCACTTACCTTCGGGGGAACCAGCCCTATTACGATCACCTCTGGATTTGGAGCGAAGAGCATCGGCAATTCGAGGGCGTCCCAGAGTACGACGAGATTTCTGCCCCAGAATTGGACGCGGAAACCGGGACTATCTACGGCTTTAACCGCAGCAGCGCCGGCGGCACGGGACTGCATACCTTCCACCAATGGATCAACGGAAATCTCACCTGCGTGCGCCAAATCAAGATCGACTCTAGTCCAGCCGATACGGTCCGCATGTCTGTCCAGGACCGCATTGCTGGTGAACTGGCGGAGATCTATCACGAAGATTTCTCTCTGGAATCCGGCGGCTGGCAGGACGCGCAAATGGCGTGGCACGACCTGGACTACCACGGCGAGCCGGGCGGAATCTATGACCTCTTCCAGCAGCAGCCCGTAGATGACACCCACGACGCCTTCCTGGTGAGCACTGGTGGCATGCTGGGCACGCTGCTGGTGACGGCGGAGCTGGCTATGGAGAACAAGAATGAATTTGGAGCCCGCGACATCACCTTTTCTGTCTGGAACCCGGCTGATATGGAACAGCCCATTCAGACATTTTCAGAAGAATTTATGATGGGCGTCAGGCCGGAGTTCCATCACATGGCAGACGCAAACTTCGACGGCTATCAGGATTTCGGGTATCTCTTCAGCGCGGGGAACCAGCCCAATTACTGGCACTACTGGCTCTGGGACGAGGACCAGGGACAGTTCCAATACTGCGCGCCGCTCGTGGAAATCTCACAGCCCGGATTCGACCCGGAGCGGCAGGTAATCACCGGCTGGGCCCGCAGCAGCGGAGCCGGTGATGGTATCAACACCTTCCACCGCTGGGAGGACGGGGAGCTGATCTGCGTGCGGCGGGTCGAGTCGTTCTCCTCCCGGGAGGAACCAAGCATCGTCTGTGTGCAGGATAGGATCGACGGAGAGCTCCAACAGGTCTATCGTGAAGAGTTCCCCTGGCCCGGCGAGGAGCCGGAAGGGCAGGAAGCGTGGCGGCAGGCACGCTATAAATGGTGCGATCTGGACTATCACGGAGAATCCTCTTAAAAAGAAATCGAAAAGGGGACAGGCAGAACCATGGGATTAGCGTATTTTTTCTTGTTCGGCATGATACTGGGCGCTATTGGGGCTGCGGTCCTTCTGCTGAGGGCCGCATGCGAGGTTTGGAAAAAGCACCGCTTGAAGGTCCTGGCTGTCTTTCCTTTACTGTTGGCTGTGGCCTGCGCCGTTGTGGCCTTTTACTTACTGATGATTGTCTGGCGTGAGCCACCCTGGAGGTTTCACTTTTGATGCTTCCGCCGCGATATATCCTCTATCAAGGTCTTTCCCATTCCCGCACAATATCCGCATAAGGAAAAACCGCTGGCAGGCCATAGGCCCGCCAGCGGTTTGTGTATCATTCCGGTCTGATTCTGTCCGCCGCTTCCTTCAAATAGAAGTGACAGCGGAGATTATAGTCCCGCATACGAGTGTTTATCCGCAGCCAGATGTAAAACTGCTCCATCTCACCATACATGTTAAACTCCTCACGCTCAACCGTAGGCTGGGCAACGGACCGGCAAAATCGCTCTATCGTATCCAATGTCTTGAACTCAGGCATTTTGAACAGAGCTTTTCCGAATTGATTCACTCTCTTCATCAAATCCGGCCGGTCTTCCCCACTGTAATACCAGGCGGTTTCCCTTCTCCGTCCGTAGTAGATCGAACGGAAATAGGCAAACTCCGACTCAGGGTATTCCGCATGATCATAGGGGAACTTTTTCAACGGCCCGGAGAAGATGTGACCGAAGGTACAATTCGCTGTCAGTACAGGTTCCTTGCAGGGGGTCATCTTGACCTCTCGGCCCGAAAATGCAGCCCAATCCCGCAAGGGGAGTACCTGACCATAGGCATCCCGCAGAGCTTCATTCATCCCGCAGCTCTTGCAGATATGCACATCCGCATAGCGGCTGAGGGCATTCACCACCAGCCGCCGGTCCAGACGTTGGCCGCAGCGCAGGCAAAGCGGTGGATTCTCCGCATCGGGGGCAAAGCGCTGTTCATCCTCTTTCCACATCTGCTCCAGAAGGTATCTGGGAAACACTTTGATTCTCATATAGTACACTCCTCGTATAATAAGATTTACGAAAAGTGAGCCGACAGACATTCGCAGTCTGCCAGCTCACTTTTCCAAGGAAGCACTGATTAAAGCCGGTAAAAGCCAGGCAAACAGACAAAGGTAAAGGAAACGTCCAATAAAGGGACCATATTGGGGGATGAATTCCTCGCTTTTCCAGTCCCAGCCCGGTCGAAGGGCGCAAAAACCTTAGGCGGGGCATAGGGAACCGCCCGCCCTGGCAAGCATGTACAGATTTGCGCTGGCAAAGAGAACGTGTAATCGGTTAAGATTTTT
>Ga0137308_100892_pt1 | contig 37830 bp, 28 predicted proteins | sample Inofrocosms_June_FD_97181 | JGI IMG/M metagenome (GOLD analysis project Ga0137308, IMG submission 97181) | Mouse cecal microbial communities from Vienna, Austria - N-Acetylneuraminic and N-Acetylglucosamine D2O microcosms_June | ecosystem: Host-associated > Mammals > Digestive system > Large...
TCACTGCATAGCGCATCCCAATCATAGGCTTCCAATCCCTTCTCCCTCATTTCCGCTTCATACTCCCGCCTGTACCTCTCCGCATCCGCTTCCATTTCGGAGAAAAGTTCTTCCAGCTCTGCCGCCGCTTCTTTCTGCGACTGCTCCCTTTCTTCTTCCAAGATAATGTCAAGCTGTGCATAAGCGTCTGCTATTGCCTGATATTTTTCAAGCTGTTTCACTGCCTTATAGCGGAAGATCCCCATGCCTGCCATACAGACAAAGGCAAGGGATATTCCCACTATGATCTGCACTGCGATCCGCTGCCTTTTCTTTTCCGGCAGGTCAGGGAACAGCTTCCCTCCAAGCCAGCGTGTAAAATATTTTATTTTTTCCATGCGTTCCCTTTCTTCTATTACATAAACAGCGGCAGATACCGCCACATTCAAATGAATCTGTTTCCTCATATCTGCCGCCATGATTTCAAAAGGCAGGAGCAAAAGCCCCTGCCGCATTTCAAACTGTGGTTATCACAGCATTATTTGATCCCTGCCTGTTCCTGTACCATAAAATATATCCTTATAATACACATCCACTACAGGCAACTTTTCTCCATCTGTCCTTCAAGGACAGATTTTCTTCCCTTCAAGCACAGATGCAGCAGCAAGCATAATGCCGCACAGCCCAAGGGCAGCAAGAAGATAAAAGGGTGACGCATAGCCAGTCTGGATGACCGGCTCTGATCCTTTTCCTGCATTTCCATTTCCTCCTTCCGTTCCGGTATTTGTATCTGCATTTTTATCTGAAGGGCTGCCTGCCGAATTGCCGGAGACAGTTCCGCTTGTATTCTGATTTTTGTCCGAAGTGTTCTTATTGTCCTTATCGTTGGTATTTTCTGTACTGTTATTGTCCGAATCATCCTTACCATCATTTTCAGCCTTTTCCCATCTTGCATAGAGGCTGATGCTCCTGCTGGGTTTATAGGTCTCTCCTTCTGTTCCGATAAATACCTGCCTGTCAGTGTACCATCCCTTGAAAATATAGTCCTCACGCTCTGCAGCCGGGAGCTTCACACTGCCGCCCTTTACTACTTTGACAGATGCATTTTTAGTCTTGCCACCGTTGGCATCATATTTGATGGTGTATGTATTTAAGGCTTCATTAGAATTATCGCCATCCTGTGTATTGTCTCCGCTGTTACTGTCTCCGCTTTCTGTATTTCCACTGTTTCCTGAATCTCCATTACCGCCGCTGTTTTCTTTTGATTTTTCCCACTTTGCATAGAAATCTGTATCTCTGGTGATCCGGTAGGTATCATGGTATGCCCCTGCAAACTGTGTCAGGTCATCATCCAGATACCAGCCTGTGAAATCATACCCTTCACGTTCCGGCATGGGAAGATAGAGGCTCCCGTCCTTAATAATGGTAATCTCTTTTACCTTGACCGTTCCTTTTCCAGCATGGAAAGTCACTTTACAGGTTTCGGGATCAGCGTCATTATCAGAATCTTTTTCGGTTTCCTTTTCCCAAAGTGCATAAGCTGTCATATCCTTAACCGCTTTCATCTCACTGCCGGGGATTCCAAGAAGGATTCCGCCGTCTTTTTCTGTATACCAGCCAAGGAAGCTGTAACCTTCCTTTTCCGTCTTGGGTAAGCGGATGATACTGCCTTTTTCTGCCTTGATCGGATTTACCGCTTTTCCTCCGTCTACGTCAAAAGTAATGGTAACTTTCACTGCCTCTTTTTTCTCAAAATGTGCCTTTAAAGTAATATCTCCCTGTACGGTAAATTCCTCGCCAGCCTGTCCAGTGCAGATGCTATCGTCAGAAGCAAGGAACCAGCCAAGGAACTCATAGCCTGTCTTACTGCAGGCAGGAAGGATGATTGCGCTGCCTTTCTCTGCGGAAATGCTCTCCCTTGCAGTCTCGCCACCATCAGCGTCAAAGGTAACGGTGCAGATGACCGTTTCATCTTCCTTCTTTTCATAACGTGCTTTCAGGGTAACATCGGCAGAGACAGTGTATTCTTCCCCTGCTTTCCCGATACTGGTATCGCCATCGTACCAGCCGGTAAATTCGTAGCCTTCCTTCGTGCAGTTTGGAAGAGAGATTGTATCTCCTGCTTTTGCAATGACCGTACCGCCCTCCATCTTTCCACCGTCCGCATCAAACGTGATCGTGCAGGTAACAGCTTCTTTCTTCTCATAACGGGCTTTCAGTGTCACATCATCAGAGACTGTGTATTCTTCCCCTGCCTGCCCGGCACAGGTATCTCCATCATACCAGCCGATAAACTCATAACCTTCCTTCGTGCAATTTGGAAGCGTGATTGTATCGCCTACTTTGGCAGTAATATCTCCACCTTCCATCTTCCCACCGTCTGCGTCAAAGGTGACTGTTGCGTCTGTCTTTTCCCATGCGGCATAATAAGAGGTATCTTTCTGGGGTGCATAATGCTTCTCCCCTGCGTTTCCTGCAAATACTGTCAGGTCTTCATCCCCAAACCAGCCTTTAAAGCTGTAACCTTTTCTGGAAGCATCCGGGAAAGCAATGTTTGCCCCGGGGATCACCTGTGCGCTGTCTGTCTTTCCTTCCCCATCATTATAGATATAAGTGAGTGTTACAGGCTCTTTTGCCTCCCATTTCGCATAGAGGTAAAGGTTCCCTGTAAGGCTTGTCTCCTGTCCCGGCGCATAATCGGTTCCTGTTCCGTCCGGCTCTGTGTTCCACCCGGCAAAGTTATAACCAAACCTTACGATATTTCCCATAAGCGGGAAAAGCGCTTCCTGATCCATAATGGTCACTGTGTCTTTACTGGTATACTTATTCGGATCGGAACACATATCGCTTGATCCTGTGAGGCTGTTATTGGCATCATAGGTAACGGAATAGGTCTTGGGCACTTCTGCAAGGTAGAGGTTTTCGCCCCTTTTTTCTGTGCAGTAGTTTGTAGTATGCCATGGGAACTGCTCCGGGCTTGCGTCCTTGTGGTATTTCACCCCGTCAATCAGCACCCTCCCGGGCTTTATCACACCATGGAATCCCCCAAGAACAAAGGTGGAATCGCTCTCAAAATCTTCATCCAGAAGGATGGATGCGCCTGTGTTATAAAAGAACAGGATATCGCAGGGATCAACTCCCAATGTGAGGTTATCTTCCATAACAGTCTTCCCTGCAAGGATAATCCCTGTCTCGTTCATGTAGCAGATGGTGCCGCCTGCATAACTTTTTTCCTCCGAAAGGTTTCCCCTGAAAGTACAGTCATGTATCTCAAGGGGTTCCGTTCCCTCCCCTTCTAATGTCTGGACTGCGCTGCCCCTGCCTGACACATTTCCGGCAAAGGTACATCTAATGAACTTAGGGCGGTGTCCTGTGTAGGTACAGATTCCGCCGCCATCATAGGCAGAATAATTTCCCTCGATCAGGGTGTCCGTCACTGTGAAGGGCGCCTTGCTGTATATCCCGCCGCCTGTGGAGCCTGCGCTGTTTCCCGATATGGTCATGCCGGAAAGCTCTGCATCCCCTCCCAGCAGCATACCGCCGCCCCATGTTGCGTAACAGTTCCTTACTGTGCCGGAAGCGACTGACACATGGGAGCCTGCCTCTGACTGGATGCCGCCGCCAGCCCCTGCCGCATAACATCCCTGGATCAGCCCGCCATTCATGGTAAGTCTTCCCCCTTGTACGATATGTAAAGCCCCGGCTGTGTGGAGCGGCCTGCCGCTGCCATCGTTTACATAACCGTCAGTATTATAATTGTTCTGAAGGACAGTTCCTCTTTCCATGGTATAAACACCATCCACGTATATCAGTGGGCCGTTCCAGACTTTGCCGGAATTATTGAAATCGCCATCCAATACTGCGCCGCCATCAAAAATGATATCCTGTGTAGTAAGGCTCCCGCCTGTCACTGCAAGCAGGACGGTATCGGTATTTGTGCCATAGTTTTTCCCAGAAAAACCTTCCTCCCTGCTGATCGTCACCGGGTTTCCTGCATCCTCACTTTTTAAGGTGATGTTATCAGCAGTGACTTCAAGGGTAGCTGATACCCTGCAATCCTTAAGGACTGTGATAGTATCACCAGCCTGTGCATCTGCAAAGGCTTCCTCCAGTTCTTCATAACCGGTATCCCCAATCCTTGCCTCATAGGTTACGGTAATGTCCTGCCCCGGTTTCTGATCCTCATCCGGTTTCCAGTTGGCATATAGCCACAGGTCACGCTCCGGCGTGTATTCACTCCCGGCAGTTCCTACAGCCTTGAAGGTATGCACATTTCCACTTTCAGTTACATCCATCCAGCTTTCAAGGTAATGCCCTTCATAGGATGCACCCGGCAGGACGATGCTTTCCCCTCTGGGTACGGAAACGCTCTCTGTCTCACAGGTTCCCTCATAGGCTTCAAACCTGACTGTGTAGGTTCCTTCCTCTTCCGCCGCTTTTACAGGCAGGGGAACGCTCCCCAATACCCCTGCGCCAATGGTGGATAACATGGCAGCAAACAGGAGAAGTCTTGAAAATCTTTTTTTTCTTCCCATACTTTTTCCTTTCTTTTTTATTTTGGTTTCTACAGGGAGCAACCTGTTCCTTACTTCCAGGCTGCTCCCCGCATAGTTTCAGGGGCAAATCCCCTGTGCTTACAGCAACGCTGTATTTACAGCGTAATTTTCCAGCACCACCTCCTTCCAGCCAGCCCATGGAAAAACATAACCGAAAACAAACCGCTTTCTGTTATGCGCTTCCATGGAATGGCTGGATTGTTATGCTTCTAAAAAATCAATTCCATCTATCACTGTTTTCCACTAATAAAACGCCAGTACCCTTACAGGATTTTCATTTGCCCAGCCCCCTACTGGCAGGGAGTATGCAGGGCGGGATGGCTGGTCCGCTCCATAGCCCGTAACAGGGAACGCTTCCTTCTCCCTGCCCGTTCTCCGGCGTGCTGTTCCGGCTGCCCTCACCGGGCAGAAGTATCATTATGGCTCCCCTTAGGGCTTCCTGCCATGGGAAGCCCCGCACCGGATGCCGCTTGCTGCCTTCCTTCTCCTGTTACGGTCTTTCGGTCTACCCCATATGGGGCAGGCAGGTCATGGCGAAGCTCCTTGTCCGGCGCAACTTTATCAAGGGGAAACCTCTTAAAGCCGCTGCATACTGGTATTCAGTTGTCAAATTTCCTACATTCAGGCGGAAAGCCCTGGCTATTAAGCCTGTATTAATGATAAAAGATTGTCTGGAATTTTTTTACTCATAAAAGTGGGTATTTTCTCCAATCCTTACCCATCTTTGTGAGTATCAGGCTGACTGTCTTCAAATTCTGCAATCTTGCTCCAAAAATCTACAAAATAAAAGACACCCAAAGATTTTCTCTTCCTTTGGATGCCTCCCACAATTTAATAAATTTTCTCCTGTAACTGTAACCGCCAGCCGGTTATAAATAAAATCATCTTCCATCCTATGTAAATACCATACCGCCATCCGTTCAATCCAGAAATTCATCCTTATACCTGAATATGGAATCAGCCACCGCTATGGCAAACTTAACCTCACCCACCGTTTTATCCCTGACCAGCAGATATACCTCTTCCCTCCAATCCCTGCCCTGTACATCACTCTCCTTCATATCCATAAGGATATCAAGGGAAACCCCAAGGGCAAACGCTATCCTGATCAATGTTTCAAGCCTCGACCCGCTCTGCCCTGTTTCTACTTTCTGGATCACCGTCAAGGACAGCTCCGTTTTTTCTGCAAGCTTCTCCTGCGTCAATCCCTTTTCCATCCGTATTCTCCTGACATTTCCTCCGATCCTGTCATAGTATGTTCCGCATGAAAAATGTTCCATTTATTTTACGATTCTCCCAAAATAAATTTGCAGCCGCCTTTCCAGATTTACACCTCCCACTTTCCCGAAATATTTTCTCTGCAATATCCATTCCAATGTAAACGTACATGGCTGCATTCCGTACCCATTACATAAAAACAGCGGCAGCTCTCTCACCGGAATCCGCCACTTGTTACACTCCTTAAGTCTTCTACTTTGCCCTGGCTTTCTCTCAATCACAGGCAATCATCAGCACCGACACCCTTATCGTTTCTGATATGCACTACCACATCCTCTACCGGACAGCAAAATACATCACAGATGTAGTCAATAGATGACAGGTTCATATTTTTATTGTGTTTTAAACGGTGGATGAACGCTTTATTAAAACCATAGTCAACTTCAAGGCTGTAAGTGGATATCCTTCTTTCGTTCATCATCCTCCAAAACGGTTCATATGTCATCATAGGCATCTACACCTGTAATCTATAGTATATAAGATATGGGGGTTATTTACTATCCTGCATATTTGCAGGATAGCCCTGTAGGAAAATATAATTATTTCCAAATATAATCGAATGCTGATCCATCCCAATACTTTCGGTTTGAATCAGCATTCTAATTGGCATCCGCCAGACAATTATCATATGCTACGTTAAGCAAAACAACTAATTATCTAAATATTTTTCAAGGATTGCCGCATACTCTTCTTTCCAGTTCTCGATTTCAAGCCGCAATGGCTTTGACAGCTCTAAACTGAAAATTCCCATGATTGATTTTGCATCAATCACATATTTCCCCACACAAAGCAATACATCCCCTTCTATTTTGCTCATATCATTGACAAATGCTTTTACCTTATCCACAGAGCCAAGCAAAATATCAAATGTTCTCGCAGCCTTTGGTTCCTCCTGATTCTTCCCATAATTTGCAAGCAGGACACCTACCTCTTCCCTGTCCGGCATGGACCGGATCGCACCTTTTCTGGTTGTTATAATGGATGCCGCCGCATTCGCAAAGGAAAGCATTCTTTCCAAATCCGCCTCTGCCAGACCATCCAGGCCATTCTCCAGCAGAAAGCCGATCACGCAGGCGCAAAAGGTATCTCCTGCTCCTGTCGTATCAATCGTCCTGTCACTCAGGAACGGTCTTCCATAAACTTTCTGATCCCTATAGTATGCAAGGCTTCCTTCATTCCCCAAAGTTACATTGACCAGCTTAACATTTGACCGTTCTTTGATCATCTGCACGCATTCATCATAATCTTCTTTTCCGGTCAGCCACTTTATCTCATTATCCGCAATCTTTAAGACATCACATTCCCCGATTCCATACCAGATTGCCTCTTTTGCCTGCCCTTCATTCTCCCATAAAGGCTCCCGTAAATTGGGATCAAAGGAAATCAGTTTCCCTGCATTCTTTGCATATGTGACAGCCGCTTTTGTTGCCGTAGCAGCCGGTTCATCTGTAAGCGAGAGGGAGCCAAAGTGGAATACCCTGCATTCATCTATCAGCTTTCTGTTGACCTCCCCGTCTGTCAGCATGATATCCGCTCCCGGTTTTCTGTAAAATGAAAAATCCCGGTCTCCGTCCGGCAGTGTATGAACCAAAGCCAGTGTAGTATTCACATTCTGGTCATAAAGCAGCCCCTCATCGGAAATCCCCGTCTCCCTGACCGTTTTCCCAAGCATCCGCCCGAAATAGTCTTCTCCTACTTTGCCAATGAATGCGGTCTGATAACCCAGACGCGAAAGCATTGCCAGTACGTTGCATGGCGCTCCGCCCGGATTTGCCTCAAATATTGGGTTTCCTTTCGCACTGCTGCCATTTTGGATAAAATCAACCAGCAATTCTCCCAATGCAACAACATCATACATGTCTGCCACTCTCCTTTCTTTCCTGAATTTCCTGCACAATCTTGTTATAAGCTTTCTTATTCAGGCGGTAGAAAAATAAAACTGCCGCTGTTATGATCCACAGCACACCGGGAACTGTGGTAAAAGAATGCTTGATCACAGCCAGTACTGCCGGGTTCTGCTGCTGGTTCGCTACATATCCGAGGCTGCCCAGAACGCCTGCCAATGCAGCAGTTCCAATCGCCATACCAATCTTATTCCCTAAAGAAATGAAAGCATACTGGAAGCCGTCATTACGGAGCCCTGTTTTCCACTCCCCATACTCCACGCAATCCGGCACAATCGCATAAATCGCTGTGTTGAACCCTGAGAAGAAAAATTGTGCCAGACACGAAAACAGGTAAAATGGAACCGGTGATTTTCCAACCGTAAAAAAGTACATACAAAACATGCTGATCCCCGTAAGCAGCGCAAATATGGAAGCGGAACGCCCTTTATTGTTTGTCAGCCGAAATACCACCGGGAAGCAGGCTGCACCAATGATGGAAGGGATAATGATAAAAAGGGAGTAGGTACTGAATAATGCCTGATTCCCCTCCACATATGTAAAATAGTAGAGTGCATCCGCATTTCTTCCATAAAGCGTTACCCCAAACAGGAACTGCCCTGCCACTGCAATCAGATACGGCCTGTTTTTCGCAACAGCGGATAACTGCACTTTCAGTGGTGTTTTCTCTTTCTCCGGCACCTCCACTACTTCCTTTGTCTTTGCAAAACAGAAGATATGGCATGCTGCAAAAATACACCCATATATGACTGCTATCAGGAGATATCCCCTCTTGTCACTTCCCTTTCCAAGCGCTGCGATCAGGGGAACCGTAATGATGTTGATAATTCCGATTGCGACCATCGCACTGACGGAACGGAACGTGTTAATTTTTGTCCGTTCTTCTATATTCTGTGTCATCGCGCCGCACAAAGTTCCGTAAGGGATGTTGACACAGGTATAGCCTAATACCAGAATGCAGTAAGTAACTGCCATGTACACAATCTTTGCTGTAGATGGCCAGTCCGGATGCGCCCAGAAAGTCAGCATCAATACAAGGGCGGTCAGCGGCGCAGCGATCAAAAGCCAGGGGCGGTATCTCCCCCACCTCGTATGCGTCTTGTCACTCAAACCTCCGATCACAGGATCATTGATCGCATCCCAGAATCTCGAAAACAGCATCAGTCCTGCAACCGCACTCATCCCTATCCCAAAAACATCCGTATAGAATATCATCAGGAAGTTCCCCACAAACATCCAACTGAAATTACATCCCACATCCCCCATGCCATATGCGATCTTACTGATCAATGGCACTTTTACATCTGTATTCTTCTGCTCCATTGCAATCCTCCTCTCCCGCTATAAATACTGGCTAAATTCAATTTTCTCTTTGTTCGGTCCCATAAGCGTAAAAAACTTTACCCCATTTTCCCAAAAAGGAAGAAACTGAATCTCTTCATCCAGCATACAAAATTCATTTTCTTTTGCCATCCTGAATACTTCCTCAATATCCGTCACATTCAGTGCAACATGATCCAGTGCGCCGTTAACCAGTGTCGCCTGCTTATTTTCATATGTCTCAACCGTAACATCCCCCAGCCTTAAGAATGCCACTCTTTCATCTGCCGCTTCATTCACCGTCTGAAACGCAACCTGAAATCCAAGAGCTGCATAAAAGGCAATGGTTGCTTCCAAGTCATTTGTCGGAATCCCAATATGCTGCAGCCCTGTTATATATTTCTGAAAATTATTCTCCATATGAATCCTCCATCCCTGTAATTTCCGAATTCATACACAGATACCCCGGAAACTAATCCGGTATGCAGTTTCCGAGGCTCTGTATACTGCACCCTGGCTACTCTGCAATGCGTATCACTGCTTTTACAATATCGGCTTTATTATTTACGCTGTAGTCCATGGCTTTCTGTGCCTCATCAAGCCCGAAGATATCCGTCACGATACCTTTCAGGTTTACCTTGCCTGCCGCAACAGCCTCTATCGCCATCGGATAGATATGGCGGTAGCGGAATACTGTCTTAAAGGTCAGCTCCTTATCCAGTGCAAGGCTCATGGGCAGTGTCATTTCCCCGCTCTTGCTGTAACCTACCAGCACAATTGTTGCACCTTTCTTCGTCATATGTATTGTCTGTACAGTGGTCACTTGTGTGCCTGCAGTCTCCACTGCAAGATCACAGCCTTTTCCATCCGTCAGCTTCCTTACCTCTTCCACAGCGTCTGTCTGCGCTCCATTTATGATACCGTCTGCCCCCAGTTCCAATGCTTTCTGGAGACGTTTTTCCATGATATCAACCACATACACTTTTGAAACGCCCATTGCCTTTAACGCCATCATTGTCACAAGGCCGATGCAGCCTGCCCCCATGACAACCGCTGTCTGTCCTGCCCTTGCGCCTCCCTGCATGGCGGCATGGAATCCCACTGCCAGAGGCTCAATCAGGGCGCCCTCCATTGTGCTTACATTATCAGGCAGTTTAAAACAAAGATCCGCTTCATGAGCCACATATTCCTGGAATACCCCGTCCACCGGCGGCGTTGCAAAAAAGACCACATCCGGGCAGAGGTTGTAACGCCCTGTCTTACAGAACTCACAGTGTCCGCAGGTCTTGCCCGGTTCTAACGCAACCCTGTCTCCAACTTTCAGGTGCTTCACGTCCTTCCCCACTTCCACAACGGTTCCACCCGGCTCATGCCCAAGTACAAAGGGCGGCTTTACCACATAATCACCGATTGCCCCTGTCTCGTAATAGTGCAGGTCGCTGCCGCAGATTCCCACATACTCCAATTTGACAAGCACCTCATTGTCCTTTGCTTTCGGGATATCCCTCTCCTCAAATCCCATCTTTCCAATTCCCAGCATGACCGCTACTTTCATTTTTCCTTCCATGATCGTTTCCTCCATTTTCCTTAATTTTTCTATTGATATTCCGCTACATCAATCCATCTCATCAGGAAATCTTTTTCTTTTACCTTTTTCTTTGTCATCTGTGCCGCAGCCACAATCGGAAGCCAGCGGTTTACATACTGCCTTGCCGTATCGCTCTTTTTACAGAATAATTTCATATATATTTCTGCCTTTTTTTCATCCTCCAAAGAGAACAGCAGGAATGTCATTGCCGCATCTGCGGACGCATTTCCCTGTGCCGCATGCGCCCAGTCAATGATCCAGAGCCTGTTTTGCTGATCCACAATAACGTTGCTCGGATTGAAGTCTCCATGGCAGAGTTTTGTATGTTTGGGCATACTTTCCAGACGGGTAGCCAACTCGTAACGGGCTGTCGCATCCAAATCTTTTAAGCTGTTGATCTGATCCATTAATTTATGGCGCAGGCGTTTGATTGTGGCAACCTTCTGTTTGTGGACATCCAACTGCAGGTCAACAAACATTTCCATATAGGTTTCTAACTTCTCCGGCTCTTCCTGCATAAGCTGCTCCAATGTTTTCCCTTCCACTTTTTCGCGCACAAGGCACCAGCCTTCCTCCATATGCGACACCTCAAGCAATGCCGGAATATTCAGGTCGGTATTTTCCTCTACCAGTGCCTCATTGCGGGCTTCATTTAACACATCCGCCTTGGTATAGCGTTCGTCAAATACCTTGATGACCTTATCCCCGGCAGCATAAATTGTTTTATGGGGTCTTGTAAAGATAACTTCTTTGTTTGTCGCTTCCATAAACGTTCATATCCTCCTTTTTGTGTTTTTAGTTTCCATAATAAGCCCGCAAATACATTTCCTTAATCTCACTCATCAATGGATATCTGGGGTTTGCGCCGGTACACTGATCATCAAATGCATCCTCAACCATCTGATCCAGATTGTCTAAGAAATATTTTTCATCAATGCCATATTCCCTGATGCTTTTTTTAATCCCGATTGCCTTTTTCAGTTCTTCAATCTTTGCTATGAACAATTCCAGTGTTTCCTTATCATCCCTGCCGCTGACACCGCAGAAGTGAGCGCACTCTGCATACCGCTTCAGTGTATGCGGATATTGGTACTGTGGAAATGTTCCCATCTTCACCGGTACTTCCTCTGCGTTAAAACGCAGAACCTCACATATCATCAATGCATTCGCTACGCCATGGGGCAGGTGGTGGTAGGCTCCTAACTTATGCGCCATAGAATGGCATACACCTAAAAACGCATTGGCAAATGCCATACCCGCCATACAGGAAGCGTCCGCCATCTTTTCCCTTGCGACCGGATCAGCCGCCCCATTTTCATAAGCTCTCGGCAAATAGTCAAACACGCCCTTCATCGCTTTCAATGCCAAACCATCTGTATAATCGGTAGCCATAAGGGATGCATATGCTTCCAGTGCATGGGTCAGCACATCTATACCGGAAGCGCTGGTCAGCCCTTTCGGCTGGTTCATCATATTGTCTGCGTCAACAATCGCCATATTGGGAAGCAGTTCATAATCTGCCAGCGGATATTTTGTGCCAGTCCTGTCATCAGTAATAACAGCAAAGGGCGTTACCTCCGATCCTGTGCCGGAAGATGTGGGGATTGCAACAAAATATGCCTTTTCCCCCATCTTCGGGAATGTATAGACTCTCTTGCGGATATCCATAAACCGCATTGCCAGATCAAGGAAATCTACCTCCGGATGCTCATACATTACCCACATGATCTTCCCCGCATCCATGGCAGAGCCACCGCCCAATGCGATAATACAGTCCGGCTCAAAAGAAGCCATTGCCTTTGCCCCTGCTGTTGCGGAAGAAAGGTTCGGGTCCGGTGCTACTTCATAGAAACAGGTATGCTGGATTCCCATCTGATCCAGTTTTTCTTCTATGGGCTTCACATAGCCATTCTTATACAGGAAAGTATCTGTAACAATAAAGCATTTCTTCTTTCCCATAACCGTTCCCAATTCATCCAATGCTACCGGCATACAGCCTTTTTTAAAGTACACCTTTTCAGGCGCCCTGAACCATAACATATTCTCTCTCCTCTCCGCCACAGTCTTAATATTTAACAGGTGCTTGACACCCACATTCTCTGAGACAGAGTTGCCGCCCCATGAACCGCAGCCTAATGTCAGCGACGGTGTCAGCTTGAAATTATATAAATCGCCAATGGCACCCTGTGCCGCCGGCATATTGACCACGATGCGGCAGGTTTTCATAGCCTGTGCATGTTTAGCGATCCTTTCCTTCTGTGCCGGATGAATATAGAGGGAAGAAGTATGCCCATAGCCGCCATCAGCCACAAGCTGCTCCGCCCTGGCAAGGGCATCGTCAAAGTCCGCCGCATGGTACATCGCTAATACGGGGGAAAGCTTTTCATGTGCAAATTCTTCCGAAATGTCTACTGATTCCACTTCTCCTATCAGAATCTTGGTGCTTTCCGGCACTTCCACTCCTGCCATTTTCGCAATCTTATGGGCAGACTGCCCTACAATCTTTGCGTTTAATGAACCGTTGATCAAAATAGTATGGCGTACCTTATCCAGTTCCTCCGGCTCTAAGAAATAGCATCCCCTGTACTGGAACTCTTTCTTTACCGCATCATACGCATTGCCCACCACCGTAACCGACTGTTCCGAAGCGCATATCATTCCATTATCAAAGGTTTTGGAATGGATAACGGAGCTTACCGCCATCTGGATATCAGCGGTCTCATCAATGATTACCGGCGTATTGCCTGCCCCTACGCCCACTGCAGGTTTGCCGGAAGAGTATGCCGCCTTTACCATGCCGGGGCCGCCGGTAGCCAGTATGATGTCCGCATCCCGCATTACCTCATTTGTCAGTTCGAGGCTTGGTTCGTCAATCCACCCGATAATATTTTCAGGTGCCCCCGCCGCAACAGCCGCATCATATACGATCTTTGCCGCCGCGATCGTTGCATCCTTCGCACGTGGATGTGGGCTGATGATGATCGCATTTCTGGTCTTTAGGCAGATCAATGTTTTAAAGATTGCAGTGGATGTGGGATTGGTTGTAGGAATGACTGCGGCGACTAAGCCGATCGGTTCTGCAATCCGCTTGATGCCATAAACCGAATCCTCTTCAATCACTCCGCAAGTTCTGGTTTTCCTGTAAAAGTTATAAATGTACTCCGAAGCATAATGATTTTTGATCACCTTGTCTTCAACAACACCCATGCCTGTTTCCTGCACTGCCATTTTAGCAAGGGATATCCTTGCCTTATTCGCCGCCATGGCTGCCGCAAAGAAAATCTTATCCACCTGCTCCTGTGAATATGTAGCAAAAATTTCCTGTGCTTTCCGCAGTTCTTTCATGCGCTCCTGCAGTGCGTCAACATTATCGACTTTTCCCACCTCTTCCACCGCTCCATTGCTCTTTCGCTCCATTGTTCTTCCTCCTTTTTATATATCACTTTAATTATTACTTTATTAAATAGTTTTATTATGTATTTTATTCTATTGTTCAGAACTCATTTTGTCAATATATTTTCTATAAATCCTACACTTTCATCATTTCTGCCAAAACCTCTCCCATGCTTTTATTAAAAATGCACACAAAAAAAGAAGTCCCATTTCTGAAACTTCTTCTTGCAACTATACAATCTTTATTTTATATCTGGCTGACAAAACTCTCTATCACTTTCAAAGCCGCTCCTAATGCAGCCGCACCCACCTTATAATTGCAGGCTTTTACATATGGATTCTTTTCCCCAAAAGTATTTCTCCCAGCCACTTTATCCCATAGTTCCTGAAGGTGCGTACCCATATAGCTTCCCACATAGCCGCCTAAAACAATATCACAATCCAGAACCATGTAAATATTATTCACTGCAATAGCCAGATAATCTGTATAAGAATCCCATATCTTCACCGCCCCTGCATCCCCCTGGTCCAGCAGGCAGAAAAACTGTTCCAGTTTTCCATCCGCCGCATCAGATAAATGCCATGCAGCACAATAAGCGTCCAGACATCCCCTTTTCCCACAATAGCAGCTTTCCCCGTCCATAACAACTGTCATATGTCCGACTTCACCGCACCGGAAATTTTTGCCTTGTATCAGTTCATTTCCGCCGAAAATCGCTCCGCCAACCGTATTACTTAATGAAAGATAAAAAAAACGCTCCGCCTCATCCCCATGAAATCCCTCTGCATAAGCCCCTGCATTGGCATCATTGAGGTAAAAGCATGGATAGGAAAAAAAGGCGCTTACCGAATCAAGTGGTACAGCCTCTACACCTAATATATGGGAATAAGTGATCTGCCCTTTATCCAAATCAATAATTCCCGGAAAGGATATGCCTACCCCTAAAACGCTATCCCTTTCAATGCCGCTTTCATCCAGAAAATGTTCCAATCTTTCACTTACTTTTCGATAATAAACCTCCCCGGAGACATATGGCTGGTGAATACGTTCATATTTCAGAATTTCTCCCACAATATTGGTAAGCACCAGCGCAATATGGTTTTTAGTAATATCCAGCCCTACCGCCAGTCTGGCATTGACTACTGCTGATAAGGCTTTCGCCCTTCTTCCTCCGGTTGACTTAAGTTCCCCTTTCTCCTCCAATAACCCTTCCGCCGTCAGTTCTTTTGTAATCTGCGTTGCCGTAGGCAGGCTGATCTTCATATTATATGAAATATCGGGGTTTGACACCGTTCCCTGTTTACAGATATAACGGAAAACTTCATTCCTGTTTTTCTTCTTTACTTCCATATTAGTTATTTTCTTTTTATCCATATCGTCACCCATACTTTATTAAAGTGTTTTTTTAAGTATATCATTTTATTTGCCAAAAAGCAACTGTCTACCTGTATGAGGGATATTTCAAAAAATTTTTTCCAGTTTTCTATTTCTGTATAATCATCCACTAACAATTCATATCAAAAAGACACCATACCACTGCCCCGGCTAAAAAAATTACGCATAATACGATGAACCGCATAAGGTATAGCACCTATCATTTCTGCTTAATCTATGCTATTTATTCCTCTCCTATTTACTGTATATCCTGCCCCATAACAGCATTAAATTCTTGCACAATCTCATCATACAATTCCTGCCGGAACTGCCTTGTCACAGGGTAAGCGATATCCTGATAGATGTCCTTTCCGTTATCATCCAGCCGCCCGGTCTTGTAATCCGGCATGGAAACAAATACATTGCCCTTCTGTGAAATACCGATACGGATTCCGGTCACTTTAAATACGTCATTCAGGATGATGGAAGCGTTTGCCTTAAGGCAGCCCTCCTGCTCCTTCATGGGGGTTACGGTCACTTTGATACTCATGCCGCCTGCATTGATTGTGTTAGCTGTATTATTATTTCCCTTCATATCTGCCTCTTTCTGCGCTGTTGCATCTATGAATAAACATATGGATGCATTTTGCGCTCTTATTTTTCAGCACTTTCCGCCTGAAGGTCTTTTTCATATGTTTTCAGGTTTTCTAAATATTTCAGGCTTTCTCTAAAACATTTTTCCGGCTACGCCGGAGTTTTTCACCCTTTACTCTTTTGCCGTCACAAGGGTTATTTTTCTTTTTCCCCTGCCATTTCCCTTTTGTAAAATCCTGCCAGATACCCCGCAACAACATCCGCCATATCCCCCTGCTTCCTACAAAGCCCTTCCGCAGTCACAAAAAGCATATCCTCCATCAAAAGATAAAGATAGCTGTTCATATCCTGCCTTTTCAGTTCCCTTATGGCTTCCATTGCCCTGCCGCTTATGGGTGTCTGTGTCCTGGTGAGGCGGATGCCGGATGGCTGGTATGCCCTGCCCGGCAGTTCCTTTTTCTGTACTTTTGTCTGATCTTCCAATGCTCTGCTCCTTTTCTGTTCCTGCCCCTATTGCTGCCCCCTGCTTTTCTCTTTTCACCTCAAATGCCTGCTCTATCCCCTTAAGCACCTGCCCCGCTACGGAAAGTGCGGTGCTGCAAAGCCCGTATACCATAAGCCTTGGGGCGGTGGCAAGCACAGGCAGGAGGGAAGAGACAGGCGGCGGCTCTGCCCGGATGCGCATTGCCGCCATGTACTGTGCGCTCTGGATCACTGCTTTTGTGATATCGTAGATATGCTCCGGGTTCTGGGAATCATGGCAGCGGCATAAGTCGCTGATATTTTCAATATAATTCTTATCTTTCCCATAGATTTCACTCTCCACCGCTTCCCTCACATATCCCTGCACGTTGCCTGACTTTGCATGGAGCAGGGAAAGTATCTCCTTTTCGTTTTCCTTATCCAGCCGCCATATCTCCGGCCTTCCCCTTCCGTTGGTGTCGGAAATATCAAAAACATGGTCTACATACGGTCTGTAGTGGGTGGAATCTATGATGGCAATGCCTTTACTGCCCCTGCGCACATACCGCCCCTTTTCCCGCCATCCGCTGTAGGTCTCCACCATCTTGGCATCCGGTCTCTGGGCATAGAGCAGGCTGGCATTCTCAAAGCCCATCTGGTAATGCACTGCTGAAAAGTTTAAAAAGCTGCTCCATGACGCTTCATCCTGGATGATCTTCGGCACGATCTCCCGGTAAATATCTTTTGTATAAATGATACCTTTCATCACTTTCCTCCTTCCCCTACCCCATAATTCTGAATCTTTCTACAGCCATGACGGCCTGCCGCACATGACAATCTTCCCTGTGGAATAGACCGGACGGAACACCACATATCCCTTTGAAGAAGAGGCATCCACAAGATAACCGTTCCCTGCATAGACCGCCACATGGGAGATATTTTTGTACCTGCCATTTCTGGTAAAGCTGTAGAAGATCAAATCTCCCGGCTGGATGTCCTCATAAGCTATTTCACATCCCCTGTCAGATAAGAGCTGCCCCTGTGATGCAGCAGTATTGGAGCCATGGTAGGAAAGATTTATCCCGGCTTCCTTATAGGCATAATAAGTGAGGGAGCTGCAATCGTAATAATCGCCGCTGTCACGTTTTGCCTGACTGTAAGGCTTCCCAAGCCTTGCAAGGGCATTTTTGACTGCCTGCGATCCCACGTCACCGCCAAGATTAAGCCTTTCCGCTTCTTCCGGCGTCAGGCTCCCTGCACCGGGGCTCCCATAGCCGCCTGTCAGCCCTTCTATGTTTTCCAGCACCTCCGGCGACATTAAGTAACGTAAGATTTCCGTCTCTTCCTCTGTAAATATTCCTGTCCTGACGATATCCTCACTGGTAAGGAGCGTAATGCGTACTTCCTTTATTTTTATCTCCACTTCCTCTGTCCTTATGGTGACGTTCCCATAAAAATCCTCTTCCTCGTAAGACTGCTCTATAGTCTCCCTGCGGTAAGAGGTACTCATGGATGTCATTTCATCAAAAGCAGCTTTTAATGCCCTCCTGTTCTTTTCCGTCATTACTGTTGCGGTATCGCCGAACCCATGCTTCACCATATAGACCATAAGGATATCCGCCATGTTGTCCGGCTCCCCGTCACCCTCATAGTCCTCATAAATAAGCTCTGTTTCATCCCCGCTGCCGGGATCGGCAAGCTCTTCCAGCACTGCCTCCCTGAAATCCTCCGTATATTCTGCAAGTACCCCAACCGCTCCCGGTTCTTCCGACAGCTTCGGGAGCAGGATGGAGAACGGGGAATTAAAGAGCAGGGTGATGATAACTGTCACAATAAAAACAGGGATAAGGGCTGGGAGCAGGGATGCCCCTATGGAAAGAAGTTTCCCTGCAGCTGCCGCTTTTGCTTTCCCGGCCAGTAAATCCTTTGCCACTTTTAAAAGGCTGTCTCTCTGTTCCTCCTGTGAAAATTTATCCGAAGCATAGGAGAGCAGCCTGAAAGCGGCTGCCCTGTCTTTCCTTTTCTTACTATTGCTGCGGCTCTTATCTTTTTTCGCATCCTTATCTTTTCCCTTGTCTTTTTTATTCTTTTTATCCTTCCTGCCCGCTCCGTCCTTTCTGCCGGAGATGCCTCCCTCACGCTGGCGGATGGAATCCCTGGCATTCCTTTTCTGGATATGGCTGGTGCTGGTGTTATTTACAGAAATGTTATTATTATCCTGCACCTGCAATAAAGCCGGTTCCCCCGTACCCTGCATTTGAATCGCCTGTACTTCCATCTGGTAAGTCTCTGGTATTTTGGGTGTTCCTGCGCTTTTTGCTGTATCTGTCTTTACACCTGTATTTTCTCTGCCTGATTTCATGCGGCTGTATTTTTCTTTTCCTGGCCTAAAAAACTTCTTCCTCTTATATTTGGAAATCTGCACATCCCTCCTGTCGGAAAAAGACTGCGTATACCCACTTGCAGAAAGGTTTCCTGCTTTATTGTCTGTAGCAAAATTTCCTGATGCTTTTTCCCTCCGGTATTCCCCGGTACGTTTTCCCCTGTGTGCTTTGGATGTTCCTGCCGGTTTCGGCTTCTGTATTTTTTCTTTTTTCCCTTTACGTTCTTTCAAAATAAAACCATCTGTCCTCTTAATGCTGGATGGTACATCTTCTTTCCTGTGAAGGGCTGGCTCTTTTGTCTTTATGGTATTTTCATGGTAAGCGGAAGGTCTCTGCACCTGTTGCCCCTGATGCTGTTGCTGTTTTGGCTGACGGTTCCCTGCTGGCTGTTCCTGATTCATAACAGATTCCTTCCGGTATTTCTGCAAGGGTCTTTTTACATGGAGATTTCCGAATACAGCCAAATCTCCACATTTGCTTCCATTCCTGCCGCCTGTACTGTTCCCGTACTCCTGCTGACAGGATTTTGCTGTATCATCTGCATCCCTGCCAGTATTGCATTGTCTCTGTATCTGCGTTTTCAACGGTATTCCTGTACCTGCCCCTGAAAGGTTCTTCTGTCGGAGTGCATCCTGTTTATCTTTCGGGGAGAAACTTGCAGTATTCTCCGTATATTTCTTCCCCTGCCCTGCGTAATGGATTTTCCTGTCTGCTTTCTGCCTGACTGTGAAATTATTATCTGTCCTTTTAATCCTCATAGGCTCCCCTGCCCGTTCTCCCGATACCATTTCGCCATGAATGCGCTGCGGTCAGGGAATGGCGGCAGGGGCGTTCCATAAGGGCAGGCGTTCAGGATATCCCTGCCTGTCTGCACATAAGAGAGGACTTCCCTATAGTATGCTGTGTTGGCAGAGGTATATCTGTCCTGTGCTTCCCTGCTTTTTCCTGCCTGCGCTGCATTTTCTGCCGCTGTATCTTCTTCTGGCTTTTTGGTATCTCCTGTATTTTCCGGTATCTGCCCCATAAGTGACAGTTCCCCTTCCGCAAGGGCTTCCAGACCGCATAATGCATTGTGGAATTTCAGGTAATCGCAAAGGTCCTGATACCCCGCTTTCCTGTCGCCGGTTTTGATGGCATTGTCAAGGAGCGTTAAAAATGTGGCAGGTTCTTTTATTGCAGGAAGTACGCCGAACGATACTTTCGCTTCCCCTTCCCTGAAGAAATCTACCCTATATAAAAGTTCCTTCCCCACAGGTATATCCCTTTCCGGCTGGATATCCGCCAAAGGCAAAGGCAGCGCCTTAAGCAGCACTGCCTTGTCCTCTTCCTTATATACAAATGTGATAAGCGGGATTCCCTTCTTCCTCTCTTCCCCGGTAGTCCTTACATCCACCAAGAATTCTTTCAATGCTTTCTCAATTTCCTTCTTCATGGGCAGCCTCCTTCCCGTCCTCAAAAGGGTTAGTGGAAAATAGCCTGTAGATGGGGCTGTCCTTATCGACAGTGATATCCATGGGCACGATCATGTTGCCATGCTTCAATATCCCTGTTCCGCTCTGCGCTCCCCGGACAAACTTAAGCTGCTCCGGGCTGATGTTGATTACTTCCGATAGCTTTTCAAGGTCTGTGGGTGCCTGCCGCAATAATGCCACAAACTCCGAATTGGCAAGCATGGTGGTGGCAGTATAATTCTGTAACATGTCCAGCACATTTTGCGTAATTCCACTACAAAGTCCACCTAATTTCCGCACCTTCTTCCATAATGAAAACAGGTATTTAGCGGAGTATTCCTTATCAAGAAGCACATGGAATTCATCTATCACAAGCCATGTAGCCCTTCCCCTCTTTGCATTCTCCATGATGCGGTTTCCGATATTCTCCATCATAACAAGCATGGAGATAGCGGATAATTCCTTCCCCATATCCCGGATCCCATAGACCAGAAAGCGGTTGTCGATATCCACATTTGTTTCATGGGCGAAGATGTTCAGGGAACCGCCGATAAACAGTTCCAGTGACAGGGCAAGCTCCTTTGCCTCCATCTCCGGCTGTGACACGAGGATTTCATAATAATCATGCAGGGTTTTCTGCTTCCATAAAGTTTTTGTTTTCTCCCCTTCCTGCTTTCCCCTGTTCCTCATGCATTCCTCTTTGACCTCCTGATAGAGCAGGCGTACACACCTGTCTATAATAGATTTCTGCCGGGAATTAAGCGCCTCACCCATGCACTGCTCACAGATGCCAAGCATGAACTCCCCTTTTTCCGCAATGATGCCCTGAATGTCAGATACATCCTCCGGCAGTGCCATAGGGTTAATGTAGTTACCCGTATAAGTAGAAAGCACCACCACCTGGCCGCCGAACCGCTCCGCAATGCCGAAATACTCATGCTGGGGATCGATCACGATGATGTCATCATCCGTATTTAAAAAGACATTCCCCATCTCCATCTTTGCAAAGAAGGATTTCCCCGATCCGGGTACGCCGAAAATAAATCCGTTGCCGTTCACCAGCCTCTTCCGGTTTCCAAATAAGATATTCCGGCTGACCTGGTTCACACCGTAATAAGTGCCGCCCTTCCCCGGAAGGTAAAGCTCCTGCACGTTAAAGGGCATGAGTACCGCAAGGGATTGTGTCATAAGTGTACGCATAGTTTCTACCTGACGCACACCTATGGGCAGGGCTGTATTTAATGCTTCCCTCTGCTTTAAATAATGCGCCTCTATCTGGCAGGAGTTCCTTTTGCCGATAGTAACCAAAGTTTCCTCTATGGCTTCCAGTTCTTCCTTCGTGTCTGCCTTGATGATGATGGTCACTGCCACATAGAAGAGCCGCTGGTCATTCTCCCTCACGTCATCCATGATTTCTTCAATCTGCTGCTTTTCTGTCCGTTTGTTATAGGAAATGTCGGAAGAGAAATCATTGTTTTTATTCCGCACCCTCTGCTGGCGGATGATGTCGCTCTCAATCCCCATATATTTCTTCTGCAAGGTGCTGGTAGTCACGTCCTTTGGGATAGGCGCTACGTCAATGCTGATAATGGTATGCGCCGGAACGGTTGCAAGCTCTGTAAGGAACCTGTCTGATAAGGAACTTGGGTATTTCTTAATAAATAACGCCTTGGCATATCTCTTTTCATCCTGCATGTAGGTAGGATAAAACTTTAACATGCTGTTGCAGATATCGTCTTTGTAATCCCTGCTCACCCTTACCGCCTCTTCAAAATCGAAGGAGAAGTATTCTTCCTCACCCATACGGTAAAAATCATGGAGGGTACGCAGGCGTTCCACTCCGTTTAAAGTAACAAGGCTGCTCCCCAGCTCCCCGAAGCCCTTCTGCAATACCGCCTCAAGGCTGGCAAACGCCGCCTTTGCTTCCTCGTAATTCTTCCTGATGATGGAGACGGTAAGGTAACGCTCCTGCTCAATCCCCTGCTTCCCTTCCATGATCTTCTTCTCCATGATCTGGTTGTAGCAGCCACGCTCCGCATCATTCCCGTCACCCTTTTTCTGGAAAAGCACCTTCTCCCTCAGGGATCTCATGTTCCGGTTTTTGTTGTTGATGGTGACCTTGAACTCCACATCCATGGCGTTTAAAAACTTGCAGTAGCTTTCAAATATCCCCACCTGCTCCGCCTCGCTGGTGGTGTTGTAATTTACATCTGAAAACAGATAGCTTTTGCTGTATCGGTTCCCCGCCACTTCAAAGATGCCGTCCGGTGCAATCTTAAGTATCTCTATGCACTCCTGCACACTTTTCGGGGTTTTGTATAAAGGCTCCCCTGCCTTTTTATAGATAGAAAATTTGTCCTGGAATAACCTCAATCTGTCTGCTCCTTCCTTTTATAAGCCGGAAGGGGATGGGAACAATCTTTTATATAACCGCTCCCATATGCAGAAAAACCCAAAAAGGAGTTTTCTGCACTCCCTTCCGGGTCTGATGGTTGTTTTATGTTTCTGATAGATTTATTGGAATCTCTTCTGTCTGGCTGGAATTCTTTTGTAAGACTGTATTATGGGCTGGTTTATGGTACATTAACAGATTTCTATGGTTTCATCCTGTACCCCCTGCTGTTAAATATATCCCATATTTCTTCCCTGGTGATCTCACCACGCTTTTCCTTTTCCAGCAGTTCCTTCATTTCCGGCGTGGGTTCAAGACCGTCTATTTTTATTTCGCCAATATCGTATACGGTTCTTTTTGTTTCCATAGATGTCATACACGCTTTTCCCCTTTCATGTTTTCTGCTGCAAGCATATCATATTTTCCCCATTTCTTCTACGGTAAAATATTGATTTATGCTTTCTTTTTAAATAAGCATCTTATCCTGCTTTTCACTTTCTCCCTCCGCATCCGTTTCCGTTCCCCCTTCGCTTTTCTTACTGCCGCCCTCTTCACCGCTTCTTCTTTAGCCTTTATCTCCGACACCATTTCCCGGTAGCCGCCGGATTGGAACACAAGTGCCTTATTCCTGAAAATGCTCCGCATATACCGGGTGAACACTTCCCTGAATCCCATGCCGTTGTAGGAATAAAAGCCGCACAATGCAATAGGGGCAACTATGGGAACTGCCACGTAACAGCTAAAGGTCAGCCCGATCTTTTCATACAAAAGGAATACTATGATGCATCCACTGCCAAGGGCAAGGATGGAATAGGCAAGCTGCTTTGCGCTCAGCCCCATTGCCACGCTCTCCTGATATTTTTCAATGTCTTTGTTTATCTCAATAATCATTTTTCTCCTTCCTGCCGGGATGCGGCTAAATTTTGTAAGGCTTTGCCGCTCCCCGGTCTTGTCCTGTTTTTATGTTTCCATGTTCTTACAATCCCAACGCCCTGCCGGTAAGTGACTGTGCGCCTTTACATGCCCCGACCGTTAAGGCTATGGTAAATGTAATCTCACACAGGTAGATCAGCACCTGCGCCCAATCCGCATAGCCCCCTGTAAAGGAGGGAAGCCCTGCGCTGATGAATGCGTTGCAGATAAGAATAGCAAGCGCCATTGTCACAGCCTCCATCACCACCGACAGGAAATACTTAAAATACCTGACACAGGCAGCGCTCACCGTCCGGTTTCCTGCAAGGGTGGAAAAGGCGATCGCCGCAAGCGGCACGATCACCATGATCTTCAAAAACCGGAAGTATACGGTGTAGATGATGAAAAACCCACATATCAGTATGATAAGGGAAAGTATCACCGACAGGATCAGGAACAGGAGGCTTGTTGCGAATCCCAGATTTTCTATGATCTCCGCTTCCCCTGCCCCGATCTGCGCCTGTGCCATAGTGGTATTCCCAAGATGCCCCACCATAGCCCCGATACTGCTGAAAAACGCCTTTAAAATAGTCAGGTTATTTGCCACAAGCCACTGCGCTATCCCAAGGCGTATCAGCATACGGAGCATTGCTTCTAAGCGGAACTCGCTTTTGATATCTACACTCTCTGCACAGAAACCGATCACAAAGAACAGCACCACAAGACCGCTCCCCACTCCTACAAACAAGGGCTGCAGGTTCTCCACTACCGCCCATGGACCGCCGCCCTTAAAAGAGACCGGCGACTGCCCCAGCAGGGAGAACACAAGGCTGATCTGGTTATTCCAGAAGCCAAGCACCATTTCCAGCAGGGCAAGGATGTCATCCCCTAACTTAAATATCTCCATAAGCCTGTGCCCCCTTTTAGAATCCAAGGAAAGTCATCACTGCGGAGATGCCTGCCATGATAAGCCCTGCTACGATCCCCTTAAGGGCGGAGTTCATGGAAGAGGAATCCTGCTGCTGGTATGCCTGTGCGAACTCCATCACGTTCTTGGCAAGGATAATCACGCCTACTGCCCCGATAATGGCAAGCACCAGCGTCTTTAAGTTGTTTATGGGGTTAAGGACTTCCGATACACCGGATGCATGGACGGGCAGGGCATACAGGGATGCGGCTGTGATGATACCTGCCGCCATGGGTACGATATGTTTCTTAAATCTGTTTTTCCTGCTGAATGTGGTTACGGTTATGTTTTCTCTTTTCATAATGGTTGAATCCTTTCTTTATACAATAATTATCTGGTTATTGGCTTCTATATTTTTGTTCCATGGGCTGGCTGGTTACTGTTTTGCTTTATCAGCTTTTGTGGGCTGGCTTTCTCTCTATCTGAAATCTGGTAATTGCTTCTTTTATCTGAATCTTTTACTTTTCTGGTGGTGAATTCCCAAGCCTTATCAGCTCTTCTGCGGTTATGGTGGTGATGATGACATTCCCATCTTCCCCCGCCTCTTTTTTCAGGCGTTCTGCTGTTTCTTTATCTATGATATCTATGCCCTTTTTCCTTTCCGGGTGGTGGATGTACCACTTCCCTTCCCCGTCACCGCTCCTTTTGAACATGGGATGCTTAAAGGTGTTGAACTTAAAATCTATCACCGGGTCACAGCCCCGGATCAGGACAATGCATTTTTTGTTATCCAGTTTCCTCACTTCATCGGGCGTCATAAGCTCCCGCCCAAGGACATCATAATTCCGGCTGGAACTGCCACGCTTTCCCAGGGTCTCACCGCTGCTGCGCTTGTCTATGGTGCTTTTCCCTAACAATTCGCTGATGTACTTATGGCTTGACTGCTCATTGCCGCCAAGATAGACAAGGGTATCGGCATTGCCCGGTATGGTCTCCCACCCATCCTTAAAAAGTTCTTTGATCTGTGCGATATTCTGCACCACGATCACATTTGATATCTCCCTGCTCCGCATGGTGCTTAAGAAATTCAGGTAAGAATCGGGCAATGGAGTGTTGTAAAATTCATCCAAATACATGCTCACGTGGATAGGGAGCCTGCCGCCATATTTCGTGTCTGCCTGAAAATAAAGCTCCTGCATCAACTGTTCATAGAGCATTCCCACAAGAAACGCATAGGATTTATCGGAATCCGGCGTGACAATGAATAAAGCTGTCTTTGTCTTTTTATCGCTGTTCTTCCCTGTGCTTAATTCCCCGAAATGAAGTTCATCCGTTTCTAACAGTTCCTTTATGGCTTCATTTTCAAGGAAAGCAAGCCTTGCATTTACGCTGATGATGATGCTCTTTACGGTGTTATCAGCACCGTCCATGACTTTCCTGTACTGGCGCACCGCCGGGTGGCCTTCCCCTAAAGGGCTGCTCCTTGCAAGAAGCTCCATGCGGCGGTCAAGCCTGCTGGGTTCATCTTTTTCACGCTTTGCTTCTGCCAGAAGTTCTAACACCGATACTATGTTTTTCCTGCCCGGCGGCATCTCCATCCACACATAATAAAATAAAGACTGCAGGAAAAGTTTTTCTGCATTCTCCCAGAACGGGTCATTGCTGCTGCTCTTTTTCGGCGTGGTATTTTTTATCAGGTTTGTGATCAGTTTAAGCACGTCCGTCTCTGTCCTTATGTAGGAAAAGGGATTGTATTTGTTGCTCTCCTTCGGGCTGATCAGGTTGAAAACCTTTATCTGGTAGCCGTTTGCCTTTAAATAGTTCCCTGCGCTCCCAAGCAGTTCCCCTTTTGGATCGGTAGCGGCAAAACTGCCCTGCATCTCCATGATGTTGCACTTGATGAGGAACATACTCTTGCCTGCGCCGGAACCGCCGATACAGAAGATGTTGTTGTTGCGCATGGTCTTTCTGGTATTCATGGAAAGGCGCAGGTTCTGGGAGAGGATGCGGTGGTAATTATCCTTATCGCCCAACTGCTTTGTCAGCATTGCAGCATCCGCCCACCTTGCCGAACCATGCTCCTTCCCGAAACGGTAATTCTTCTGGCTTGATTTCTGCACCATGATAGATAAAAGTGCTGTGAAGAATACTGCTATCATGGTATAAGGGGTATATGCTGTCACTTTGATTTTTAGCGGATTCGCCATCTGCTCCTTAAGTGCCGGAACAAAAGTGTAGAGCGTCATGCCCGGATGGATGATGCTGCCAAGGAAAAATCCTATATAAACACATCCGGCAACTGCAAGCCCATAAAAAAGACAGGTAAACACGTTAAATCTCTTCAAATGCTCACCTGCCTTTCACCGGCTGTCTGATTTCTTTCCTGGCAGTCCTTACTTTTTCTGCCGTATCTTTTGCTGTTTTCTCCGCCATATCTTTTGCCGGCTTCCCGGTTTCAGGCTGGGTGGTTCTATCTGCCCTGCTGCTTTCTTTGCTGTTTTCCCGGTCTCCCTGATCCCTCTCCCTTTCATCTGCCTTATGCTCCATGGCTGTACGGATATTTGCATTGACGGTATCAAAATAATTATGGAAGATCTCACTGCCCTTCATGGAAAACATTTCGCTCCCATGCTCTGTATATACCTTCATTTCCTCTTTCTTTTTAAGGAACGCCAGCGCTGTCCGGCTCCCTTCCGGGAAATAGAAGTCCTCTGCAGGGATGCGGATAAATTTACCGGACTGCCTTGGGAGCCGCACTACCACATGATCCTCTTTCTGGTCAATGACTAATTTGCTTGTAATAGTAATAGGGTCATATTCCCCGGACTGGTAGCGGTCTAAGATATTTAACCGCTGGTCTAAGGGGATCGCCTCAATATCCTTCATCTTCAGGTAGCCGGTCTCCATCCATGGATGCTTCTGTTCCTGCCCCCTGCTGGCTGTATCTTTCTGCATAGCTTCTGTTTCCTTTCCTGCTCCTTTTTCCGCTGCCCTGCCCTTCATTTCTTCATAAAATTTATCTATATCCCTGCCGGAAGTGTCCTGAAAATATTCCTCCAATCCCATGACCTGCCCGGCTTTCAGCTTTTCAATCAGGGCATTCATACGGGGAAGGGATTCCGCATGGAAAACAAGCTCCCTCATACCGTCTTTATTAAAATCCGGGAGCAGGGAGTAGAGGATTCCATATTTCTTTGCCATCGCTTCCACTTTCTTAAGCTGCTCCTGCGGGAACTTGAAAACGTGCATATCGCCGCCACGCTTTAAGAGATTTTTCATGGAAGTTTTCCCTTCCATTTTTTCCTTTGCAAGGATTCCCATGAGAAGTTTTGCAAGCTGTTTCAGCGGTTTTATGCCCACACCGGCAACACGAAGAAATAGGTCTGTGCCTTCAAACAATATATGGATGACCTGTACTGCATCCGTAATCTCACTGCTCATCTGGAAGCCCCCTTCTCCTGCCCTTTGGACTGCTGCATTTCCTTCTGCTGCTGGTACTGGTGGTCTCTCACTGCCGCAAGCTCCTTTTCAAGATTCTGCATTGCCGCCTCCATGGCGTTCCCTGCTTCCTTTGCCTGTGCCGCCTGCCTGCATAGTTTACTAAGTATAGTATTTCTCTGCCCTGCTTTTTCGGTACTGATGTCAGCTAAAAGGACACTGTTTATCTCTATGGACTGCGCTAACTTATCACTTTTTTCCCTAAAATCCTCTGATGCATAAATGAAATCCTGTAAACACTGTGTCATGCCCCCTGCCCCCTTTCGTTTAATATCTTCATGGTCATGCGGAGTTCCCTGATCTTTTCTGCATCCATGGACTTATCTGCAAGAAGAGCAAGCTGCCCTTCCGTAAGTCCGTCCTCAATGCCAAGGCGGATCTCCGCTATCTGCCCGGCATCCAGTTCCCCGGCTAACTTCTCCAGTAAGCCTGCTTTCCTGCGGATGAACGGAAAACTGAATGAAGATAAGAAGCTGTCCTGCTTTTTATTCCCGGTGCCTCCTGCTTCCTGCCTCTGGCAGTTTTTTATTTCAGGGCTGATGTCTGGCTTCTGTTTTTCCTGTATATTTCTGCTTTCCTGTGCCGCCTGCTTTTCCTGCAGCCCTGCCATGTATGACTTCTGTGCCAGCAACTGCTCATGGAGGTTTTTATTTTCTGCTTCCAGTTCCCTTAATCTCCTGACAGTTTCTTCCCGTTCCTCTAAAAGCCTCTCCGCATCCTCCCTTGCCTGCCGGAACTGCTCTTCCAGTTCCAGATAATAAGGATCAACTTCTGTATCTGCTTCCCTTCCCTTTTCCTGTGCTGAAAAAATATCTGTTTTTTCATCCATGGATTTTTTTAAATCCTCTATGAAGCTGTTCTGCCTTAAAAAACTCTCTTTCAGCTCCCTTACCGCTTCCGTAATGAATTCCATCCTTTCCCCGATCTTCTCCGGTATGGCTTCCTTCCCCTGCATGAGGGGAAGTATCTTTTCCCGTAGTTCTATGGGGAACATCCCATCCCGGTAGGCTGCCTGTAATTCCGGGAGAGGTACGCCTGACTTTAAGGCTTCCAGTAAAATGCGCCCTGATTCTTCCTGCCTGACAGCAGATAAAAATGCTGCTTCCTGTACACCGTAATCCTCTTTCATTGCGGTGAGCATATTTTTCATTATCCCTGCCGGGATAGCAGTGTCTTCAAAAAGCTGCAAATAATCTGTGCCAATACCGTAGTCAATGGCATCCATGATCACCTTAAGCTGCTCTCCCCGGTATTCTTTTGACCTGAAATAAGAAAGTTTTTCCTGCTTCAATTTATCATTTAAATCATTTTCCATCTTTTTTCCTTCCTGTAATTGCTATCTTGCCTGTTCCGGCTGTTTCTTCCCATTATGGGCTGGCTGCTTTTCTAAATGGCCTGCTTCTGTATGGGCTGGCATTTCTGCCCGGATTGATCCTGTATTTTCTGCATCACCCCCTTTCCTGGCGGAAATAGCTTTCCGTATACTATCTGTCTCTTTTATATTTTCCTTAGCTTTATGCGGTGCATTTATCTCCGGTACTGTAATCTCCATTACCTGCGCCCTGCTTCTCCCTGAAAGAATACCGCTGATCAGGTTTTCTTCTTTTTTAAGTTCACGCTTTGCCTTTGCTACGGATGCAAGCTCCGTCTGATATGCCTCCTTCATTTCTGAAACCTGTTTTATCGTATATCCCTTCTGAACTAAAATTTCTGCCGCTTCCCTCCACCTTTCATAATTTGAAGCATAAAAAAGGCTTCCCTGTTTGTAATAGGAAGCACGTGTCTCATTCTCTTCAATTATCTTAAGCAGCGCAAGGGCGCTCTTGTGTGGGTACCGCCTTTTGTATATCTGGTGCCTTGCTTCGTCTAGATCGTCCATGCGGACATCAAGATCCTTTTTCCGTTTTTCTAATTCTTCTGCGGAGCGGATGCTGTGCCTGCACAGGTACAGGTATTGCGACTGCAGCTTTTCAAACTTTGCCGCTTCCTCCCTATATCTCCACATCTGGCTGTAAGGCTTCCGTTTAAGCTGTCCGGTGCGGTACATCTTTGCAAGAAATGCCTTTTGGTATGATGTTGGCGGAATATATCTTCGGTAATTTTTCCTGCACCCGATAATCCTTGAGGTACGGTTTCCGCTTCTTTTAACCTCATGCCGGATTCCCTTTTCTATTTGGGATTCTATAGCTTCTTTTGTATAATACCCTGAAATATCCGTAAGGCGGATAAACCGCTTTTCTCCCATAGGTTTCAGATAAGTCTCCCTTGACTGCCGCCTTATCTCATAGCCTTTCAGTTCCATTAATTTGAGGAAACTTTCATAATGATTGGCAAAAGAAATGGAATCCTCCACATCCAGTCTGATCTGGTGATTCCATTTAAAAATACCCTGTTTTGTTTTATCCCATTTCTTTGGTTCTTTTTCTGTGCCTACCTCAATATCCTGTATGGAAAGACCGTACTCCTTACAGAGTTCATTGACAATGGGCTGTATCTTTCTTGCCCAATCGCCTTTTTCGTAGCGGTATTTCCTTCCGGTACGCCATGAAACACTGTTGAAAAGAATGTGGCTGTGAACATGCTCTGTATTATCATGGGTTGCATACAGGCACTGGAAATCATCCCCTAAATATCTCTCTACAAACTTCTGGGTGATCTCCATAGCGGTTTCCGGTCTTACTTCCTGCTTTTTAAAGGATATGATGAAATGGTAGCCCTGCCGCTTATCCATCTTTCCAAACTTCCTTTTCGTTGCAAGCATTTCCTGCAGGGCGGTATCTGCGTTGCAGTTATGGCTTCCCACCAGTGCGCCTCTCTGCGTCTTTTCTTCGTCTGTAATATAGGAAATGGCATTTGCAAGGTGCATAGCCATGTATCTTTTTCCTGTCTGGTGGATGCAGGATATTTTTGTGATTGCGATTTTGAGCCTCCTTTCAATTTCCTAAATCGTATAGCCCTGCATTTCTATTCAAACATCTGCCAAATAATTATTATGCATATTGTATTTTTTTATTTCTCTTCCATGCTGTCTAAATTTAAACTCCAGCAAATCTGACTTATCTGCTTCATGAGTAGACAGAATAATTTGTGCATCTCCAAATTGCTCCGCTAACAAATCTGCATACGAAAATGCACTGATATCATCAATAGTTTGTAACGGATCATCAATCATAATTAAATTGATTGATTCATCCAAATCCAAAACACTTCTTACTGCCAACATAATTGAAAGCATAACGCCATTTAACTGCCCCGCACTTAAATATTCAAAAACATCATCATCCTTTTTTTCTGTCTCAAAAACAATCTGTGACGCTTTAATCCTTGCAATAACACCCAGACCCATCGGATAATTTTGAATCACCTTTCCAGAATATACATATAGCGGAACTTTTATTCTTTCTACCAGCTTTGTTTGATATTCTTTACGCGCCTTCTTATACGTATCTATGTATTTGTCTGTATATTCAATCATAATTGTATTAGATTTTTGTTTTTCGGCCAGTTCATCCTGCAAGCCTTTTATTCTCTCACAACATGCTGTCAATATACTTTGATAATCATCACTATAATAATCAGCAATATACGCTATCTTATCATTTATCTGTTCTAACGTATGCTGACTTCTGTCTGAATAATATTCTATTAAAATATTATCATATTTAACAATTAGTTCGTCCTCGAAAATAGTAGCAAAGGCTCTCTGTTCTTCTTCTAAACTATTTTTTAATGCAAGAAACGATTCTTCAAATTCCGCTTTTCCTACTGAATCAAAATAAAACTTCTTTTCTTCCAATATACCTTTTTCATCTGATCCGATATTAATTTTCAATAAGTTTTTTAATCTCTGATAATTTTTATAATCTTCAGAGTGCTCCTTTACCAAACTTTCAACTTCTGCTGTCCTTATTTCGAAATATTTATCTATTTCACTGTTAATATGCTGTAGATCATCCAAAATAACCTTATTGCTTTCTTTCAAAGCTTCTTCTGTTTCAAGAAATAGCTTCTCTATTTTTTCATCTTTCTGTCCGCAAAAAGGACAGATGTCTTTTTCCCATATTTGGCTTTGTATTCCTTCTTGATAAGCGCTAAATAATTCTTTTCTTCTTTCACTTAAGTTTATTATATGTTTCTCATTCTTGGAAGAGGTAGTTTCCAAATTTTTCTTTTTTTCAATTATACTCTCAATGTTTTGTTTTTCTTTCTCAGTTAATGGCAATATTCGATTTATTTCACTAATATCATTCACATTTTTGTGAATCATCATTTCTTGTAATTTCTCTATATTCTGATATAATTTCAAGTTACTATTAATTGATTCAATTAAATCATGATAATAAAAAGTCTTTAACTGATCTGTTGTCAATTCTAACGTTTTACTAATTAACAAATTTCTTTTAGAATCTCTATACTGATTATAATTTTCAAGAAAATTTTTAATATCCTCAAGAGGTCTAATCATATCAATATAGCGAATATTTTTATCCAACTGTTCTTTATCAAAATCATAATCCCTTTCAGGAAATAGCCTTTCATACCCTTTTTTCTTTTGAATTTTGTTTATATTCTCTATCTGTTTTGAAATGTTTTCTTTGGTTTCATTTTCTTTTTTTAGCATTTCATTTAAACTGGTCTCCTCCTGCTGTATTTTTTCATGTAATTTATTTCTAAAATCTTCCAAACACTTTACTTCTGAATCATATTTTTTATTATCGATGAGATCAGCAACAATCATTTTTCTATTTCTTTCCGTTTTTTCAAGATAACTTAAAGATTTCAATTGAGAAACATAAATAGCCACCCCCATTGTTGACTTATTAAAGCCTAACTTTAGAAATAATTCTTCCTGTGTAATAGCTAAATTATTCCACCAAATTTCGTGTTTCACAAATTGACTTTCAGCTTCAATGATACGCTTTAATTTAACCTCCTCCTCATCGGACTGCAAAATACCTTTTATAACAATATCCTTATCTTTTCTGTTTGCCAGCGCAATTAACTTTCCTTTCGCACTATGCTCTATTTCCCCCGTCAGTAATAATTCTATAGCATCAAATACTGTTGATTTTCCATATCCATTAGGTCCATCCAACAATACTAAATTATTACTTAATTCCAAACTTATCTCTTTCATTCCAACATATTTCAAATTACTATAAGAAATATTTCTTATTTTATATGACATCTTTTTTCTCTTCCTTTCGTACACTTTGAATAAACAAATCTACCATATTCTCTATATTATCTGGCTCTAATTTATCAAAAAAAATCTCTTTATATTCCATCATTCTCTTCTTATCTATCTTTCTTATCCCTTTGAGCTTGGAATCCAATTCTGCATCAAAATCTTCAAAAACTTTCTTACCAAACCTATATTGAACAAAAGGACATTTTATCAGCAATCGAAGCAACATTTTCACAGCATATTTGCCCTTTTTATCCCCTTCTTCTTTCTTATCCTCTTCTTCCTCTACTTCTTTCTTTTCCTCTTCATTCATATAACGTACACATTCATCCAAATTTATCATATTTCCTAATTTATATTCATTTTCTTTATTCATCCACTCCTTCAATGCATCAATTTCTTTTTTCTCATAATAAAGAACATATTTTTTACAAAAATACTCATTTTCCTCTACTGATATAATCTCTTTTAATGTTTGATTATTTACCTGATTTACTAGTTTCATAATTATCACATAAATAAATTGCGGCCACATATCCTTTAGGACTTCATCACTGATACATAATTTCTCTACTATTTTTAAGGTGTCCTCTAAATTTTTTCTTTCTTCGCATAATAAAAATACTTTTCCATATAAACCTTTTATAAAATAATATTTATAATCCTCAGTACTTTTCACTTCAAACTTAATTTCTTCACTTTTTTCTAATATTTCTATAATATCTTTATTCATCATCTTCTCCAAAATAATTTATTAATTGTTCTCTATCAATTACAATAATGCTGTTATGTACTGTAGATGCTTTTTCATCTATTCTCTCTGTAAAATATTTGACGCCTATATTCTTCGTATTGTCAACTTCCTCACCCTTTAACAAATCATTCAATCTTATATTGGTGAATTTCGTGAGTTCAGTACCAAATATCACATTTTGCGTATTTCCAACCAAAATTTTTCTTCCTATATTGCTTTTAAGCCACTCATTTTTCTCAACTGCTTCTAACGTTTTTGACAATCTCCTTTCTGTCCCACGTGACAAGTCAAGCATTGTTGGTATTACATTAATTTTCCCATTATAACAAGTAACAGAGATTATATCATTTTCTTGCTGCATAGCTATGGCAGGAGCAGTTCTTATACTATAACATATTGTATCTGAATAATCCTCTGGATGATTGATTGTATAATCAATATCTTTTTCAATCTCAGGACGAATACTTTTCATATAATTTTGAACATCTACTCCACCTACTAGTTCGTTATTTCGATTGATGGCACAATACCCTGGATCACAGCTTCCATTTTCTCTTTTTTCACAATCCTCACAATATGAACTAATTCCCCCTTGAATTTTTTCACAAATATTTTGATATATACTTTCCTTTATCCGTAGTTCACTTATTCGTTTTTCAAATGCTTCTGTTTCCTCTATTTGCTTAATGATCTCAGTAAAGCTAATCAAATAATTATCCTTTTTACCTGCCTGATGAAATTCAGATACCTTTTTATCAATCAAATAACACAGATTCAGATATGCTGCTTCCTCATCTACTGTTATACCTATCTGATTTATTAAATCTCCAATTTCCTTTTTTATCTCATTTGAAACTTCCTTAATCGTAACTGCTCTTTCGTCACGCATATATAAATGAATGTTGTCTTTATACGCGTTATCCTCATCATTCCAATTAGTAATATCAACTGCAGCTACGAGATAACATTTTGCATCCAAAAAACCAGTTCTGCTTTTATCTTCTAAAAGTTTATCCATAGTATTTACATAAGATTGATACCTTACTGATGAAAGCATCGCTTTAACCTGCCATAGCGAAACTATTTCTTTATCTTTAAAAAAAATGAAATCTTGTACTTTCTCTAGCTGAATCGCCCAACCATCTAACTCAGAGAGATTATTTAACTCATTTATTTTTTCCAATACACATAAAATTGCCACTTTCCCTTGATAACTGTATCCACTCCATGAGGGAATCGCATCATTATTATTATCATCCACATATGGACCTTGGCTTAAATATTCTTTTTTCCACCGCGCAATTGTCCCTACACTCGGACTATCTTCACTCTCACTGGCTAATTCCTTAATTGTTTTTTCTTTATTTAAAATCAATTCAACAATTTTATTCTTTTCTTCTGCATTATAATGTTTCACTTCTGTATCTCCTGTTATAAGAAAACCCTATTTACTTTTGCAGATTATATTTTTATATTAACTACCTGATCAAACACTTCATTTTTTGGTCTTTTTACAAAAACCCTTTTCATTTGTTCCCAGTCTTCTTTTCTTACATTTTCTTTTATTTTATCACAAACTGTTTCTGTGAACATTTTTTCAAAATTAGCCCATACTTCATCATAAATAATCTGTGTACGTGCCGAATTCAAATTTAAATCATTTGGTGCGCCAATATCTAATCTGAATCGTATGGGAAACGGAAAATGCAATATTGCTTTCTGCCCTAAATTAGAATAATCAGAAAACATGTTACATGGCACATCTATTCCATGCAATGAAAAGGAGGCACTAGACTTATATATTTGATGAAAATTATTTTTTGTTTCAACATCACCTTCTTCATTTACTTCCAGACTTGTAACATTTTTTTCAATATAATTATCCCCATAAGTAATATTTGCTGATAAAGTATAATCCTCATTATCAACGCGCACTTTCTTTTCCGTTATGACAAACGATTCCAAAATATCTCCTGCTAAATTTGAGATGTATGCAATTTCTGCCCTTCCTCTAAAACCTTTTTCTTTGTCATTAAGGTTAATTTTAATAACTCTAATATTTTCATCTTCCTTCCAAGTATAGTCATCTTTCAAACTAAAATCTAACTTTTCGAATCTATCTGGTGTGCAAATATCTTCTACATTTTTTGTAGTTATTTTTATTTTGAAGGGCGGTAATGGTACAATATCCTTTACACATTCAATAAATTCTTCTTCGCTCATCCTCTGCCAAGGATGGACTTGCCTAAGTTTCAATACCGTTTTAGTGCCCGGCATCCTACGCTTTCCCTCAGAAATTACAAATAAACTATCATATCCCTCAACAGATATTTTTATTGCCTCATCAGTCTGATATGGTCCCGTCATTCTTTTTGTCTCTACTTCCATACTATCACAAACCATAAAACATGCTAAAATACCAATCCCAAATCTGGAAATTGGTTTATATGTTTTTTGTGTTTCTGCCATCAAATCAAAAAATTCAGACGAAGTATAATAGGATTGTCCTATATTGGTGTAAAAATTGTCTATAATATGTTGATTCATACCTATACCATTATCTTCAACAATTAAATAATCATATCCATTTTCTTGTTTATATGATACACATATGTCTGGAATGTACGAATCTCCCCAATATTCACAAAGTTTCTCCCTAAACAAGCACGCATCAATTGAATTCTGTATAAGTTCTCTTAATGCTACTTCCGGTTTTCCATATAACTTAGTTCCCATCAACAAATCAATAACTTGCTTTTTATTTAATGTAAATTTTGTATCATGATATCTATATATCGGTTTTCCTGTTACTATATCTTTTTTTGCACATATTTTATCTCTATTAACATATGCCGGTAATTTTATTTTATATAAATTTACATCAACTATATCACTATTTAAATTTGTCAAAACCAACGTACAATTTCTTAATTCTTCGTCTATCTGATCACAGAATCCTCTAATTGTAGCTTCAATAGCCGGGTGTGTACATTGAGTAGCAAAAGTTATCGTTTCTCTTCCAAATGACCACGCTGTTACTGATAGATGCTTTACCCATTCTTTTAACGATACCGGATTTTTAATAGTGAGATGGGAAAATAAAATCGTCGGAGTTCTCTTTGCATCAAAATCAATTATATCTGTTAATCTTAAAATAACCGCCACAAATGGCAAACATAAGTATGTATCTTCTGCACATAATTTAATTGTTTCCATATTTAATAGTGCCATATGGCTTTCATTATGACTAAAACATATTTCCGCTAAATCCGCCGTTAGATCTGTATCTAAAAATTTTATTTTTCCCTCCCACCGTTCTGCAATCATTTTTCTGGCACGTTCTGCATGTGTAGTTCTTATATAGTTCGTTATAATTTGATCTTCTATTAATTGTGCTTTGGAATCTTCTCCATTTTGATGATATATCTCTATCTCATCAATTTCTTGAACAAAAGTTTTTCTATATCTTTGAAATTTATAAATTTCATCTTTGTACTTCTCTTCATCTTCTTTTTCTAACTGTCCTTTCCATGCCTGCACCAATTCTTTATTGGGTGACATTCCAATATCATGTAAAAAAACAGATAAGATGATCATCATTAAATCTGGAGTAGATAAATTAGACATTACATTTTGAGGAATTATTTTCCCTGCCAAATACAACATATTGTAAATATGATTTTCATCATGCAATGTATACTCTGGCATATTCAGTATGATAGCCTTAGAAAGGCTAATTGCATCTTCCCCTATGCTATGAACCAAGGCTAAAACAGAAGCCAAACTTACATCTTCCTCACATCGCATTTTCAACTCCTTATATATAAGTATTTTATCTAGCCTCGAACTAATTTCCGAATCTCTCATATAATCTGTTCTCCTTATATCCTCTTAT
>Ga0137308_100893_pt1 | contig 37763 bp, 33 predicted proteins | sample Inofrocosms_June_FD_97181 | JGI IMG/M metagenome (GOLD analysis project Ga0137308, IMG submission 97181) | Mouse cecal microbial communities from Vienna, Austria - N-Acetylneuraminic and N-Acetylglucosamine D2O microcosms_June | ecosystem: Host-associated > Mammals > Digestive system > Large...
TCTGCTTTAGTATATAATGAAAATCCCCATTCATTATAGCAGATTTTTCAGGACTTAGCTAAAAGACTTATTGAAGTCAAGCATAATTTTTATTGACGCATAAAGGAAAATAGGTTAAGATAAAAATGCAGAACAAATAACTTTTACGAAAGAAAGGAGTCGCATGAACATGAGGCTTCTTAGCGTAAGCGGAATATAGCTTGTGGTGAACTTGACGATAGTCGATTACTCACTGCAAGCTATTTTTCTATAATAAGCATGGGAATGTCTGAATATAGGAAACCATAAAAGACAAGCTTTAACAGGAGGCCCCCACATGAACGAGTTAATGAAAGACATCATCCACACCGCAGACAGCTTCGTGAAAAATTTCACTGATAACCCAATCTATCCATCTATAGAGATCCAACCATTCGACTACTCCATAGAAAGCCTCGAAGCGGTCGATAAGCTCTTAGAGGAAATCAGCGATTATACCTTGGATGAAGATGCCCTGCACAATACTGCATCTATGGTCGGATGCTACGTCTTCGAGACAGCGAGGAGAAACTATGGTGGAGAATATCTCTGGATAAAAAAAGAACAGCAGCCGGTCTTGGTTGCCGGATTGCCAGACTTTCAGGTCTCAATCCGGGCATGGAAAAAAGTGAGAGGCCGTCTGATAAATGGTATAGAAGACAATATCCCTTTTTATATTGCGGGATATAAAGAGCATATAGAGCAAGGGAAAAAGGGAGACTTTATTATGATTGTGTAATGTTTCCGAATTGCCCGGTAGCGCAAAATTGTTGTCTCTACAAATATCATACAAAAAAGAAGAGTTCCAGGCTCTTCTTTTCCAGTTCACTTATCAGGAACAAACTCCAAAATATCATTTGGCATACAATCGAGGATATTGCAAAGGCGCTCTAACGTATAGACGGTAACGCCTCTATTGTGTCTTAGATTGTTTATCGTTCTGGGATTAATCCCGTGCTTCTCGATAAGCGTATAAGTAGTAATCCCCTGCTTCTCCATAGTCTTCCATAGCGGCTTATAACTAACCATTTTGTCACCTCTGTAAAATATTATGAGGTGCAAAATTTTACTTGCATATACTTACAAATGTATCTATAATTTTCTTTTTATTCTAGTATCTTTGTTAAGCAACTATAGAGAATTATAAAAGATTTTTCAGCAAGATTGACAGTAATGATTGAGTATGCTATGATAAAACCACCAACAGTAAGTCCTATGTTAGTGCCGTTATCTAGGTAAGTGTCATGTATTGGCGTCACTATTAGGTGATTGGTAGCCAAGTAAAAGTAGGCCAGTTTAGCGACTGGTCTTTTTTCATAAAAGATGGAGAGCAAGAGGAATGTCAAACTATCTGAACTGTGCGAACCCGGAAACGGAGCTGACCAGAAATGCGCTCTTATTGTATCCATACATATTAAACCAGACCATATCCCATGGCAGGGCGGCAGAGATTTTGGAAATCAGGAAATCCGAATTGATTGATATCTACGATAAGTCAGGCTATTCCTATTTGGATATGAAAATGACTGAACTTGATTCGGAACTGGAAACTTTCAGACAACTGAAAAAGGAGACTACATAATGAGCAACACAACACCAACAGAAACAAAACCCACCAAAGAAACCGGAGAAACAAGCCATGATGGACAATAAAACGATAAAAAATCTGATTCAAAACTACGACAAAGCCGAATTACAGAAACTGCTCATCGCAATCCTCAGCAAGAACTCCGCCGCCCAGCAGGTCCTCCTGGACTATTGCCGAAAAAACGGAAAGCCCTTAAAACAAGAAGACTATTCCGCCATAATACTAAACCAACTAGAAAACCACTGGACCCGAGCCAGCGAAATCATTGACGAATTCAACGAATACGGAGGAGGCCCAGAGGAGGAAGAAGAGATTGCCTGTGATGAACTGGAAAAGATGACAGAACTCCTTGAAACCGAGGAAATACCCTGGGAACCCCGCAAAGAACTCCTGGAGGAAGTGCTGGATTTCATACGGATGGACAACAGCGGCTTCTCCGATATGCTGACGGATTTGGCAGACGCCATGTGCAGGACGAGAGAAGAGAAAGTCTATCTGGCTGATTTTCTTTCTCAGAGCAAGGGCTATTATGGGAACTGGGCATCGGAAATCTACCGCGCATGCGGAGAGGACGGAAAATATCTGGAGAGCAAAAAAGCGAACCTGCACTACTCCTGGGATTATCTGGAGCTGGCCAGATACTATGAGAAGCACAAAGACAGCAAACAGGCCCTGCAGATTGTCCAGGAGGGCTTCCAGAAGCTAGATGGGCGGCTGGATGAAATCTACCAATATCTCTTCCAATATTATGTAAAGCATGACGACCGGAAAGCCCTGGAGAAGCTCTATCATGATTCCGAGAAGAAAAGGATGAACCAGGATACCATTACGGAACTGATGTACGGCTACTATAAAGAGAGGGGCGAGTATGAGAATCAGAAAGCCGCACTCCTGAAGCTGCTGTCCTGCAGCAATACTGCCGAATTGTACAAGCTGTACCGGAAATGCAGACAGGAGCTGACACAGGAGGACTTTGCCAAAGAGGAGAAAGGCATCCTGAAAACCATCAAGGAAAGGAACCTTTCCGCCTATTTCGACATCCTTTTAGATAAGAATGAGACGAAAGAAGTCATGGACTACATCCTGCACCCCGGGCAGTGCGGAGGATGGGGCATAGACCAGGGCCATTACTTCACCAAACGGTTATCCGCCCAGTATCCTAGGGAGATAGTGGAGCTCTATTGGAAAGAGACAGCATCCTATGCAAAGATGGGAAAGGAAGCGAACTATGCCCGGGCCGTCAGCGTGCTGAAAGAAATCCGCCAGATCATGAAGAGCAATATGTGGACAGACGAATGGAAGGCCAGGTACCAGGCCTTTCTGGAGGAGCACCGCAGGAAGAAGCTGCTGCTGAAGCTGCTGGAGAGGTTCAAGGCATAGGTCCGAATCGGGGAAAGCCGAAACTATGATTGTAACAAGAAAGGACAATAAAAATGTGGTTATGATATCAGAGGAATCTTATAACAATCTGGTGGAAAACATCTATGTTATGGGAAATAAAGAAAATTATGACTGGTTGATGATGGGAAAAACATAATTAGAAAATGGGCAGTGTTCTACCCGTCTATAAACCATTGATTTTACTGACTTTTGGCATATTTACGATAAAATGTTGTTTAAAAATAGAGAAGATCTGTAGGAGGATAATTTCGATGAAGGAAGAACCATATTCATTTCCAATATCTGACATAAACCCAAATCAAGCCATAGAAGAACTGACATTGATGCTATTATATCTTTCAAAATTTTCAGAGACAGACCGTTTTTCTGATGGGAGAGATTATTATGCATGGAAAGGATATGCATTCAGCATTCTAAACGAACTTGATGAGAAAGATTACATACGCCAGGGAAGCCACCCTTCTAGGAGCAAATCTGTTTATATAACACCGAATGGGCTGGAACATGCCAGGGAACTGCTGAAAAAGTACCATATAGCAGACTGGGATAGGAGAGACGGATCCAAAGTATGAGAATTTGCTTTCATTATAAATGTTCCCACCTGTTGAGCGCTGCTACTAAAGATATGGGCGGCTTTTATATCAAGGCCGGACAGCATGGCTGGAAAAGAGATGAGTCAATCGCCGGAAAGGGAGTTGCGGAAGCGACTGGAAAAATGACGCTATACTCACGAGCGATAAAGTTTGCTGCCAGCTTATAGCATCTGACGCTCGTGAAGTCGGGTAACAATGAAAGAAAAGCATTCCATGGCAAATGTCAGCGACCGTCAGTATAAATCATAGAAAGGAATGAAAAATACAAATGATGACACTCACTCAATTTCCGTGACCTGCAATACTACCACTTGGGAAATGTCGACTATAAATCCCTTGTAACAGACGCGGCCCATGCGGCCTACTGCCTCTCCGAGCTGCCGGAAGCGCTGGAACTGACAGGCGATGGGGAGCAGCTCCTGGCAAGCGCACGGAAATACTGCAAGGATGAAATAGAAGTGCCGGATAGAAAGGCCTTTTTGGATGCTGTCACAAAAACAGTTACCAAGGGTATAATAAAAAGCTATTATGAACCGGATTTATGGGAAAAGAGTGCAGAAAGAGAAAGAATGGAAAAGTTTGCAGTAATCGATACGGAAACGAACTGGAATGATGAGGTAATGTCCATCGGTATCGTAATAGCCGATGTGGAGACCAAAGAAAAAATCGCTTCAGAATATTACATAATCGACCCTGAATACAGAGTGGGCGGAATGTTCTCAAGTGAATTGAGGACTACAAAAAAAGAGGCTCGTATTACGGACAGAAAACAGGCTTTGGGAGAGATTCAGCAGTGGATGGACTCTTACCAGGTGAAGAAGCTTTTTGCCTATAATGCGTCTTTTGATAAGAAGCATCTGCCGGAATATTCGGGATACCAGTGGTATGATATCATGCGCCTAGCTGCATACCGCCAGTACAATAATGCGATACCGGCGTCTGCGGAGTGCTGCAAAACCGGAAGATTGAAACGAGGATATGGTGTTGAAGAAATATTGCAGATGCTTAGCAGAAACAACAGATACCATGAGAAACACAATGCTGTTTCGGATGCAGAAGACGAATTGGAAATAATGAGGCTGCTTGGTCATGATATCAGTGTATATGATATTGCACTTTTATCGACCGCCGAAAATCCGGCAAAAGGACAACAAAAAGAGATGTGAATATCTCTGAAAAATCAGTGGAAAATAGCAAAAAGAAAAAGAGTATTTGGGTGAAAAGTAATGAAAATCATCGTCTCACCAGCCAAGAAAATGAAAGCCGACCCCGACACACTGGAGCCCATGGGCCTGCCCCGGTTCCTGGACCAGACATCATCCATCCTGTCCTGGCTGAGGAACCGGACCCGGCAGGAACTGCAGACTCTATGGAAATGCAACGAAAGCATTGCCCGGGAGAACTATGACCGCCTCGCGCACATGAACCTGGAACGCGGTCTGACGCCCGCGGTGCTGGCCTACCAGGGAATCGCTTATCAGTACATGGCTCCTGCGGTATTTGAAAAGGCCCAGTATGAATACGTGCAGGAACATCTGCGGATATTGTCCGCATTCTATGGCGTGCTCAGGCCCATGGACGGCGTAACCCCTTACCGGCTTGAAATGCAGGCCAAAGCCTCCGTTGCGGGACATAAAGATTTGTATGGCCTGTGGGGAAGCAGGCTGTATGAAGCCGTCCGGGACGAAAGCGGCCTCATCATCAACCTGGCCTCCAGGGAATATTCGAAATGCATCGAGAAATATCTCACAAAGAGTGACAGATTCCTCACGGTCACATTTTGTGAAAAGGCAGGGAATAAGCTTGTGACAAAGGGAACCTATGCCAAGATGGCCAGAGGCGACATGGTAAGATTCCTGGCGGAGGAGAACATAGGGGAGCCTGCGGACATACAAAAGTATTGCAGGCTGGGATATGTATTCCGGAACGACCTGTCCACAGAGACGGAATATGTGTTTGAAAGACAGCAAAAAGCAAGATGACCATGGTGACAATAAAACCTGTGTATGCAGATCCTATTTGAAACATACATAATCCAAAAATATCAGGCTGAACCATTTTTCGGCATGAATCAGTTCCGTCCCCACGTCCTGCTGCTTCTTTGCCCCAGAGGGCTACCGGGTTTCGCAGACTCTCTGCGCGATCAAAGTATCCATACAATGCCTGTGGGGAACCCCGCCGCTGTTGCAGTCAAAGACCTCTTCCCTGCAGGTATGGAACAGCCAGTCGTGATAATATCCAAAGAGCTCCCCGGAATACCAGGGGTGCCGCAGTTTCTCATCCTCCGGATTCTGAAAAGAACGGGTAATAAAAGGCTTCTGAACAAATACATTCAGGGCATTGATGCCCATATCCGCGGTATGTGACTTCAGACTGCCGCAGAGTTCCTCCCGCCTGGACTCCGGGATAAAATGAAGCATACCGCTGCAGAAAATGACATCATATTCTCTCTCAGGATGGTAATCAAGGATATCAGCCTTGAAGAAACGTACATTCACCTGATTGTGTTCTGCCAGGCGTTTGGCCTTTTCGATCCCCTGCTCCGACACATCGAATGCAGTGACGGCATACCCGCATTTGGCCATGAAGACAGCGTCTTTGCCCTCTCCGCAGCCGATATCCAGCACCCGGTAAGGTTTCACAGGGGGCAGGAGTTTCATGATATCGTAGCAAATCCGGTTTGGCGTAAGTCCCCAGTAATACTCTTCCTGGTCGTACCGGCTGTCATAGTCTGTTACTACACTTCTGTAGCCAAGCAGAGCGTCCACAGTGGTATGAAGCGCTGCCGCCAGCCTGGGGAGCATTTGGATGTCGGGATAGGTGGTATTGTTCTCCCATTTTGACACTGCCTGAAAGGAAATATTCAGAGATTTGGCCAGCTGGCTCTGGGTGAGGCCCAGTGCCCTGCGTCTCTTGCTGATGATTTCGCCTGTATTCATATGATCCATAGTTGCCGCCTTTCTGCACTTATGTCTTTATCCTAATATAAAGGAAGCAAAAGCGCAATAACCGGCCCGGAGAATCCCGGGCAGGAATTCATCTGCCGGTTGAAACATCCCTCAAGTCAAAACAGCAGTTAAGCCCAAAATTTTTCTTGTAATTCCGACCCCGTCATGATACCCTGAATATAGTGAAAAGCAAAATCTGGATCATATGAATGACGGCCCCGCCGTTTCTGTAGTTTATGATACAATAGAGGATGCGCGAAGCGAGGATTCTATTGTTTGGAGTTTCTTGCCGGGCAGCAGCCCGTATCCCGAAAATGAAAGTCTACAGAGTCTCAATTCCCAACTGTTTATTTTGGATTTTGCGGTCATAGACAGACTGGATTTGCAGCCGGGCTTATGAAATGAGGAATAAAAATGTACATAGAAACCCCGCGGATGATAATCCGCAGCTTTACCCCGGAGGATGCCGCAGATCTGCATGACATCCTGGGCGACGATGAAACCATGGAGAACTGCGAACCGGCATACGATTTCCGGAAGACGCAGGAATTTCTGAATTCATTCTGCATTGGCCGAAAAGGCGCCGTGGCAGCGGTTCACAGGAAAAGCAGGAAAGTGATAGGATATATTCTGTTTCACGAATCTGACGAAAGCGTCTATGAAATGGGCTGGTTTTTCAACCGGAACTTCTGGCAGCAGGGCTATGCCCTGGAATCCTGCAGCGCCGTGATTGACCATGCCTTTCGGGAGCGGAAAGCCCATAAGATATTTGCGGAAACCATTGACGCCGTGAAGTCTGTTCGTCTCATGGAGAAGCTGGGAATGCGTCCGGAAGGCATCCAGCGCAGCCACGCCAGAGACAATCACGGCCGCTGGGCAGATCTGTATCTTTACGGATTGCTGGAGGAGGATTGGCGGAAAGGACAGAATAAGGCTTGAAGATAATCCATATCCATGATATGCTGAAAAAGAATTTTAATAACACTGACACCGCAAATTGCGGCGGTCTTGCGTATAAGGAGAAACGATGGGAAATCTAGACGGCTTAAGCATATACCTTAGTATGCTTCTGCGCCACAGGCCCCAGGAGGCGCACATTACATTAGATGAGCATGGGTGGGCCGATGTGGACGAGCTGCTGGCAGGGGTAAACAGTACCGGGAGAAAGATCGACATGTCCATGCTGGAAGAAATCGTGGCAACGGATAAAAAGCAAAGATACAGCTTCAGTCCGGACAAGACCCTGATCCGTGCAAATCAGGGACACAGCATACCGGTGGACGTGGAACCGAAAGAACAGGAGCCGCCGGAATTTCTATATCATGGGACTGCCCTGAGATTTCTGGACAGCATAAAGGCGGAGGGCATAAAGCCCATGAGCCGGCTGTATGTTCACTTATCAAAAGATATCAAGACCGCTGTGACGGTGGGAAAGCGCCATGGGGAGCCCGTGATCCTAAAGATTCACAGCAAAGAGATGCATATAGCCGGATGCCCGTTCTATCTGTCGGAGAACGGGGTGTGGCTGACGAAAAAGGTGGCGCCGGAGTACTTTGAGGAAATGGCGCCGCAGGAATAGGAAATCGGCTTGAATCCGCGTGACAGAAGATTCCAGTATGAAAGAGGAGAATCAGGAGGCAGAATGACCCCAAGAGAAGTCCTAAAACAGTTCTTCGGCTATGATTCTTTCCGGAAAGGCCAGGAAGACATCATAGCGTCCATCACGGCAGGACGGGATGTCCTTGCCATCATGCCCACAGGCGCGGGCAAGTCCGTATGCTACCAGGTTCCGGCGCTGATGCTGCCCGGTATTACCATCGTGATATCGCCTCTGATCTCCCTGATGCAGGATCAGGTAAAAGCCCTGAACGAGGCAGGTATCCACGCCGCGTTCATCAACTCTTCCCTGACGGAGGCTCAGATCCGGAGAGCTTTGCAGCTTGCGGCAGAGGGCGTCTACAAGATTATCTATGTAGCGCCGGAGCGGCTGGAAAGCTTTGACTTTCTGGAATTTGCCGCCAGGGCGGAGATTTCCATGGTGACAGTGGACGAGGCCCACTGCATCTCCCAGTGGGGACAGGATTTTCGCCCCAGTTATCTGAAAATCGTGGAATTTGTCAAAAATCTGCCCAGGCGGCCTGTTGTCGGCGCCTTTACCGCCACGGCTACGGAGGAGGTAAAGGAAGATATCCTGTGCATCCTGAACCTGACAGACCCCTATGTGACAGTGACAGGCCTCGACAGGGAGAACCTGTATTACCGCGTGGAAAACAGCAGGAAGAAAGATGATTTTGTAATCAACTACATAGAGGAGCATTCGAAAGACAGCGGCATCATCTACTGCGCCACCCGAAAAAATGTGGACAAGCTCTTCGAGACGCTGTTCAAAAAGGGTGTTCCCGTTACCAGATATCATGCGGGCATGGACAATGAAGAGCGGAAAAGGAGCCAGGACGACTTTATCTATGACAGAGCCCCCGTCATCATAGCCACCAACGCTTTCGGTATGGGCATCGACAAATCCAACGTCAGATATGTCATCCACTACAACATGCCTCAGAGCATGGAGAACTATTACCAGGAAGCCGGCCGCGCCGGGCGTGACGGGGAGCCCTCCCAGTGCATTCTGCTTTTTTCGGCCCAGGATGTGATCATCGACAGATTCCTGCTGGAAAAGAAAGACTTCTCCGGCCTGGAGGAAGAGGAGGCGGAGTTGATAAAGCAGCGGGACACGCGTCGGCTCCAGGTCATGGAGGGGTACTGCCGAACCGCAGGATGCCTTAGGAATTACATCCTGAATTATTTCGGGGAAAAGGCTGTCACGCCCTGCGACAATTGCGGCAACTGCCACAGGGAGTATCAGGAGCAGGATATGACCGCCCAGGCCAAGCAGATCATCAACTGTGTGGCGGAGACAAAAGGCCGCTATGGGCTTACCATTGTCCTGGGCACCCTGATGGGAGCGGACAGGGCAAGGCTGCGGGAGTTGGGCACTGTGGACTATAAGACATACGGGGCGCTGAAAGACTGCAGGGAGCCGCTATTGCGGGGCCTCATCAGCCAAATGGTGGAAGAGGGCTATCTATACCAGACCCAGGAGCAGTACAGTGTGCTGAAGATGGGGAATATCGCTCCTTTGCGGGACGAAAATACCCGGGTGATGATGCGCGTTTACCAGGAAAAAGAGGCGGAGAGGAGTCTGGACAGAAAGAAATCTCCCCACAGAGGCACGGATGCGCTTACGGCTGCCGGCTATGACCTGTTTGAGGCGCTGCGAAAGCTTCGGCTGGAAATCGCCAGAGAGGAGTCCCTGCCGCCGTACATTATTTTCAATGACAAAACGCTGATTGACATGTGCATAAAACTGCCGAAAACGGCAGACGATTTATTATGGGTCTCGGGTGTGGGCGAAAGGAAGCAGAAGAAATACGGAGACAGGTTCTTGAGCGCCATAGCTGCCTTTTTGGAATTCCGTCCGGATGCGGTGATCAGTATCCGAAGCACTGCTGCAGACCGGGCGGGCAGCGGCTCGTCAGGCAATGGAGGCAGCAGTGGTTCGTGGGTCAGTGGAGACGGCGTAGGCGCATGGGCCAGCGGAGATGAAACAGGCCCGTGGGTCAGCGCAGATGGCAGATCGGCTGCAGCGTCAGCGGGAACAAGGAAAGAGAAGAGGGGGAAAAAGCCACCCTTTTACCTGGCGGGGAGCGATGGGGCAGAATTCCGATATCAGGATTTGTATTACATCAGTGAAATCAAAGATGAACTCAACCGCATCTGCACCGTGGACGGGGTGAGAAAAGCCGGTATCAGTGTCATCTGGGAGTACCTGGTGTCTCAGGGACTGACCTTTGAGGAGGATATCGGCGGCGTATTCGTCAAGAGGCCCACGCCGAAAGGAACAGAACTTGGAATCCTGCTGGAAAACAAGACAAGCTCGTCAGGCGTATCCTATCAGTTGATGAAGTATCCTCCCGAAGTGCAGAAAATGATAGTGGAGTGGCTGACAGGGTCCAGGACGATACAGGATGCCCGGGATGGCGGCAGTGCTGCAGGACGTTTCGGAGAACCTGCGAACGAGTCCGCGGATGCGGCAGGAGACAGCAAGCCGAAGTTCGACAGAGCGGAATTCAATCGCGCAAGGAACCGTCCGGAGGGTGCAGGGGCGGCCTGGAAAGAAGAGGAGGATGCCAGGCTGAAAGAGGAATTCCGGGCCGGAATGACCATAGCGGAAATGGCCAGGCTTCACAGCAGGACCGGAGGCGGCATCACAGCCAGACTGAAAAAGCATGGCCTCATCCAAATGTAGGGAATAACGGAAGACAGAAAACACAGATAAAAGGAAAAACGGAGGTAAAAAATCATGTTAGAAACAGGAACAAAGGCGCCGGATTTCGAACTGCCGGATCAGAACGGAAAGATGCATAGATTGTCGGATTACGCGGGGAAGAAAGTGATTCTGTATTTCTACCCCAAGGACAACACCCCGGGATGCACCAGCCAGGCTTGCGGCTTCTCGGAAAGATATCCGCAGTTCGTGGAAAAGGGTGCGGTAGTCCTGGGGGTCAGCAAGGACACGGTGGCATCCCACAAAAAGTTCGAGGAAAAGTACGGTCTTGCATTCACCCTGCTGGCCGACCCGGAGCGCAAGGTCATAGAGGCCTATGACGTCTGGAAAGAGAAGAAAAACTACGGCAAGGTCAGCATGGGCGTGGTGCGAACCACCTACCTGATTGACGAAAACGGCGTCATCATCAAAGCCAACGACAAAGTAAAAGCCGCGGAGGACCCGGAGAAGATGCTGGGAGAAGTGTGAGAATTGAGGGCTTCACATGATAAAAATAGCCGTCTGCGATGACGATGAAAAAAACCTCAGAGACACCTTGAAGCTGCTGGAGCAGTACAAAAAGTTTCCCCTTTCCGCGGATGCTTACACCAGCGGGGAGGCCCTGCTGGCGGCGGGGAAGAAGTACGACATTCTGCTTCTGGACATTGACATGGAAGGGCTGGACGGCATTGAGACTGCCAGGCGCATCCGGGAGGCAGACAAAGAGGTGAAACTGATTTACGTCACCAATTACAGCGACTACACCATCTTCGCTTTTGGGGTTCATGCTTTCGCCTATCTGCTCAAGCCCCTGAAAGCGGAGGAATTGTATGCCCAGTTGGACGAGGTCTTTGCCTATGGATTGTCCGGGCCGGAACAGGAACTGGAGTTTCAGGCGAAAGAGGGGATTGTGCGGATTGTCCCCTCCCGGATTCTGTGCTTCGAATATCTGAGCCGCCAGGTGCTGATGTATACAACGGAGCGGGTATGGCACTTAAAGCGTCAGATTACGGAGCTGGCCCGCCAGATGGAGGGCTATGGGTTTGCCATGCCCCACAAGAGCTTTGTGGTAAACCTCCATGCGGTACAGCGCATTCACGGATATGTAATCACGCTTACGGATGGAAGAGAAATCCCTTTGTCCCAGAAGAAATCCGCCGCGTTCCGCAGGGCGCTGAACCAGTATCTTGCGGGAGAAAGGGGGCAAGCGGCATGGAAATCCTGATTTACATCGTGATTCCCTGTTTGGGAAGTGTGTTCCTCTTAGGAGGCATGTTCTATGCGGCCTACCGGATGTCAGGGCGGAACGGAATGCCCTGGCGGAAAAATGTCCCCAGGCGGGCCCTGGGAATCATACCCGCATATATACTGGTATGTGTGGCCTTTTCCTGGCTGGGGAATACCTGGGTGAACCTGATTTCTCTCTTTCTCTTTCCGGCGGCGGCCTGGTGGGCCTATGGGACGCCGAAGTTTTACTGCCTGTACTATCTCATTCTGTCCGTGGCGGTGTGGCTTACGGACGTGGGGGGAGTCCTGGCGTTTCAAATGCTGACGGCCGGAGGGATTCTGTATCTGAATATGCCGGAACTTCGCTATATCCTCATGGTGGCAGTGACCAGGATGGCGGAATTTATGGTGATGCTGCTGGTAGCCATGGCAGTGGGGCGCAAGACCGGGCGGCATATTACCGTGAGGCAGGTGGCACTCTCCGTTCTGCTGCCCCTGTACTCTGTTTTCAATATGTACTGCATGCTGTATATGGTACAGATTTTTCCCACAAAGGAGATGCTGCTTTTGCTGGGGGTGAATCTGGCGCTTCTGATCGGGCTGAACATTTATTTCTGTGTGCTGGTGGACGTGATATCAGAGAACCACAGGCTGGAGAACGAACGCAATCTCTACCGCGCCCAGGCCCGGATGCAGCATCAGTACTACGAACAGGAGGAGGAGAAGTATGAGGCCTCCCGGAAGCTGATTCACGACATCCGAAATCATATTCAGGCCATGGAAGCGCTGTACGGCAGGGAATATGCCGGAGAGCCGGCCAATGGAGAGGCCCCGGCAGACGCCAATGGTGCTGCCGGTGGAGAGGCCCCGATAGACACCCATGGGGCGGCAAAATACGCCGGGGACATCCACCGGATGCTGAACAGTTTTCAGCAGAAATATTACACCTCGGAAAAGCTGCTGAACATCATCTTAAACGATAAAGCAAAAATGATGCAGCGTCTGGGCGTAAAAGAAGACATGAAAGTAGGGGAACTGTCCCTGGACTTCATGAAAGACATGGACGTGACGGCGCTGTTCGCCAATCTGCTGGACAATGCGGTGGCGGCAGCGGCCGAGAGCGAAAAGGGGTATGTGCGGCTGCGGGTGAACCGGGTGCTGCAGTTCCTCTCCGTCACCGTGGAGAACAGCTGCGACCGGGAGCCGATAAGGGCAGCAGGTACATTCCGCTCCCGCCAGGCAGGGCATCAGGGCCTGGGGCTTAAAATCATCCGGCAAACCATAGAGCAATACGGGGGCGATATGCAGCTGGACTGGAAAGAGGGCGTGTTCATGGCGCAAGTGATGCTTGCGGCAGAGGAGACATCAAAACAACATAAATCTGAATTCAGAGAGGAGCAGGCATGAATCAAACAGGAGCATTTCAGTTTAACTTTGGCTGGCATTTCCGGGAGGGGGAGGACGAAGCCCAGACCCATGGCAACCAATGGCAAAAGGTGGGGAATCAGAAAGTTGCAATTGCAGGCTTTCCCGACAAGGATTGGGAGGAGGTAAAGATCCCTCATGACTATGTGATTGAAAAATGCGCATTCACGGATAAAATACCCGCTTCCGTGGGATCGCTGGGGGGCGGAGTGGCCTGGTACCGCAAAGAGTTTGTCCTCCCGAAAGAAGCCCGGGGGAAGCGGATCTTTCTGCGGTGCGACGGAATCTACCGGGACAGTCAGGTATGGTGCAACGGAAGCTTTATGGGCAGGCACTTGGGCGGATACATCGGATTTACCTATGAGCTCACTGAGGTCATAGAGCAGGAAAAGGTAAACGCCATAGCAATCCGGGTAGATGCGGCGCAGCGGGAAGGCTGGTGGTATACCGGGGCCGGCATTATAAGGGACATATGGCTGATCGCACAGCCGCAGGTCTGCGTAACGGATCATGGCGCCTATTTTAAGACAGAGAGCATTGAACTTGAGACCCGCAGATGCAAAATCTGTTCGGAGATAGAGGTCAGCAACGGAAGCCTGGAACCCAGAACCGTTGAGGTCAGGGCAGAGATCAGCGATGGAACCGCGATAGCCGCAGCTGCCCGGACTACGGTTGAGATTGAGGCGGTGGCAGGGAAAACCGTGAAGCTGCCCATGGAAATCGAGAACCTGATTCCCTGGGATTTACAGAACCGTCATTTATATACGGGAAGCGTATATGTGGACGGGACTTTGTGCTACGAGGATACTTTCGGGCCCAGAAAAATAGAGTATAACCCAGAGGAGGGCATGCGCCTGAACGGGGAGAAGCTGTTCATGCGGGGAGCCTGCGGCCACGATGATTTTGCCGGGGTTGGCGCGGCGCTTCCCAAGGCGGTAATACGATATAAAATACAGAAGCTGATGGAGATGGGGTGCAATGCCTACCGCTGTTCCCATAATCCGCCTCCTCCCGCGTTTCTGGACTTATGCGATGAGATGGGCATGCTGGTGGTGGATGAGACGAGACTGCCGGGGACGGCTTATGAAATGGAGACGGACTTCATAGAACTGGTCAGAAGAGACCGCAACCATCCGTCCGTGGTATTCTGGTCCATGGGAAATGAAGAGATGAATATCCAGGGAAACGAAACCGGAATTCGGATTTTTTCCAAAATGCGGGCGGTGGGACAGAAGTATGACGACACCAGAGACTACCTGTTTGCCATCAACTGCGATTATGACAATCTGCTGAATTATCAGTGCGCCCACGGACTGCATCTGCCTGTCAATGGGGTGAACTATCAGTTTTTCAGGGATCATGACGCGCTTAAGGTAATTCACAGGGACCATCCGGAAATGTGCTTCATTAATTCGGAGACCACCGCCATATGCAGCGTAAGAGGATATCGTCTGTTCGACGAGCCCAACTATGAGACCACCAACGAGGCCAATAAATTCTGGATCAATCCGAAATTTGACCACAATTTCAGCTGCTACGGAGATTTTTATCCGGATTGGGGTCTGCAGCCGGAAGAGGTATTAAAGGATTATGTGGGACAGACCCACATGATCGGCATGTTTTTATGGACCGGCTTCGACTATCGGGGCGAGACTTTCCCGTTTCTGTATCCCCAGACGGTTTCAAGCTATGGGATGATTGACCTGTGCGGCTTCTTCAAGGACTGGGCCTATTACCTGAAAGCACAGTGGTGTGAGGAGAAAATGATTCATCTGTTCCCGGGCTGGAATCTGCCGGAAAAAGAGAATGAGATGGTGGATGTATGGGCTTTCTCCAATTGCGATGACGCGGAACTGTTTCTGAACGGACGGTCCCTTGGGAGAAAACAGAAGAACCCGCTGGATAAATTTACCTGGCAGGTTCCCTATGAAAAAGGGATGCTGCGGGTGGCGGCATATGAAGACGATAAAATAGTATGTGAGGACTCTGTGGTAACCGCAGGCCCGCCGGCAAAATTGCTGCTGAACACCGAAAAAGACACGTTGAAAGCGGATGGAGCCGATATTTCCATTGTAAATGTCACTGCGGTGGACGAGAAAGGGAATGAAGTGACAGATGCTGCGCTGACAGTCCGTTTTCATGTCACCGGCGCCGGAACCATAAAAGGGGTGGGAAACGGAAAACCGGACAGTGTGGAGCATGATAAGCTTCCGGTGCGAAAGCTGTATGCAGGGAAAGCGGTGGTTTTGGTGGAAAGTACCTGTGAAGCAGGGGAAATCATTCTCACGGCGTCAGGAGACCATGTAGAGTCTGCGGTGTTTCGCCTGCAGTCTGAAAAAGCCCCGCAGGAACCTTGTATTCCGGGATACTGGGAGGAGGAAAGAGGGCAGTAGGGTGGCGTAGTTTAGCCGTACCGGGAAATTTGCGATATAGGGGACTGTCTTTTGGGAGCAATATGCCTTACCTTAGGTAAAGCATATTGCTTTTTTCCTGCCGGGATTCTAAAATACATACCATACACCAGTAAAACTTGCCACGGATAAACATGATATTTTTTTAAGGAAAAGGGAGGTGAAAAGGTGTTGCTGATAAGTCTGATTATCGGAATTGCCATATGCTATGGACTGCCGATTACGGGTCTGATACTCCTGATGCGAAAGAGGAGAGGCACCGGAAAGGCTTTTGTCTGGGGTGTGGCTGCGTTTGTGGTAAGCCAACTGCTGATTCGCATTCCCGTTCTTCAGCTTCTGCTGCCTAACTTCGCATGGTTTGGGGTGATGCAGTTATATCCCTGGAGGTACGGCCTGTTTCTGGGGCTGACGGCGGGACTGGCGGAGGAGACAGCCCGGTGGATTGCCTTTCGGTGTTTTCTGAAAGGGAGAGATACCCTGGAACACGGTCTGGCCTTTGGGCTGGGACATGGCGGCATAGAGGCCGTGCTGCTGGTGGGGCTAAACATGATTGCCGGAGCGGTGATGGCGCTGACAGGACAGGCCGCCCAGTTCCCGGCGGACCCGGGAAGCGTGCTGGTGGCAGGGGCGGAGCGGCTCTTTGCCATGGCTTTCCATGTGGGGGCGTCATTGCTTATTATGTATGGGGTGCGGACGGGCAGAGGCGTATGGTTCTGGCTCCTGGCGGTGGCGCTGCATGGGGTGATGGACGCGGCAGTGGTGATTCTGCCTGCCGAATTCGGAGTGGGCGTCCTGGGGATTGAGTTATGGGCGGCAGTGTGGGGATGCCTGACGCTGGCGCTGGGGATCCGGCTTTGCCGGAAAGGTTAAGTGGACCAGGAAATATATGATTGCGGCAAAATGGCGCTTTTAGCGCTTATGAAAAATAACCGGCAGATAGCGGCCGGACAAGGAGGAGAAAATGAAGACAAAAGTAAAAAGCATGGTGAGAAAAGGCATTTCCATGGCGCTGATTATGGCTGCGTCAATGCTTATGCTGATTGGCTGCGGCGGCACCAAGATTTCCGATGACTTTGATGAGGAGAAAGTGAAAGCAACGGCCCAGGAGGCCATTGACCATCTGGTGGCCGGGGAATACGAGGAGTGCCTGGCGCTCATGGGAGAGGAAATGCAGGACGCCATATCGGCAGAGGCTCTGGCCACCAACATGGAGACAACGGCCGGGCAGAAAGGAGCCTTTCAGGAGTACAAGAGCAGCACGGTGGTGGGCCAGAAAGATAAGGACGGCTCGGAGTACGCCGTAGCCGTAATCGTGGCCGGCTTTGAAAAGGGGAATATCACATTTACCGTGAGCTTTGACAAGGATATGAAGATGACAGGATTTTGGATGAAATAAGGCCCCCCAGGAACCCCCAGGCATTCCCTTTATTGCCTTACTTTCCATGCAAGGCAGAGCAGCCGCCTTGCATGGGAGGTTCCTATAAATTCCGGCGGCCTGCAATATAAATAGGAACAAAGAAGCCTCCTAAAGTAAGTAACAGGGTGAGAGGCAGATCAACGATATCCCGCAGGATTCCCGTAAAAAGCAGAGCCTCCACATAGCTGATGACAGGATATCCTAACAGGATGGTTACGGCCCAGATGCGTCCGGCTTTCAAAATTTTTCCCCAGTTGCGGTTGTTGAGGGGAAGTCCGGGTAAATTCATTTCAAACAATCCGTCCGTATACAGACAAATGCGGTTTTCATCATAATAGGCCGGCAGCTTTTCCTTTATAAAAAAACAAAAATAAATTCCAAAGCTTAAGCCCAAAGACATAGACACCGGCAGCCCAATCGACATGCATCCGCTCCTATAGCAGAACAGGGCTTCCAGGCAGGCGGTTATAAAACAGAATAGAAAGATAACCCCCCATTTCCGATTGACCTGATAGGCGCGTACCGGCTTTTCCTCGGAGTACGAGATGGCCGTCTTCACAACTTGTTCCACCTGGGTAGTACTCAGCACATTATCCTGCTCCATGCGTCTGCACAGCAAAAGCTCCGTCACTGTGACGCCCAGCAGGTCTGCCAATGGTATTAACAAATCTATGTTAGGGACGCTTACGGCAGTCTCCCATTTGCTTACGGCCTTGTCGGATATGGCAAGCTGCTCTGCCAGCTCCTTTTGGGTAATGCCTTTTTCTCTGCGGAGCATGGCTATGAATGCACCGAATTTTTCCTTATCAATATTGAACATCTGTTGTCCCTCCTGTTGTTTTTCTAATTCTATTTTCGCTCCAAATCCTTTCAAAAGCAACCGAATTGTAGGAGAGTGGCATTATTTGGGTACAGAATGGCGGAACTAGAACGGCAACAGAGTAAAATTTGGCCGCATAGGAACGACATAAAACAGACAAAGCGGAATGGGGGCAATCGGGGATTTTCATACTTCATCCTTTCTTCCAAAGGAAAGTTCCTTGACATTACCGGCATCTGAGAATAAGATAAGAAATATAGAAAATACAGACTGTACAGACAGCACCGGAAAAGGAGGTACCTATGGAAAAAGGGTTGATTGGCATTCAAATGAGCACCATCAAGAAAAAGGTGGATGAGCTGGGCGCCTATGAGACGCTGAAAGCATGTGCGGAAATGGGATATCACTGTATGGAAGTGAGCCAGATTCCCATGACGGCGGAGAACGTGTCCGGCATGCGAAAGGCATGCCGGGAGTTTGGAATCAAGATTGCGGCGAACACGGCGGCGCTTGAGCCCATGGCTCCGGGGATGCCGGGAGAGTATCTGGTGTCCGATTTTGACAAGATTGTGGAGGACTGCAAGGCGCTGGACACAAATATGCTCCGGATTGGCATGCTGCCCATCACCTGCATGGGAAGCCGGGAGAAAGCCGTTGATTTCGTGAAGCGGGCGGATGAGATGGCGGAGCGCCTGGGAGAGCATGGAATCGACCTGTATTACCACAATCATCATGTGGAGTTCGTCAAATACGATGGCCAGTATCTGCTGGACATCATCCGGGACAACACGAAGAAGATGGGCTTTGAGCTGGACATCCACTGGATTCACCGGGGCGGTGAGAACCCTGTGGAGTTCATCCGCAGATATGCGGGGCGCATCCGCCTGCTGCATTTGAAAGATTACCGCATCGCCCAGTTGCCTGTGCCCGGGGAGGGCTTTGACATGAAAGCCTTTTTCGCTGACTTCTTCAATCTGGTGGAATTCGCCGAAGTGGGGGAGGGAAATCTGCCCATTCGGGAGTGCATAGAGGCCGGGCTTGCCGGAGGCAGCGAGTATTTCCTCATCGAGCAGGACGACACCTACGGCAGAGATCCCTTTGAAAGCCTGAAAATCAGCCGGGATAATCTCATTGCCATGGGATACGGGGACTGGTTTGTATATTAAAAGCGGCCGAAAAATGGCCGGATAAGTCCAATTGGCCATCGGCTCCTGGGTGAGAATACTGCAAAAATTGCGGGGCCCTGTCAGATATCAGCTTTGGCGACATCACCGGCAATCTGGAGGAGCAGCTGGGACAGGGGATTCTGTCCTATAATTGAAAGGTATTCTGCCTCTGCCCGAAGTACAGAGGGAACAAGTAAGAGGAGGTGTCCGCTGATGATTTATACACCATCAGCGAGGAAATAATAAGACACACAGACTTTGCGCAAGGGGGTCATACACAAAAGATCACGCCGGGCGCACCATTTCATGACAAGGAGGAAGAAAACATGAGCACGACAAAGTACGCAGGTACACAGACAGAGAAGAACTTAGAGGCCGCATTCGCCGGGGAATCCCAGGCGAGAAATAAGTACACCTATTTTGCCTCTGTGGCGAAAAAGGAGGGCTATGAGCAGATCGCGGGCCTGTTCTTAAAGACGGCGGACAACGAGAAAGAGCATGCCAAGATGTGGCTCAAGGAGCTCAAGGGAATCGGCGATACCAAGGAGAACCTGAAAGCGGCCGCCGACGGCGAGAACTACGAGTGGACAGACATGTACGAGAACTTCGCCAAGACCGCGGAGGCAGAGGGCTTTCCGGAGCTTGCGGCCAAATTCCGGCTGGTGGGCGAGATTGAGAAGCACCATGAAGAGCGCTACCGGGCCTTGCTGAACAATCTGGAGACAGCCGCTGTCTTTGAAAAGAGCGAGGTCAAGGTATGGGAGTGCCGTAATTGCGGGCATATCATAGTGGGCACGAAAGCGCCGGAAATCTGCCCTACCTGCAACCACCCTCAGAGTTACTTTGAGGTACATGCGCAGAATTATTGATTCCCGCGGGCAACGGGCCAGGCGAGCGTGCACATTAAGCCATGGAATATGGCTTTGCGACTGCCGCTTGGTACAGCAGACTTTGAACGGAGTAAGAGAGGGGCAATAAATCACCCCTCTTTTCTGCATTTATTGGATATATCAGGAAGTGATCCCGATTGCCCTACGGCGCAGCAGTGGGTGGCAGTGGGCTGTATGGCAGGCCGCATGTTGTCATAGGGTTTCGCCAGCAGCTTACAATCTCAATCCGGCAGCACGCTGCGCCGCAGGCTGCTGTAGGCTGTCAGGACATACAGCAGATAAATCAGGAAGAACAGTCCCAGCGTCACACCCAGTATCCCGGCCAGCTGCCAGGCTCCGGCTATGGTCCCCGGTTCAAAGGAATGCCCCATGGCCACCAGCAAGGGTACGCTGATCAGCAAAGGCGGCAGAGCGGGCATGGCGTAGTACACGGCAAGCTGCCTGCGCAGCGTCCGGGCCATCTCCCGCCTGTCCATGCCCAGCTTCTCCAGCAGACCGAACTGCCGGGCGAACCGCGGCCCTTGGCTGAGCTGCTGCACGGTGAGGATAGTGGCGGACACAAGGGTCAGCACCAAAGCCAGATAGAAAAGGGGAAAAATCGTGCTGGCTGACAAGGAGGCGTATTCCCTGGCCACAGCGTCCTTAGCCAGCAAAGTATAGAAATCCTGCGCATACCCCCGACCGTAATCGTCCCCCGCGCCGTCATGGATGTCCGCCAGCCGCTCATAATCCGCTTTGCTCAAAGGTTCCGCCGTTATGGCTCCATAGACGCTGTGGCTCACCGGCCGGGAGACGAGGCATTCATCCGGCACCACCAGCAGGAAGCCCCGTCCATTGCCGTCCCAAAGCTTCTGAGAGAAAGATTCCGTATAGATATTACCCGGAGAAAGAGCATTTCCGCCTACACTGACAATAGTGTCATAATCTTCCAGGGCATCCTCCAGATATGCCATGCAATGGATGAGATACCGCCCCGGCTCCGCAGGCGCTTCCGGGTACCCCAGCATGGCCCGGAGGGCGGCATAATCGCTGTAGGCCATGAGCGGGTCGTAGGAATAGTAGGCATAATAGTCCGTGTGCTCCAGAAGATAATCCGTTATCTGCCGGGTCTCCCCCTGATAGATCCGGTACTGCCTGGAACCCCGCAGGGAAATGTTTTCCTCGATATAATCCAGATAGGGTCCAAAATCTGCAGGCTCCCCATCCGTGGTGCCGAGGAAAATGTCAAAGCAGGTAGTCCCCTCCACCCGGCTCTGGAACAGGACTCCGAAGAGCATGCCCGTGCCCTCGCTGACTATAGTGCCCGTGAACAGCAGGGCAATGGTGGCCATGGTCATCCCCATAGTGCCCATCTTGAAAGAAAGGGCGCGGAACACCAGCAGCGTATGAGTGCCGTACTTCTTCCCGGGCCTGGCATTGAAATAGGCCGGAACACCGGAGGAAAAGCTTAAGAAAAAGCCGTACAGGAAGAATATTACCAAAGCCGCGCCTATGATGCCAAAAAGCAGGCTTCCCGTGAGCAGCAGCAGAGTCCCCAGAATGCCGCTGGCGATAGAAAGGGTGAAGACGCGCCGGCGGCTGCGGCTTTTCCGGATCATCTCTTCCTCTCCCTGCCTGTCATAGGACAGCAGGTCGCAAATCTGCATTCTGCGCAGACGTTTCCCGCAGCTGCGAAGCGCCAGCAGATAGATTACGGCGAAGTAGGCAATCGTCAGCGTCACGGCCTTGGGAGAAACGGAAAGGCGGAAGGTATAGGGAACATGGAACAGGGACAGGGTGACGGCCCGCAGTATCTGGAAGAGCAGGCCGCCCAGCAACAGCCCCGCGAGCAGCGCCAATGCTCCCACCGCCAGGTTCTCCAGGAAGAACATCCGCGCCACCTGTCCGTTCTCCAGGCCGATGAGGATATAAGTGCCCAGCTCCTTGCTGCGCCTGGAAAGCATGAAATTCGTGATATACCGGATCAGCCACCCCATAATGGCGATGACAACGGCGCTTACCAGGACGGTGATCAAGGGGAGGCTGCGCATAAAGGGGGACAGGGCCTGGAGCTCCTGTGAGAACACCAGCCCGTTGAAAGCATGGATCAAAGCCGCGGAAAGGATCACCGTGACCAGGTACACCAGATAGTCCCTGGCCTGCCGCCTGGCATTCCGCAGGGAAAGCTTACATAACGTCACTGATGTCACCCCCCAACAATCCCAGCACATCCAGGATTTCATGATACACCGCAGACCTGGCCCGTTTCCCCCGGAGCAGCTCATTGAACAGCCGCCCGTCCTTTAGGAACAATACCCGGGAGGCGTAGCTTGCGCTGTAGGCGTCATGGGTCACCATGAGAATGGTGGCTTTCATTTCCCGGTTCATCTTCGTCATAATCTCCAGCAGGTTCTTGGAGGCCCTGGAATCCAGCGCCCCTGTGGGCTCATCCGCCAGGATCAGGGACTGCCCCGCCACTATGGCCCTGGCGCAGGCCGCCCGCTGCTTCTGGCCGCCGGAGACCTGGGTGGGGAATTTTTCCAGGATATCGTCGATTCCCAGGCGCATGGCCACATCCTGCACCCTGTCCCTTACCAGGTTGGGATCCATGTGGTTGATGGTCAGGGCCAGGCCGATGTTTTCCTCCAGGGTCAAGGTGTCCAGCAGGTTGAAGTCCTGGAAGACGAAACCCAGCTTCTCCCGCCGGAAGCGGGCCAGCTCCTGCCGGGGGAGTTTAGAGATATCCTGACCGTTTAGCAGGATATGGCCCGCGCTGACCGTGTCTATGGTGGAGATGCAGTTGAGCAGCGTGGTCTTGCCGCTGCCCGAGGCCCCCATGATGGCGATGAACTCCCCCTCCTCCACATCGAAGCTGACCCGGTCCAGGGCCTTGGTGACATTGTTCCTGCTTCCGTAATATTTCTCGATTGCCTGTACTTGCAGCATATGATTTTTCGGTAATGTCCGCGCGTTCTGCCGAAATGTCCGTCCGAGACATCACCGTGTCTCCTTTCCTCATTTTCCTGATAAAGAAATCATACACCATCTGCGGAGGAAATGGTATCGAAGAGATATTGATTTAGGTTACAGATTTGTAAGATAATCGATTGGGGCTGCTGTGCCATGAACAGAAACAGGGCTCAGGGCAGCGCCTCCATGGCGGGAAAGGTAAGGGTCATGACTGTGCCCTGCCCCTCCGAGGATTGGGCCTCCAGGCGGATCTCCAGCGGGGCGGCCAGCTTCCGGCACAGATACAGGCCCATGCCGGTGGAGCCGCCCCGGGCCCGGCCGTTGCTGCCCGTGAAGCCCCTGTCGAAGATGCGGGGCAGCTCCTGGGCCGGGATGCCCAGTCCGTTGTCGCTGACTATGAGCTGCACCTGGCGCCCCAGGGACTTTGCGGCCAAGACGATCACAGGCTCCCGGCTCCTGTAGCGGACGGCGTTCTGCAGGAGTTGCCCCAGCAGGAAGCACGTCCATTTCCCGTCGGTATACACTGTATGCTCCAGGTCATGGGTTTCAATGCGCACGCCGCTCTGGATCAGCAGGGAGCGGTGCTGTTCGATAGCTTCCGTGACGATGACATCCAGCGGGGAACGGCGGATGAGGAAATCCTGCTCCGGGCTTTCCGCCCGGGCGTAGAACAGGGCCCGCTCCACATGGTTCTCGATTTGCGATAGCTCTGTAATCAATTTTCGGCGCAAAGCGCCGTCAACGCTCCGGCAGATCAGGCGCGCCGCCGTGATGGGGGTCTTGATTTCGTGCACCCAGCTTTCGATATATTCCCGGTATTCCCGCTGGGCCGCCCGGGCATCGGAGACCGCTTCGATTGCCCCCTTGCCCGCCCGGCGCATCAGCCCAAAGAACTCCCGCTCCCGGACACTCTCCGGCCTGGGGAGGCATTCCGCGAACAGGTGCTTCTGGTCCAGCCCCTCCAGGATGGCTTCCAGCTCCAGGAGCCGTCCCCTGGATTTCAGGAAGTCAGCGGCCTGCACCGCCAGGAAGAGAATGGCCCAAACAAGCCCCAGAATCGTCAGGATGCCGGACTGCGTGCCCGTAACATACAGAAAAAGGACGGAACCCGCCCCGGTCACAAAAAGCAAGACCAGCCGCCCGAACCTGTCCCACAAAAATTCGCCCAATGTCATATCCCTGCCTCCATCTGCCCGAAAAATAAATCTCTTCGCATACTTCCCCACAACAATCGGTGCAAAACCGGAAGAATGCCCGCACTTTATACTTGATACCCCAATCCCCGCCGTGTCCTGATATAGTCCGGCAGCCCCAGTTCCCCCAGCTTCCCACGCAGCCTGGTCATATTGACGCTCAAAGTATTATCGTCTATATAGATATGGTTATCCCATAAAACGTCGATCAGATCCGCCCGGGAGACGATCTCGCCCGCGTGCTGCATCAGATAGGTCAGAATCCGCAGTTCGTTGCGGGTGAGCTCCACCGCCGCGCCGCCCGCGGAGGCGATTCCCTGGGACAGGCTTACCGCCAGCCCTTTCACCTCCAGCTTGTCAGGCTCCTGTCTCGGACAGGTCCGGCGCAGCACGGTATGGATCCGGGCCAGCAGTACAGGGATATGGTAAGGCTTGGTGATATAATCGTCCCCGCCCAGGTTCAGGGCCTGCAGCTCGTCCATGGCGGAGTCTCTGCTGGTGAGGAAGATGATGGGCACATCGGAACCCTTTCGTATCTCCATGCACAAAGTGAAGCCGTCCTTTCCCGGCAGCCCCAGGTCCAGCAGCGCCAGATGAGGCCCGAAATCCCGCAGCTGCCCGGCCACATCCGAAAAATCCGTCACCGCCAGCACCTGATACCCTTCATTCGCTAACAGCAGCGTCAGTTCATCCCGGGTGGCGGGATCGTCCTCTATTATCATGATTTTATACATATCTCTTCCCTTGCCTTTCCTAGAAACCATTATATAGTAGCCTGAGGCGGGGGGCAAGCCGGGATTTCTGACAGGTTGCTTTTTTGCGATGGGGGTTCTGGAATAAAGACATAGACGCGGGGGCGGAGGGAGGTGATAACATGCTGTTGGCAAGTCTGATCATCGGAATTGCCATATGCTGTGGAGTGCCGATTGCGGGACTGGCGGCAAGGCAACCGTTCTTCTGCTGTCAGGCTGCAGCGGCGCCATGATAAGGGTCTTTCCCATTACAATCTATACCGGCCCGGTGATCTGTTCGGGGATTTTTACCATAAATCCTGAACGGCTCTCCGGGCCGTGGGCATATGCGGGTCAGGACAAACGGTCACAGGCGCTTTCCCCGGAAAATGTGCGGAAAATATTCCTTGCCCGGACAGCAATGAGCAGTGACACAATGCCCGAAAATAAGATAACCATATATTCGGCGCCCGCACAGATCTCAAACAGAATGCCATAGAATGCGTTCCCCAAGGGCTGGGCGCACATGGAAACGGTGAGAATGACGGCTATGACTTTCCCAATGAGATTCTGCGGCGTATTTACCTGGATAAAGGACATCATCTGCACGGTAAAAATCGTCGAAAATACCATCACCCCAAAGCAGCATCCGGTGATGACCAGGTAATTCACGATCCCGGATGAGAATAAGAGCAGGGAGAGGCCCATGGGGAACACGCAGATCGCACAGGATATCACGAGATTGCCGGATTTACGGACTGCCAGCTTATCTGCAAAGACACCTGCACCAATGCCGCCGAAAAGGCCTCCCGCCGCCAATGCCCCTTCCGCAAAGCCATAGAGCCTGTTGGCCTGGGCGGGCTCCAAATCCAATACCTCCGTTACCAGATAGGGCAATGCCACCATGATCATTGCGGCCAGGAACAGATTGACGCCGCAGATCACCAGAAGCGATTTGCCGATGGCAGGCTGTTCCTTTCGGATAAAGCGGATGCTCTGTGCGAAATCCCTTTTTGCCGTCTGCAGGATACTGCCCTGTGCAATCTGTCTCCGGAAAGGTATTTTGATGAAGAGCTCCATGACCGCCGACAGAATAAAGCATAGGGTGCAGACTCCCAGGACAGGCTTTAACCCATAGGCGCTGTACAGAACGCCGCCAAGCACGGGCCCTGTCAAAGAAGCAAAGGAGCTTATCACATTGATAACGGAATTCGCCGCCATAAAATGCGCCTGGGGTACCAGAGCCGGGATGCTGGCCTGTACGGAGGGCTGATACGCCCCTGCAATACCGTAGAGAAACATCAAAGTAACCGTCAGAAGCGGGACGAGCGGGAAGCTTTCCATGAGCAGGGAAAAGGTAAGGATAACCGCGGCCGTAAAGAAATCCAGTACTACCATAACATTCCTTTTGTTTACCCTGTCTGCCGCAATACCGCCAATGGGGGACAGCAGGATGGATGGGATAAAGGCGCAGGCCGTGACGGTTCCGTAAAGCGCCGAGGAACCCGTGAGATTTAACAGGTACAGGGGCAGGGCGAAGCGGATAGAGGCATTCCCGAACAGGGAGATGATCTGGCCGATTACTACCAATGTGAAATCTTTTGAAAATAATGTCTGTTTCATTTTGAATCCTCCGTCTTTTTGTTTTGTCTAAAATGATGTATAATAGCTTATACATACCGCATGATGGTATGTATAAGCCTAAAAGAAATCTGCCCGTTTTCAGGGCAGTTTTTCTCTCGTAAAAAAGAGTGCTTATCCATGTTTTTTCTTCTGATAGATAGAGGTCAGCTCCTGAATTCTTTCCAGTATTTCATCATCCACGATATCCAGCCCGAAGCCCTGCAGCATCCGGCGAAATACCATGAACTTTCGCCAGGACTCCTCCTCTGTGCTGTCAAATATCATGGGATTCATCCACACGTTTGCCGCCAGCAGTATCAGCTCCGCCAGTTGTTCCGGATAGTCCGTCTCGATGGAGCCGTCGGAGATTCCCTGGCGGATAATCGGCAGAATGTAGTTGGGCACCGCATTGTCCATGGTATCGTGCAGGAGGCTGAAGAGCAGCTTGGGGTTGTTATGGAAATCCGGGGCCACGGTAAAGATATCATTCTGTACAGGCCGGCTAATCGATTCCTTAAAAATGGCCTTGAGCTTCTCTCTGCCGTTTAAGTCCGCCCGGTCGCGGATCAGGGCAAGCATTTGATTGGATTCGGCAGTCATCTGATCCGTGACGGCAATGAGAATATCCTCTTTCGACTTAAAATGGTGGTAGATAGCGCCCTTGCTGAGCCCGCCCAATTGATCGATGATATCCTGGATGGAGGTGTGCTCATACCCTTTTTCCATAAACAGGCGAAAGGCCACGGCCAGGATTAATTGAACCGTTTCTTCCGGATGCTTGTTTCTTGCCATGATTTTAATCTCCTTACATACTAACGGTATGTATTATGCTATCATACTGCCGGTATGTTTGTCAAGACATATTTCAATTGTAATTTGGTCTTGGCTATGTTACTTTGATATAAGATTGAGGAAGAGCAGAAAGCGGCGCTGGGGACAGTCTGCGCCAAGATGGCGCAGGCTGTGGAGCTGTGCGGCAGCGAAACAAGGATATTTATGGTAGGCTTTTATCCTTGGCATCTTTCACAATGCCGTGACTGGAGAAATATTCCAGCCAGATCACGTCATACTTGCCCAGAAGATGTACTTCATCCCAGGTATAGTCAGGGTTCAGGTGGCCGCTCTCGTCTGTTACCACTTCATTGATATCCAGATAGAAAATATTCTCTCCGTCTGCCAATGCCGCAATCCGGTCGTTTTTCTCCTGAATGGCCGGATTGTTGAAAATCGGGTCGGATTCCGATCGGGTCTGCTTTACATACATGATGCCGCAGACATAGATGATGGCGTCCGGCTGCAGCTCCTGCAGGTGGGCCACGGCGGCCTCGTAGGCTTCCATAAAGGAGTCCACGGTACCGGTGCCCATCTCGTTGATACCGATTTCCAGATAGATTTTGCCAAAGGAGCGCTTCTGGAGAGCTTCCTCTATGGTAAGGGTCTGGCCGTCTACCTGGGCTGTCTTGGACTGGAACATGTTGTAGACGGTCATGCCGTTCTCGGCATAGTAAGTAAGGTTGTCCCAGCCGGAATAAAGCTTTACGCCCTCCACCCGGGAGTCGCCGATGAACAGGGCGTCGTCAAAATAATCGGGAGTCACCTCCGTGAAAGCATACTGTTTGGGCTGGTCTAAGGCGGCATCCGGATTCTCCTGTCCGTGGGAGCCGTTGCCGAAGCCGCTGCCGGCATTATTGCCGGACCCGGAGATTCCCGGGTTCTGCGCATTGCCAGAGCCATTGCCATTGCTGCTGCCGAAACCGGCATTATTGCCGGACCCGGAGATTCCCGGGTTCTGCGCATTGCCAGAGCCATTGCCATTGCTGCTGCCGAAACCAGCATTATTGCCGGACCCGGAGGTTCCCGGGTTCTGCGCATTGCCAGAGCCATTGCCATTGCTGCTGCCGAAACCAGCATTATTGCCGGACCCGGAGATTCCCGGGTTCTGCGCATTGCCAGAGCCATTGCCATTGCTGCTGCCGAAACCAGCATTATTGCCGGACCCGGAGGTTCCCGGGTTCTGCGCATTGCCTGAACCATCGCCAGTGCCATCGCCGATATTATTGCCGGAGCCCGAAGTTTCCATGCTCTTTCTGTCTCCGGAAGCATCGCCGGAGCCATTGCCGGGACCGCTGGAGACACTGCCGGAAACGCCCGGATCCGGCTGCCCGGCCAGGACATCCGGAATCTCCCCGGTACTGGACTTGCCGGAGGCCAGCACGGAAGAGCCGCCGTCCTTTCTCTGGTGGGAAAGCCCCTGCATCAGCACAGTGATAATGGGCTGTCCCCAGCCGTCTATATTGTATTTCTGATAAGCCCCATGAGCGCTGAGAGCCGCCACAAAGTTAGCGCAGAGCATGCTGGCCGCAAGAGCAGATAACAATGGTGTAGTATGCTTTCGTATCTTCATATATTTCTCCAATCAGTCCGGCCCAGACCGAACATGAGACGTAAACTTTTCCCCTTTTCATCAAAAACCCAAATACAGAAACGGATTATGCAGCCCGTTTACAATCCGGTACACGCATACCCAGAACAGGCAAAACAGTACGACCTTTGCCGCCAGCGTATTCCAGAATTTTTTCCAGATAAAATCTGCCGCCGGACAGGACACCGCAAACGCTGCCAGAAAGAAGCCCGCATAAGACTTTCCGTGTATGACCCAGTCTCTTGCGTTCACCGCAATGCTCGTGTCCTGAAAAGGAAACAGCCGGGTAAAATAAATCCTCAGTCCCTCCAAATCCGTAACGGCGAAAATCACCCAGGTCAGAGGGATTAAAAACCACACATACAGATGGGAGAATACCTTATGAGCATCCAGGAATCTTCCCAGCCACAGCTTCTCCATGACGATAAAGAAGCCCAGCGTCAGCCCCCAGAGGAGGAAATTCAGGGTCACCCCATGCCATATGCCTGTCACCAGCCATACAGCCAGCAGATTGAAAATCGTCCGTCCCGTTCCCGCTCTGCTTCCGCCCAGGGGGATGTAGAGATAATCCCGAAACCATCTCCCCAGGGAGATATGCCATCTGCGGTAATATTCGCTGATGCTGCGGGAACGGTAGGGATGGTCAAAGTTCCGGGGCAGGTCAAACCCCAGTATGCTGCCCAGCCCTACGGCCATCAGGCTGTATCCCTGGAAATCAAACAGGAGCTGTACGGAGTACCCGGCGGCGCCCATCCAGGCCAAGGGAGTGGAAATGCTTTCAAATCCCACAGTCTGTATGCTGTGCCAGAGGATTCCCATAGTATCCGCGATAATGACCTTAAATGCCAGCCCCACTACCATCAGAGATACGCCGTATTCAATGTTCCTGGCGGTAACCCTGCGCTTTCGCACCTGCTCAATGGTATGCCGGTATTGGGTGATAGGGCCGGACAAGAGCTTTGGAAACATGGCGGCAAAGATTCCGAATTCCATCCAGCTTTTGGGAGGCCTTTCCTCTCTGCGGTACACATCTATATCCGCGGACAGCAGGGTAAAGGTATAAAAGCTGATGCCGGGCGGGAGGGCCCCGGCCCTGTACTTATAATAGCACAAAAGACCTGCCTGGAACAGAACCGCTATGGCAAGCCATCCCTTTCGCCAGGCGAAGTTTTGACTGAAATTCATAGCGCGCAGCAGTCCGTAGTTGACGGTGACGGACACCAACAGGACCGCCGCCCCCTGGAGGCTGCTCAAAGCACAAAAAATCACGCTGGCCCCAAACAGCACCGTATTCCTGTATTTTATGGGACACAAAAAATAGAGCAATAAAAAAACAGGCAGGAAGCGGAATAAAAAATTCAAATCAGATAATCCCATAGCCGCTGTCCCCCTTTTTACGTTTTCTCGTGTGTTCTATCTATTAGATACTTATAGCATACGGAAATGTTTCATCAAATGCACATCATTTTTGCATCAAATTTGTAAACAAAAAAATATTATGTATGTAGTCATCTGTCGGATTTTCCGTGGGACAAGCGGAAATACGAGAAAGATCATTGATAAAATAGAGAGCTTCTGCACGATATCAAGAAGATACTGAAAGAGTTGGGTCTGGAAGAAAAATGCGAGTTTCCCACGATATTCATGTCTACACTCTCCCGGCGCTTTGCGCGGCGGCTCATGGGGCAAAAAGAAGACCAAAAAAGCACACCCTGCAAGGGTCACTATGAATGAAAAATCTCCTCTGTATGGCTGACCTTTTCTAAAGAGAAGACATACAGAGGGTTATTGTGGAGTGCGGGGGATTTTATACAGATGGCCAAAAAATTTGCCATGGAATGCTCTTCTTCCATTGTCACCCGGCTTATGAGCGACGAGCATCATGAATTGGTGGCTGATTTGACCGCTTGTGAGTATAGATTCAGACTACGGAGTAGATCCGGACGCCCGCATCCTGCGTCCGTTCGCTCCCGTCAGGCAGGCGCACCAGGGCGGTGCAGCCGGCGGGAACCGTCACATGGAATTCTATTCCGGCCTGCTTCTTTTCCCATTCGCTGACTACCATGCCGTAGACGCTGTTGTAGGAAAACTTTGCATGGGTGAAATGTCCGCCGGGTCTGGGGGCGATGGTGAAGTGGTTCTCGCCGTCTACCCGGATGCCGCACATGGTGTCGAATATCCACTGAAACACGGCTCCTTTGGAGTAATGGTTCAGGGAGGCGGCCTTGTCCCCGGCTCCGGGGCCCTCCCAGTTCTCCCAGATGGTGGAGGCGCCGTTTTTGGGCATGGAAAGCCAGCCGGGGATTTCTTCGTTTTCCAGTAATCTGTAGGCGTATTCGATATCCATATCAGCCAGCACATAGAGGATAAAGGGGGTGGAGAGGAAGCCGGTGCCCAGCCGCCAGCCATAGTGCTCCAGGGCCGCCAGCAGACGTTTTTTGGCATAGTTTGTCTGGTTTTCGTCAAGGAGCTTTAGGTAGAGCGGGCGCACCAGCTTTGCCTGGCGGTCTGTGTCCAGGCTGTGCTTTTTTGTCTCCACCAGGTGTCTGTACCCCTCTTTTGCTTTTTGGGCTATGTCGGAAAATTCCCTGCTGTCCGCGGTATGTCCCAGCAGGGCGGCGATTTCTGCCATGCGCTGGGCCAGGAGCACCAGGTAGGCGGTGGATTCCTCCGGGTGGGGGGAGATGAAATCGGACACCTGGAAAGGCTTTACGTCTGCAGGTTCCGCCCACTCGCCGTAGGATTGGCCATAGTTGCAGATAGATTTACGGTATTTCCGGCGGATACCCGTGGGCAGGGAGGTGAAGTAGTGTCTGCCCAGTGTGTTTGCTTTGTAGCGCATGTAGCGACACATGGCGTCATAGTTGTCTTCCAAAATGGCCAGATCCCCGTACTGTGTGAAAATGGTATAGGGGATGAGCACGCCGGCATCGGACCAGCCTGCGGAGCCGTCCATGGCGTTCATATAGGCGTCCACGCCGCCCATGGGTACGATCTGGCGAAAGCAGCCGTTACTGCGCTGGACATCTGTCAGGTCTCTCTGGTATTTTCTGGCAAAGGCGGCATAGTCGAAGAGGAAGCTTGCGGTCTGGCAGAATATTTGGGCGTCTCCCGTCCAGCCGTGGCGTTCTCTGGTGGGGCAGTCGGTGGGCAGGTCGGCGTGGTTGTTTTTGGCGCTCCAGAGGGTGCAGTCAAACAGCCTGTTCAAAAGAGGGTGGGAGCTTTCAAACCATGCGGTGCGCTCTAAGTCTGAGTAGACGGCGATGGCGGTAAAGGCCCGGGGGTCTATGGGGAAATCGCTTTCTATCAGCACATATTGGAATCCGAATATAGCGAATGTGGTCTTGTAGTCATTTTGGCCCTCTTTACAGGTGTAGCGTATCTCCTGCAGGGGGGTGGTGACTTTTTTGTTGGAGCACTGGATATTTTTCTGGGTAAATTCGCCTTTTTCGTCCAGCATTTCTCCGAAGCGCAGCCGGATTTTCTGCCCAGCTTTGGCAGTTAGGGAAAAAGCCAGGTAGCCCGCTATATTTTGGCCAAAGTCAAGGAGGGCTTTGCTGCCTGGGGCAGTGCTAAGAGCGGGGGTGGCGGCAGTGGTGTCCGAGTCAGTGCCGTCCCGGGCAGTAACGAGGGACGGGCGCAGGGTCTCATGCTCGGTCAGGGGTACATTGTTGGAGGCGCTGGGAATGACCGGGTGGCTGCACACCCGGGGGACGCCGCAGTAGGAGGGCGTTTTCCCGGCGTCCACTTCCTCGCCGTCCTTATTGTCCGCAAAGCGGATGGGGCCGTCATTGGACCACTGCCAGCTTTGGTCGGTGCAGACATGGGAAAGATTCCCCTCTGCGTCTGTGAGCTCTAGTTGTGCCAGGAGTTTCGTCTGGGTGCCATATTGATTCCGCAGGCCCCATGCGCCGCAGCTGCCCCGGTACCAGCCGTCTGCCAGCTGTACGGTGAGAACGTTCTCCCCGGCGTGGAGCAGTTCTGTGACGTCATAGGTCTGGTACTGGACTCTTTTGCGGTAATCGGTGTAGCCGGGGGCCAGAACGAAGTCTCCCACCTTTTTCCCGTTTAGCTTTGCCTCGTACAGGCCGCAGGCGCAGATGTAGAGTCGGGCTTTTTGGATGGATTCCTGTTTCATCCGGGCCTGGGAATTTGATTCGCAGGGGGGTTCGGCGTTTTCACTGTGGGCTGAACCCCATGCTTTTGCGGTTTGTGTGTATCCAAGGTAATCCCCCGGACTTTCATGCACGGTGGCGGAGTCTGATGCATGGGAGGTTACCGTAAAAATCTTGCGGAAGCAGTCCACAGGATAGCGCAGCTTCTTGTCCGGGGTATAATCCCCGGAAATCCACTGGGCGGACCAGGGGACGTCTTTGGGCAAGCCGGTCTCAAAGGAGGCTTCTGCCCAGTCCCCGGGGGTATCGTTCTCGTCCCAGAGGCGCACTTTCCACAGGACTTTTGTCCTGGGTTTAACACTTTCCCCGGCCCATTCTGCCCTCATGGAGGAGATGGCTGTCTTGCCGCTGTCCCAGAGGAGTCTGCCGCAATCGTCTGTGGCAAGTATCTGGCAGGCGCTCTGCCGAAGCCCCTCCTCGCAGTTCCAGGAAAGGAGAGGGCGGTTAATGTCTATGCCTACAGGGTTGTAGAGGTATTCTGTTTTTAAGCGAATTGTTTTCATAATGTTCGTCCTTTTATTTGTTTTTGCGCGCTTCCAGCGTCATCTCGCCAGGCGCCTGGCTCCGAACAAAGCACAGGCAGCTGCCGCCTCCCAGCGGCTGCTCTCTGTGGGAAAAGGGCTGTTCGCTGACAAAAGAACCGGGTGCAAAGGGAAGAAATAGAACTGTCTCTCCCATAGGCGCGGCGTCGTAGGTAACGGTCAGTGCCAGCCTCTCCCTGTCATAGTGGTATTCTTTCAGTGTCCCCGCGGTCTCCATGGGGTAGGCTCTGCGCAGGGCGGTGAAGTTAGGGTCTGTCTCCATGCCGGGATGATACTCGCAGTAGGCGCTTCCCCATAAATTCTTCTCTATGATTCCGTTCATATGGGCAATCAGGTCATTGGTGAATTCTCTGGATGGGAATGCGCCCCATTCCGCCGCGATAGTGGGAAGCCCTAATCTTTCCTGGCTGGCCTGTTTACCCTGGTAGAGCCGTTCCACATTTTCTTTGCTGAAGCTTTCGTACCGGTCGGAGTCCACCACGGAATCATAGCCGTGGGGCGCGTAAATCTGCAGGCCGTCGTCCAGCCGCTCTATGCCGGTGGGCACGTCCGTGCTGCAATAGATATTCCCGCCTGTGACTACAGGCTTATCGCTATTCCTGCGAATGGCCCGCTGCATGCGGCGGTAAAAGTCCATCAAGGTAGTGCGGTCGAACTCCAGGAATCTCTTCCCCACCAGCCCCATGAATTCCCCGGCCTGCTCCGGTGGAATGGTTTCGGGATGGCCCATGTCAAAGGCCGGATATTTTTGCATCATCTGCATAGTGGCAGCCCCAAAGGACTCCCTGGCCAGGCTCCCCATGAAAGGCTCGTTCATGGGTTCAAAGCCGATTACGTTGTCGCAGTCGTCAAAAACCTCCGCAATTTTTTCCCACATGGCCTCGTAATGCTGCAGCAGGCCAACGCCGTCCTCCGCGGGGGTGTCTGCCCAGAAATTGTCGGCGGCTTTTATGATGGCATCGCTTTTCAGATAGGCCTCATACCACAGATTGCATTGCGCAGGGTGAAAAGCACCCTCATCCAGGCAGGCCCAGTCCGGCGCGCCGTCAATGAACTTCTGGGCGAACAGATCCTGATGCATATCCAACAGGATATAGATACCGTATTTTTCCGCCGTCCGCACTAAGGCTTTTACTCTGTTTAAGTAATCCAAATCAACTTTGCCGGGAGCCGGCTCCGCGCCGTCCCAAAAGATCCCTAAGCGCAGGAGGTTAAAGCCGGATTCCCGAAAGAAAGGAAAGGCCTTTTCAAGGTCCGGATAGAGATGGCCGTTTTCCCGGCCCCGGTGGAGCACGTTTACACCCTGGAATATTACTTCTTTTCCGCTTTCATTTAAAAATCTGGTGTCCTGTAATCTGATTTTTTCCATATAAAATATGCCTCCTTACATGTTGTTTTGCCAGTATATGCGGCTGTCTGATTTGGTTTGGCAATCGCATGTTTGTGTCATGTACAGACAAACGAGCCAATTACTGCCGCTTCTGCCGTGCCTTGATTTCCGCCTGTTCCTTATGTATCACCTTTTCCACATTCAGGAACAGGAGCAGGACAATCAGGATGACGCCAGTCAGGATTTCTACCCCCAGAAAACATCCCACAATAACGTTCTGCGTTGCGGCGTTCTGCACGGCAGCCACAGTCTCTCCGCCAATGAGCTCCGGCGCCACATAACCCGCTCTGGACAGCAGCAGATTGAACAGGCCGCCTGAGAGACCGGCGCACACGGTGATGATGATGGACTGCATGGAGGCGGAGAAGCCGTCTACCCGGTGCCCGCATTTCCATTCCATATGGTCCAGCACGTCCGCCATAAGGGCCGCGAACACGTAGGCGCAGGGCAGACCCCCGATATTTTTGATAAACTGTCCAATCAGCACCACAGTCATGTTTTTGGGATCCAGCAGACACACCAGGCCGCCTATGACATAGAGCACAAATCCCACAGCCGTCACATTCCGTTTGCCGAACTTTTTGGCCAGGGGCCACACGGCGAAAATGCCGATTCCCATGGGGATGCCGCCGATGACGGACACAAGGGTCTGGGTGATGCCGTCATTGTAGGTGCCCAGCACATAATTGCAGTAGTAGACCAGAGACATGTTCTTGACATTGGCGCCGAAAGTATAGATGAGGAAATACAGGACAATGACCACCCAATACCTGTCTGTGAGCACGGCTTTCAGCTGTGCGGCTATGGAGAGCTTTTCTTCGGCACTGTCGGCAGTCTCCTCGGTGATGCGCTCCCTGGTGAAGTAGTATTCCAACAAGGTCAGCGGCAGGGCAAGGAGAGAGATCACTGCCATGACGGTAATCCACTTTGCCTTGTCCACGCCTATGGCCGGGAGGACCACCATGGGAAAAATCAGGGCCACGATGATGCCGGAAATCATGACGCTGGCTACGTTGTTGAAGACGGAGAGGCTGCCCCGCTGCTCCGTGTTCCGGGTGGAGAGGGGAACCATCAGACCGTGGCTCATGTTATAGATGGTCAGGGCAAAAGAGTAGAACAGGTTATAGGAGAGCATGACCCAAAGGACCTGTACGGTCTGGCCAGCGTTTGGAACCGTAAAAAGCAGGATGCCGGTGATTGCTACCAGAGGGGCGCTGAGGAGCAGCCAGGGGCGCGCCTTTCCCTGTCCGGTGCGGGTGCGGTCGATAATCTGCCCCATAATCACATTGGTCACCGCATCGATGACCTTGCTGACAATGGGAAACAGGGCCAGAAAGGCGCCGCCCCAGATGCCGGTGAGCTTTAATACATCGGTGTAGTAGACGTTGAGATAGGATGCCAGTACTGCGTTCAGCAGCAGTGCTCCTGCAGGGCCGACCAGGTATCCCAGCCATTTTTCTCTTGCGGTGACGTTCTCATTGGTGATTTTGCTCTTTGGGAGCCATTGCCATTTGTTCTTTGCCTGTTTCATGATTGCCCTTTCCCTTTCCTTGTGGTGATGAATCTGTTCCTGATTTTGCTATTCGCTTCTACTATAAACCATATTTGTCTCCGCGTATTGTAAATTTGTCTGTTTTATAGTAAAATCTGTACAAAAGATTTCATCGTATAGAAGCCATGAACGGCTGAATACAGGAAAGAGGGAACAGGATGGACTACGAATATCTGGCAAATTCTCTGGCGTCTCTGGCGGGAGTGGCTGTGCGCACTTATGTAAACGGGGCATTCTCAAAGCTGTACCACCACACGAAATTCAAGCCGGATTTTGCCATAACGGAGGAGCGAAATATATTTAAAAACCAGGGGGATGTCAGCTATTACATGGACGAGAACTTCCTGTTTTACGGACTGTTCCGGCTCCGCGCCCAGGACGTGGCGCTGGTGATCGGGCCCATGGCCCAGTCCCCTGTGAACCGGGAATATGCAGCCCGGATTCTGCGCCATATGGGGGAGCCGTTAAGCCGCACAGAGGAGTTGGTGAAGTATTTTGCCTCTGTGCCAGCCTATCCCCTGCGCAACTTTCTCCAGATTCTCTGCACCATTCAGTATTTCATCAATGGGGAAAAACAGGAGGTGTCCTCCCTGATTGTGGGAGAGGAGGCTTTGCCCGAACTTTCCTCCGGCGCGCTTTACTCGCCGGAACAGAAAGCGCCGGAGCGATTTTTGCACAACACCATGGAATTGGAGGAGCATATGCTTTCCTGCGTGGAGCAGGGAAAGGTGGAAGAAATAAAAGAAATGTTCAAGCGCCCTGTGGAGGGCAGGGCAGGCGTGATGGCCCACAATGCCCTGCGGCAGGAGAAGAATCTCATTGTCTGCACGGCCACTTTGGTGAGCCGGGCGGCCATCCGGGGCGGATTGGACCCCGAGACCGCCTTTTCCCTCAGCGACGATTTTATTCAGAAAGCGGAGTTGCTCCATTCCCTGGAAGACCTTGCCCGGCTGAACGT
>Ga0137308_100894_pt1 | contig 37747 bp, 34 predicted proteins | sample Inofrocosms_June_FD_97181 | JGI IMG/M metagenome (GOLD analysis project Ga0137308, IMG submission 97181) | Mouse cecal microbial communities from Vienna, Austria - N-Acetylneuraminic and N-Acetylglucosamine D2O microcosms_June | ecosystem: Host-associated > Mammals > Digestive system > Large...
TCCGGATATATTGATGCTGGTGCATTTTGTCGGCCAGCAGGACCGTTACCAGCTGGGTAATACCGGAAAGGACCAGGTCAGCATGGAGGGTCTTTTTGTTCTGTGTTTTCCGTCCGGCAAGACCAAAAGGCTCTTTGATATGATGGATGGAGCGTTCTACGGCTGTCCGTATTTTATACGTGGATTCCCATTCAGGTGTTCCGCGCAGCGTGCCGGGATAAGTGCGCAGTTCCTTTTCCGGATAGGTATAGACCATCCGTCCGCAGGGGGAATCCGTGCAGGGGTTTTCACACTGGCACTGCCGCTGGTATTTTCCGGTCCTGGGATTTTTTACCCATTTTATTTTTGGACACGAGAACTTATACCTTACGACCCCGCTGCGCAGTTTACTGGTTCCTTCCGGTTTCATGGAAAGTGACGGGTCATGGGGACAGCAGGGGATTCCGTTATCATCCAGAGTATAGTCTTTATTTTCAAGCTTAGCCCGGGAATTCAGAGGGATAAAAGCCTTTTTAAAATGGAGGCCTCTACCGGCGGGATGTGTCCCGAAGGTATCACCGGAAAGCAGATCTTTATAAATTTTTACAGAGTCAAAGGCGGCATCCCCAAGAAAGATCTTCGGGCTTATCAGCGGATGCGCCCGGAAAAAATCCTGGAGCGTAGGAATCAGGAGCCTGGCATCGTGGACAGACTTGTCTTCATCCGGAGAATCTGACCTTTTCTCAATTTTGATTTCTGGATGTGACGCAAAAAAATCTTGATTGTAAAATTCCAGATGCCGGATAATGCCAAGGCCATTGGTAACGATTCCAATCTTAAAAGCATAGCAGAAATGGCCGTCGATGTACATCTGCTTGATCTCAGGATCAGCGGCAGCGTGGGAAGGCATGGAGCGGTAAGCCGCTTTATAAGGGTCATAATTTTTGTCGTAATTATGGGCTTTTGCGTAAGCTTTTAATTGTTTTATGATACGGTCCGCGTACTTGGGATTATTTTCAGCCACCCAGGCCTCAATGCCGGAAGAGTCAAAGATAGTCATGTCTGCTTTGGAACGGTCAATGGCCTGGCAGATGGGTTCCGTAAGGTCAACAAGCGTTTCAAAAACGTTCTGGAGATCTTCCAGGAAATCCTGTTTGAAACGGGTGATCTTGGAAGCGTCAGGTACTTTTTCAAAGCCGCAGAATTCCCTGAGATGCCTGGAATAATGAAGGAAGATCAGAAGAAGGGAGTCTGTAGGTATGGAGAAAATACGCTGGATAATGAGCGCCCAAAGAAAAGCGTTTAAAGGGTATAGCCGGGTTCTGCCCGTTGGTGAATAAAAATGCTTCCGAAAAGAAGCAGGGACAATTTCATCAAGGTCAATATGTTCCTGCAGCAGAGACAGGAAGGCCGGTTTGTCGGATTCATAAATTTCCTGGCAGTCCGAAAAAATATCTGCCAAAGAAAGCTGATTGTATGGTATCATATAGGTACAGCTCCTTTCGGGTGGATATGGTTGATTGTTTCTTGCTAATTCGATTTTACCATAAACCTGTGAGGAGTTGTTTGATTTTTATGAAGAAAAAATCCCTATTTTATGCAGGGTTTAGAGTTTCGCAATCGCCTATCTTTCTGTATACAATGAGAGGATCAGATATATTTTGATATGCTAATACAGGTGTCATCTGACATAAAATAAGTACTGTAGAAATAAATATACTTGCCGTTCTTTTAATTTCTTCATTGATTTTCCCCCTTCTTTGCTATTTCTCTACATAATTATAATGGCTGTTAAAACCTAGTGTTCCATCCGGTTTGAAATCGAAGTTTTGCTCTGCCTGATTCGTGCCAGTTCTAGGCAAAATTTCGACGGCGATGCGGTGCATCGTCTAGGAATTTTAACGACGTAATGGTGCGGAGCAGGCAGGGCAGGACTCCGATTTCTAGCTGGATGGAGCACTAGTATAACCTGCACTAATTAACCGTACCTTTCACTTGTCTAAATTTCCATCTGCGGCGTTGTCGTCAATCGACGTAGCCACCGCTGCGCCTCATTCCTCCGCCTTGCAGGCTGAAAATTTATCCTACGCGAAAGGTATCGGTAATTAGTGCGGATTATACTAGTTATGTCGAAATTTATCCGTTACAATAATAATCTTAAACTAAAATACCCTCTATTTATACAAATCTATTCAGTTCTAAAACCATTTCTGCACCTCCTTGATAAACATTTACCATACTCAGCGGTCTTACTGATGAGAAAATGTTCGGCGGATTTTTGCTAAACATGAACGGTATAGTACATTATGTACAATATACAATTACTATTTTCAGGCAATATTTGCCTTATAAAAATAAAATATAGAAAGAATACTAAAAGTTTTTATCAGTATTATATGGTCAATCTATTCTTATTGAGAGATTATACCCGTGAGCCAAATGATTTGCCATAAGGCTGCCGTAACTTCGCGAAAAACAGCAAATCATTTGGCAAATACGTATGCCCTTGGGTATAATTCGTTAATGATACCTGCGCATTGAGATTTTACACTGCTCAAAGCAAACTGTGGATCGTTGAAAGCCAGATATAGCGGTATTCCCAAGTTGTCTAAAACGATTTCTGTTTGTATGCTGGCTCCGCCCATTGATTGATATTCTTCATCATCAAAATAGCTTTTTCCGATTTCTTCAATTGAATTTCTTTTATTCTCATCATCCATAGATAGGATATAAATAGAATCGCAAACGGTGTCGATACAGTCTTCCTCAATCTGAGAGTAAGGAAAAAGATTATCTGAGATGCCATGACCGCCTTCCAATACTCCGTCTAAGTTAATTTGATCTTCATCCAGTACTTCATTGGGGTTATTCTGGGATTCATTTATCATTTCGTTTGAACTGCTTTGAGGGTTGTTACTGCTGTTTTGAGCAAAAACAATCAGATTATTGATTAATAAAATTAAGGACATTGAAAGAGCAGGTTTAACAAATTTTTTTCATATGATTTCCTCCATTATATTTATTGAATATTATATTTTGGGTTATTTTCATACTGATAAAATTTTAGTATCCTTCCTATATTATATTTAATCTGATTTTTTTGATATTCATATCACTCTAATCTATTATTAGTTTATAAACTATGATATTATAATACATGTATTTCCGATATTTGTCAACAAGAAATTTTTCATGTGGTTTCGTTATTGTTTATTGATTGTGGAATGGGAAGAAATAGGGTATAATATAGAAAATAGTATTGGGAGGAAGCTGAGTAATGAAAAAAGCATTACCAATCAGAGTGGAAAACTTTAAAGATATCGTGGAATCCGGTGATTAATCTGACGCTTAAATCGGCAAAGCAGCCTGCTTTTGAATCAGCATATGGCAAGCTGAAGAAAGCAATTGCAGACGAATTTCAAAGACATCAGTATATACTGGAAAATGGTAACTATTCAGAACCACCCTTATTCAAAGATGAAATCAGGATGGACTGAAATTGTATTTTTGATTGCTTCGTAAGCATTATATCCCTGCTTATGTGCCGTACCAATGTAGGACATGATTTTCAGATAATCCCTGGCTCCTTCTTCCGTTCGGAAACAGCCGGATACTTTGGTCTTGACCTTTATCATCCGAAGATCACGCTCCGCCGGGTTGTTATCAAACGGAACCATGAAGTCATGGATAAAAAGGCAGACTGATCCCTTGTATTTCGCAAGGCGTTCTACCAGGGCAGGGATTTCCCCTTTTTTCTTCCGTCCACGTTTTTTCTTTGCGGTTTCCGGAAGGGGATTTTCTTTCCTTGCCAGTTCGAGGAGTTCACCATACTTCTTATCGAACTTATGACAATGATAATAGCTCAGAGAGTCTCTGCCCTCCTCTACAGCTTTCTCTTTAACCTTTTTCATTTCCAGTAAAAGGTTTATAAATCCAGATGCTCATTTCTGCTCAGGATGGTTGTCACTGATCCCGGTCAGCTCACGGAGAAGATGGGCACAGCAGACTGCATGCTGTATATCCGGATAGTTCCAGTAGGAAGCCCAGCAGTCATGCATGGCAGTCCCTTTGAATTCAGGGAGGACACCGCACTGCTCCATGCCGGCAGTTCCACGTTTGGGACTGATATCAAGATAGGTGTATTCACTGTTTGAGGCATCATGAACCCACCAGAGCTTTTTATCCACTCTGGTTCCGGTTTCATCGAAATGTCCGAGTGCGGAACCGATCATCTTATCCTTGATCTTACCGACTGTTTCACTCAGGCCGTCAGCGCATCTTTTTACCATGCTGCTGATGGTTCCTGCTGCTATCGGAATGTTAAACACTCCGGAAAGGATCTCATGGGTGCGTTTGATGCTGACCGCACCTACGGTATTTAGTGCAACAGCTAATGCCTGAAGGTTTTCGCCATACTGTACAGCTGCTTTTACGTCAGAGGGGAAATCACCTCTGCGGTTATCTCCATACAGCATGCAGATTGGAAGTTCCAGTGCCTGATGCTCTAGCAGGCTTTTTATAGCCGTCGCTTGAAGGTGGTTTGGAACTGTTTTTGGAGTTTTTATTAAGCTGTTCCTGCAGTTGCTGTATGGTCTGATTTAACTCGGCAATCGCTGCAGTGAGTATTTCATTCTGCCTGAGTAATGAAGCATTCTGTTCAAGCAATTGCCGAACCATTTCAAGCATAACATTTACTGGCATTGAGACCACCTTCTTCCGTTAAATTTGATACTTCTATTTTAACGGAAAATGGCAAAAAAAGCGAATCATGTCGTTTAGGCACACTGTCAAAATGACGGTGGATAACTAGTAAAAGCCAAGGGATAATAGCTGATAGCACCCGGATAAAATCCACAAATAGAACATTATATGGCTGTAATCAAAAATTTATGGTTTAGTTATCCACAGGCAAAAAGCAGTTGGCAGCCGCATTGAAAAGTTATCCACTTTTTGCAATAAAGCTAAGGCAAAACAGAAATTTTATTTTCTCCGTTTTGCCTAAAAATCAATGTACCTTAAATGAGGTGCTGAATAGTTACAATCACTTTATATATAATAGAGGAAATCATATGAAAAAAATTTTTATTAAACTTGCCCTCTTAGTGTTATTCATATTCATTTTATTAATCACTAAGCTTCATGGAGCCAAAGATATTCATATTCCTTTATTCCCCATTGAGGAAGAACAGATCCATACAGCTTGCGATTCTATTCAAATTCTATCTATGGATGATGAGAAAAAAAGAAATTCCATTGAAGAAATTGGAAAAAGCTATTTTGACGATGAAGAATATCAATCAATGGGCGGAGCCAGCATACAAACAGAAATCGTGTTAGACAACTTGGGAATACCGCTATATCCGGCTTTCGACGATCCACAGTTTGCTTTGAGCAGTGTAAAATCTCAATGTGCAGGTATCATTAACGAATTAAAAACAGCTTATGGGCTAAATGATTTTTCTTATGAGCATCTGGACGAATATTGTGACAAACTGATGGGATATCTGGATAATGAAAATAAACCTGACTGGTACGATGAATTTGATGATCAATTTGTGGCATTGTCAGGTTTTCTTGACATATACGAGGATATGGTGTCGAATAATTATTTGATATCAGTAGCAGCTTCTGCCAAGAGTATACCTAAATTGCTTTCAGATTATGATTTCATTTTAGAATTACCTTATTTCGCCGTAGATGACCTGGTTGAAAAAAATATTCTTGGGAGGCACGAGGACATTGGAGGTCTCTACTTTATTTCTTTTAATGGTACAGAATAAAAAGAGTCAGACCTTGGGCGGCAGATTTATCTGACGCTCAGTATGAATACAGATACCGTCCGGTGTCACTGCACCGGACGGCTATTCAGGTGCGCCCGGCGGGCGCATGTTCTAATGGGTGAAGTCTCTAATCCATCCGGTAGTGGGAAGGATACAGCCAATGGAAAGGGTGTCGTGGGAGACTGTGAATCAGAAGGAAGCCGACGGCAAAACTCTGGCCTGATGGATAGAAATCATACAGAGGCTGTATATGAGGGTAAAACTGCACTACAAGCCGAAGCCCAATAACTGCACGGATAAATATGGCATGCATAAGAGGGGAAAAACGTGTGGGTACCCGGGGAGATCTCACGGGCGTGGGGGAGTTATGTTGCGAACCACGGTTGAAACAAGATTTATCGTGAAAAGTCAACATCAGCCGTATTACAAAACAGTGCTGTGGCAGTGGCTACCGCTGGAGGGATAGGAACACAAAGAGGAAGGCGGAGCGCTCATAGGTCAGAGGCTAGCTGAAAACAACGTCACTAACGCCGAAAGAAATGTAAGCAGCCTTCTAGAAAGAATCGTAAGTCCGGAGAATCTGTTTTGCAGGAATGGTGCATTTTCTCTCAAACTCATTGCGCTTGGTATTAGTTTGCACGATGCAAGCCGTTCTTTTTAATTTCTTCATTAATCTTTCCCCTTTCTTTGCTATCTCTTTATATAATTATAATGGCGGTTAATACAAGTTATGTCGTAATTTATATGTCGCAATAATAATTTTATAAAAAATATCTTCTATAATTACGTAAATCCACTCAATTCTAAACCCATTTCTAAACCCATTTCTGCACCTCCTCAGACTAATCATTCACTATACTCAGTCGCCTTGCTGATGAAAAATTGTTTGGCGGATTTTTGCTAAATATAAGCGGTACAGTACACTATGTATTATACACGACTATCGTTTTGGGGGAGTATTGTCCCCATAAAAATAAAATATAGAAAGAATGCTAAAAGTTTTTATCAATATTATACGGTCTGACGGTTCAAAAAAACGCCCGGTGTCACTACACCGGGCGCCATCTACCCCAGCATCTGGCCAAAAGCTTCCACCAGGGCGTCATTGTCCTCCGGCATCATAGTGCAGAATCTCACATACCGGGAGTCCAAGAACGGGAAGGTGGAGCAGTCGCGGATCATCAGTCCTTTTTTGATGCAGTGTTCAAACAGCATCTGTGCATCCACACCGTTTTTTTGGATGCGCATCAGCATAAAATTCCCCTGGGGCTCATAGAGTTTCACATGCTCCCACCTGGACAGAAGCTGGAAAATCCGCTCCCGCTCGGTGTGGATGAGCTTTTTCGTTTTCTGGATATACTCCTGGTCTTGGAACATGATCTGTCCGGCGATTTCTGCCAGGCTGTTGATGGTCCATGGGTCTTTGCGCACATTGATTTCAGAGGTCAGGCCGGAATTTCCGGTGATGGCATAGCCTAAGCGCAGGCCAGGAGCGGCAAAAAATTTGGAAGTTCCCCGGAGGATAATCAGATTGCTGTAATAATTGGTCAGCTTTACAGAGGTAATCAGCTGTTCGTCCGGGGCAAATTCCACATAAGTCTCATCCACCATCACAAAAATGCCGTACTGGAGGCAGGCATCCAGAATCTGGCGCATCTGGCGGTGGGTGATTGCCGTGGAGGTGGGGTTGTTGGGATTGCAGATCACCAGCAGGTCTATGCTGTCATTGAGTGTCCGGCACAGTTCTTCTACATCTGGCTGGAAATCCTGGCTTTCTTTCAGCGGGTAATACTTGCAGCTGCCCCCGCCCAGGTTGATGTCCCGCTCGTATTCAGAATAGGTGGGGCCCACAATCAGGGCCTTTTTCGGGTGATTCACCTGGATGAAAAGGGAGATTAGTTCCGTGGAACCGTTTCCCACGATGATATTTTCCAGCTGAGCGCCTGTGTAGGAGGAAATACACTGGCGCAGTCTGGTATATTCCCGGTCCGGATAGCGGGTGATGGCGTCCAGCTGATTTCCAAGTGCTGTGCGCAGGCAGGTGGAAATCCCCAGGGGATTTACGTTGGCGCTGAAGCTGATGATGGTTTCTTTCTTTATTCCAAAACATTTTTCAATTTCTTCCAGGTCACTGCCGTGGAAGTGGTCTTTGTGTTTGATCATGACTGTTCTTCTTCCTTTCCAGCATACTGTCCGCAAGAAGCAAGTATAATTAAAACATTGCGAACCGAATCTTTGTGGTGTATAATCCATTATAGTAAGGCAGAAGATAAAAAGTCAAGAGTAAGGAACGGTATGTCAATAACCGGCGCACCTGTCACAGGTTATTTACATACAGTTCCTAATAGGAGACACTTGTGAAAATACGTATTGAGCAATTACTGAATGACAAATTTGAATACGATGTTCCAAAGCTGATGTTTTCTGAGGAAGAAATACGCGTTACGGTGCCTCAAGGCTCCAGAGGACAGGGAACTTTCTACGTGGGGACGCAGGAAGACGTGAAAATCCGGGGGTTTGCAGTATCTTCCCATCGTCGGTTTGTACCGGGGGTTGAACGCTTTTTGGGAACTGCCATACAGATACCTTACGGAATTGATGCCAGCGGGATGCAGGGGGGAGACCACTGCCAGGGGGAGATGATTCTTCTGACCAATCTGGGAGAAGCCCATATTCCCTTTTTTATCCAGGTGGAGGAGGATAACCCTCAGTCTTCCATTGGGCTCATCCGGGGCAGAGAAGATTTTGTGAGGCTGGCCCGGACAAATTTTCCGGAGGCTTTCCGGCTGTTTACAGATTCCTCTTTTGAGGAACTTCTGGAGATGGAAGAAGAAAGGGTGTGTACTCTTTACGCCGGAATGTCCCACCAGCCCATTACCTATCAGCACCTGGAAGAATTTCTCATCGGACTGGGAGAGAAAGAGCCGGTTCATATCTCTTTTGAACAGAGCCAGGCCGAGTATTATCAGGTGACGGAGACGGTGCAGGAATATTTTGTGATCAAAAAAAGCGGCTGGGGGCATCTGCGCCTGGAGGCGGAAGTGATTGGAGATTTTATCCAGGTGGATAAGCGGGTGGTCACAGATGAAGACTTTATCGGCAGTTCCTATCGAATGGAATACAGGATTGAAGCAAAGAGTCTGGGCCAGGGGAAAAAGTTCGGAAAAATCCGGATGAAAGCGGCCCATGAAAGCCTGGATTTTCATATCACTGCGTCTTTAGGATCTGATATTCAGGTGAATTTGGAAATTTATGAGAAAAAGCAGAAGTTAAAGCTGTATAAAACGTACCTTGAGTTCAGGCTTCACCGGCTGGACTATAAAGTCTGGGTGAAAGAAAGCCTGGAGATTCTGGAACAGATGGCTGAGGCAGGGTGTGATTATCCCATATATCAGGTCTATGAAGCCTATGTGTATTACATGGATGACCAGGTGGAACAGGCCAGAGAGATTCTCCTGAAATATCAGGATAAAAACTTTACTGAAGATGACCTGGAACTGGCGGGGATTTACCTCTACGTCTGCCATCTGGCGGGATTGCTGAAGGACCGGGGGAAGGTGGCTCACAAGCTGAGGATTTTATACAGGCAGAAGCCCAACAGTTTTCTGCTTTTGTGGGTTTTGATCCAGCTGGACGATGAACTGCTTTTGTCCACGTCTAAGACTCTGTACCATATGGAGGAACAGTTTCATTATGGCAGCCGAAGCCCTCTTTTGTATCTGGAGGCATTCCAGATGGTGGAGAAGGACATCAGCCTGCTTCCCCATTTGAACAGTTTCTGGATTCAGGTTCTGTTATCTGCGGCCCGCAGTGAGATGGTGAGAGAGGAAATTGCAGTCAGGATTGCTTATCTCAGCGATTACAAGAAAAATTTTGAGCCCTGCCTGTATCAGCTGCTTACCTGTCTGTACCAGCAGTTTCCGGGGCAGGATATTCTGGAAGCTGTCTGTAAACTGATTCTGAAAGGAAATCCCAGAGAGAAAAGGTTTTTTCCATGGTTTTCCAAGGCTGTGGAAGAAAATCTGCGGATTACCGGATTGTTTGAATATTATATGGATACCATGGATATGGACAACCAGCGGATGCTGCCCAAGAACCTGTGTATTTACTTTTTATATAACAGCACCATCAGTGACCAGAAAAAGGCGCTTTTGTACGCCAATATCGTCCGCCACAGGGAGGAAGACCCTCAGTCTTATGCCAGTTACCGGAAGATTATCAAAGAATTCAGCAGGCGGATGCTGAAAAGCTCAGCTATGGATGAAAACTATGCGGTATTGTATCATGACTGTATGGAAGAACTGGAGATTGAGGAGCTGCAGGAAATTGTGTTTACCCACCGATTGTACTGTGACCGGCCGGATATCCGGTATGTGGTTATCCGCCACGGCCCTCTGCTGGAAGAAGCCGTGTACCCCTGTGTCAATGGGCTGGCCTATCCCCAGATTTACAGTGAGGATGCGGTGATTCTGTTTCAGGATAACAGGAAGTGCAGATATGAGGCCACAGTGGATTATAATCTGCGGGCGCTTTTTGACAAAGAGATGTTGGAATACTGCAGCGGGGAACATGCACAGCACCCTGGGTTTCTGCTGAACCAGTGCAGCCAGGGAGGAATCCGGGAGGAGAATGAAGAAGTATTTTTGAGGATTGCTGAGTCCGATGCATTTACCCCGGCATATCGGAAGAAGATCAGGAAGGTTCTGCTGGATTATCACCGGGAGTCTGGGGATGAGAAGGCGGAAAAGTATCTGGCTTCTCTGGATATAGAAAAATATGTGGAAGTGGATAAGGTGCAGCTGGCCGAGATGTTTATTTCCCATGGCCTGTATGAGAAGGCTTATGAGATTTACTGTGAATACGGGCTGGAAGGGGTGCGCCTGGAGGCGTTGGTGAAGCTGTGCAGCAGATTGATTCTGAGCCGTGAATTTGAAGAAGACGAGGACCTTACTGCTCTGGCAGTGCATGTTTTCCAGAATAAAAAGTACGATGAGGTAGTTCTTCAGTATCTGATGCAGTATTATATCGGGCCGATATCCAGTTTGTATCAGCTGTGGGGTGCAGCCAGGGATTTCCAGATGGATACGTATCAGCTGGAGGAAGACCTGCTGGCGGCCAGTATTTTTGTCAGGGATTATTTCTGGGAGGGCAGCCAGGTGCTGGAGTACTATGTGCGGCATAAGGGAAAAGAGCAGATTATTATCCGGTATCTCACCTTCTGGTCCTATGGTTATTTTGTATGGAAAAAGCCTATGCCGGAGTATGTGGCCCAGTATCTGGAGCTGGTGTACGACTGGGGCTGGCCTCTGGAGCTGGTATGCCGTCTGGCGCTGTTTGCCTATCTGTGCGAAAAGAGAAAGCTGAGTGATTCCCAGTCCCGGCAGCTTCAGGAACTGCTGGAGGAATGTTATCACAGGAATCTCACCTTTGCCTTTTTCCGGAAGCTGCCCAGAGAGCTTCTGGGAGTGTACCAGCTGGACGATAAAGTTTTTGTGGAATGTATCGTAAGCCCCAGGGCGAAAGTTACCATTCATTATGCCCTGGATACAGGAATGGGGGATGGGAGGGAATATCGTCAGGAGCCTCTGCCCAATCTGTTTGAGGGAATCCACGGGAGAGCGTTTACTCTTTTTTATGGGGAGGCTATCCACTATTATTTTTCCATAGAACTGGATGGCAAAGAGAAGAAGACCAGTGAAAAGACTCTGACAAAATCCATGTCCCATCAGGCAAGGGAGACGAAATACCAGATGCTCAATGAGATACTGGCGGCAAAGAAACTGGGTAAAATGGACGCTCTGAAAGAGAAAATGACCCGGTATCTGGAACAGGAAAAATTTGTGGAGAATATGTTCCCCATTGTAGAAGGAACGGTTTATGAACGAAATTAGAGATATTCTGATAGGTATTGATTTTGGGAAAAGTCTGTCGCAGCTGTGCTATTATGACCGGAAGGTAAAAGAGCCGGCATCGCTGCCTGTAAAGCTGGATACCAGCCAATATGAATTTCCCACCTGCGTCTGCAGGGCCGCAGGGAAAGAGGTCTGGTATTTCGGCATAGAAGCCGTCTATCATGCGAAGGAGCAGGGAGGGATTCTAGTGGAGGATCTCTATGATATCTGCAATGACACAAAAGCGGTACAGGTGGGCGGGGAAGAAATGAATCCCTGGGAGCTGATGGGGATTTTTCTCAATCAGATACTGAAAGCGCTGGGTGTAGTGGAGCCTGTGAAGCATACCAAATGTCTGGTGATTACCGTACAGAGACTTACCGGGGTTATGGTAGAACACCTGAGGAAAGCCTGTGAGGAGGTGGGACTTGCCCGTGACAGGTATATACTTCAGGATTATTCGGAAAGCTTTTACTATTATGCTATGTGTCAGAAGGCAGAATATTGGAGCCGGGGAGTGGGCTGGTATGCTTTTGACAAAGACAAGGTCAGTTTCCGCAGACTTTCAATGACCGGCAATACCAAGCCTGTGCTGGTTACGCTGGAAAAGCCGGTCTCAAAGGAACTGACAGAGGACCCTCAGATGCGTGACAGAGAATTTTCCAGATTTATCCAGGATACTCTGGGGAGGGGAATGTACTCCAGTATCCTCATCACAGGGAAAGGGTTCCACCAGGAATGGGCGTCCAATTCCATTACCGCTTTGTGCAGACATCAGAGAAAGGTTTTCTATGGCAATAACCTGTTTGCCAAAGGAGCCTGCTATACGGCGAAGGAGAAACTGGAAGACAGGGAGCTTCGGAGATATTTGTATCTGAGCGATGCCCTGGTGAAATATAATATCGGTATGGATATGATGATTATGGGGTCCCCCGCCTATTATTCCATTATTCAGGCGGGTAAGAACTGGTATGAGTGCCGGTCAGAGTTTGACCTGATTCTCGACGATACCAATCAGCTTACGTTTCATATCAGCCATATGCAGTCCAGTGAGAGACAAAAGGTTTCCATGTCTCTGCCCGGGCTTGTGCCCAGGCCCAACCGGACCACCCGTCTGCGGGTGTGTCTGGAATGCCAGACGGAGACTACTTGTAAAATTACGGTAAAAGATATGGGATTTGGGGAAATGTACCCCTCGAGTAAGAAGATATGGACGGAGACCATTCAGGTCTAAGGAGGTGTTCATGAGCGGTTATATCTTATGCCGGGAGCCGATGGCAGCAGTTCCTTATTATATAGAAAATATCGGCATCAATATTTATTCTGTGGAAGAATTGTGTTATTATCTGTATAAAAATCTTCATCTGGCAGACGACAGTCTGATGAACCAGGGATTGTGCACATGGCTTGGCCAGGAGCTGGGGATGAAAGAGCTGGCCGGGAAACTGGCCCCCCTGACGGAATATACCCCGGTTCCCCTGGAGGAATTTGCCTGTGAGGTACTGCGCTCGGTGAATTATCTCACACAGGAAGAAATGCGCACCTACCGGAATAGAATTTCGGCCTTGGAGAAGCAGTCTGTGCCTGTGAGAGAAAAGCTGAAAGCAGACTGTCTGATGGAAAACAGAAAGTATGTTTACGCCATCCGGGTTTACCGGAAGGTTCTGGAACTCACATCCGGCAGACAGAGCTCCCCCAGATTTGCGGGAAGTGTCTACCATAACCTGGGATGTGCCTACAGCCGGCTTTTTCAAAAGGAAGAGGCGCTGGAGTGTTTTGGGCAGGCATATGAGCGTCTGCACACCAGAGATTCTCTGAAACACTATCTGCTGGCGTACAGCAATGCCAGGACACCCATCGAATACGAGAGCAGGCTGGCGGAGCTGAAAGTGGATGAGCAGACCAGGAGACAGATTCAGGATGAGATTTCACAGTTTTACAGCAGTACGGATATCTGTGTGCAGGAACACAGCGTGGAGGAACTTCTGGAACGCATGACAAAGGAATACCACCGCAATACAGGCTCCTGACAAAGGAGCCGGGCGCGGGTAGAATAGACAAGAAAGGATAATGAGGACAATGGAAAAAAAAGAACTGCTATATGAGGGAAAAGCAAAGAAAGTATTTACCACAGAGGACCCGGAAGTGGTGATTGTGGATTACAAAGACGATGCCACTGCTTTCAATGGGGAGAAGAAAGGAACCATTGTGGGAAAGGGTGCCATCAATAACCGGATGAGCAACCACATTTTCAAAATGATCGAAAAGGAAGGGGTTCCCACCCATCTGGTGGAGGAACTCAGCGACAGGGAGACAGCTGTGAAAAAGGTGGAAATCGTACCTCTCGAGGTGATTGTCCGCAATGTGGCTGCCGGAAGCTTTTCCAAGCGGATGGGAGTGGAAGAAGGCAGAGAGCTTCTGTGCCCGATCCTGGAATTCAGCTATAAAAACGATGACCTGGGCGATCCCTTTATCAACGATGACTATGCGCTGGCTCTGGGACTGGCTTCCCAGGAGGAAATTGATAAGATTAAAAGTTACACAAAGACAGTGAATCAGGTGATGAAGGAATATTTTCTGTCTCTGGGGCTCCGGCTGATTGACTTCAAGATCGAATTCGGACGTTTTCATGGAGATATTCTGCTGGCAGATGAGGTGTCCCCGGATACCTGCAGATTGTGGGATGTGAAGACAAATGAGAAGCTGGATAAGGATAGATTCCGCAGGGATCTGGGGAATGTGGAAGAAGCATACGAGGAAGTATTTAAACGGCTGGGGATTCAATAAGAGAGTCTAGAGAGGGGTTTCATGGGAAAAGAACTGGAACAAATCCACTGCCAGCAGGAGTCTGGTGATCAATTAAGAGAAGAATGCGGTGTTTTTGGGATTTATGACCTGGATGGGCAGGACGTGGCGTCTACCATCTATTATGGGTTGTTTGCCTTACAACACAGGGGGCAGGAAAGCTGCGGAATCGCCGTGGGCGATACCAGGGGAAAACAAAGAAGCGTATCTTCCCATAAGGGAATGGGGCTGGTGAACGAGGTATTTGCGCCGGAAAATCTACAGGCTCTCCATGGAGATATCGGTGTGGGGCATGTGCGTTATTCCACGGCTGGCGCCAGCACCCGGGAGAATGCCCAGCCTCTGGTGCTCAACTACATCAAAGGTACTTTGGGGGTAGCCCATAACGGAAACTTAATCAATGCCGCTGAGCTTCGCAGGGAACTGGAATATGGAGGCGCTATTTTCCAGACCACCATCGATTCGGAGGTGATTGCCTATCACATTGCACGGGAGCGGGTTCATACGAAGACGGCGGAGGATGCCGTGGCCAATGCCATGAGCAAGATCAAGGGTTCTTATTCGCTGATTATCATGTCTCCCAGGAAGCTGATTGGCACCAGGGACCCTTATGGCTTTAAACCCCTTTGTATTGGAAAAAGGGATAATGCCTATATTCTGGCTTCAGAGAGCTGTGCGCTGGATACTGTGGGAGCTGAGTATGTGCGGGATGTGGAGCCCGGTGAGATTGTCACCATCACAAAAGACGGGAAGATTCATTCAGACAGGCGGATGTGTATAGAACCCCAGGAGCAGGGACGCTGTATTTTTGAATATATTTATTTTGCCAGACCGGACAGTGAGATTGACGGGGTGGGGGTATATTCATCCAGAATCCGGGCGGGACGTTTCCTGGCCATAGATTCCCCGGTTGAGGCTGATTTGGTGGTAGGCGTGCCGGAGTCAGGCAATGCGGCGGCGCTGGGGTACTCTATGGAATCCGGGATTCCGTATGGAACTGCATTTGTAAAGAACAGCTATGTGGGCAGGACATTTATTAAGCCGGGCCAGAGCAGCCGGGAGTCCAGCGTTCAGGTAAAACTCAATGTACTCAAGGAAGCCGTTGACGGAAAACGGGTTATTATGATTGACGACTCCATTGTGAGGGGAACCACCAGCGACCGGATTGTACGGATGCTGAGAAAGGCCGGGGCTGTGGAAGTCCATATGCGGGTCAGCTCGCCGCCTTTTTTGTGGCCCTGCTATTTTGGCACAGACGTGCCCGCCAGAGAGCAGTTAATCGCCTATAACCGGTCTGTGGAGGAAATCTGCCAGATTATCGGCGCGGACAGTCTGGCCTATCTGAATCTGGACAGGCTTTCTGAGCTGGCACCGGGGCTGTCAGTCTGCCAGGGCTGCTTTACCGGAAAATATCCTATGGAGCCTCCTTCAGAAGACATCCGGGGTGACTACGAAAAATAAAAGGAACAGATGTGATTGCAAAGGAGATACAGATGAATACGGAAATTTACCAAAGCCCTTTGTCGGAGCGTTATGCCAGCAGAGAAATGCAGTATATATTTTCTCCAGCCATGAAATTTAAGACCTGGAGACGGCTGTGGATTGCCCTGGCGGAGACAGAGAAGGAACTGGGTCTTCCCATTACCCAGGAGCAGATTGATGAGCTGAAAGCACATGTGGAGGACATTAATTTTGACGTGGCCAGGGAGCGGGAGCGCCAGGTGCGCCACGACGTCATGTCCCATGTGTATGCCTATGGCGTTCAGTGTCCAAAAGCCAAGGGGATTATCCACCTGGGCGCCACATCTTGTTATGTGGGGGACAATACGGACATTATCGTTATGACGAAAGCTTTGAAACTGGTGAAGCGTAAGCTTTTGAATGTACTGGAGAAGCTGGCAGGGTTTGCACAGGAATATAAGAGTCTGCCCACACTTGCTTTCACCCATTTCCAGCCGGCACAGCCAACTACTGTGGGAAAACGGGCATCCCTGTGGATGCAGGAATTCCTGCTGGATCTAGAGGATTTGGACCATGTGCTGGGTAATATGAAACTTTTGGGTTCCAAAGGAACGACAGGGACTCAGGCCAGCTTTCTGGAATTGTTCGAGGGGCGTCAGGAAGTTGTGGACAAGCTGGACCCCATGATTGCAGAGAAAATGGGATTTCAGGCGTGTTATCCTGTGTCCGGACAGACCTATTCCCGGAAAGTGGACACCCGTGTGATTAACGTGCTGGCGGGGATTGCGGCCAGCGCTCATAAATTTTCCAACGATATTCGTCTGCTTCAGCACTTAAAAGAAGTGGAAGAACCTTTTGAAAAGGACCAGATCGGTTCCTCAGCCATGGCATACAAGAGAAATCCCATGCGCAGTGAGCGGATTGCCTCATTGTCCAGGTATGTGATGGTGGATGCCCTGAATCCTGCCATTACGTCGGCTGTCCAGTGGTTTGAGCGGACACTGGATGATTCGGCCAATAAGCGGCTGAGCATACCGGAAGGATTTCTGGCAGTGGACGGTATTTTGGATCTATGTCTGAATGTGGTGGATGGGCTGGTGGTCTATCCCAAAGTGATTCATAAGCGCCTGATGGCAGAACTGCCGTTTATGGCCACAGAGAATATTCTCATGGACGCTGTGAAAGCCGGCGGGGACCGCCAGGAGCTTCATGAGCGCATCCGGGAACTTTCCATGGAGGCGGCGAAAAATGTGAAAGCAGAGGGAAAAGAAAATAACCTGCTGGAATTAATCGCCGCAGACCCGGCCTTCAGCCTTACGCTGGAGGAGCTGCAAGATACTATGGACCCGGCAAAATATGTGGGCTGTGCCCCCCATCAGGTGGATGTATTCCTGGAACAGGTGGTGAATCCCATACTTGAGGAGAACCGGGACCTTTTGGGAATGACAGCAAAGATTCATGTGTAAAAATTCCTGAATATGAAGAATAGAAAAGCCGGACAGTACATAAGATGATACTGTTCGGTTTTTCTAATTATTGTAAGGGAGAAAAGCATATGGATGTTTTTGACGTACTGGCCATGGCAGGGGGCTTATCGCTGTTTCTGTTCGGCATGAGTGTGATGGGACAGGCTCTGGAACGCCGGGCCGGTGAGAAATTAAGCGGTCTGCTGGGAAGACTGACCACCAACAGGGCAGCAGGACTTTTGACCGGGCTTGTGGTCACTGCGGTGATTCAGAGTTCTTCTGCGGCTACAGTTATGGTGGTGGGATTTGCCAATTCCGGGCTGATGACTCTGCGGCAGGCAGTGAATGTGATCATGGGGGCAAATATTGGAACAACGGTTACCGCATGGGTGCTGAGCCTTGCCGGAATCGAGAGCGGCAATATATTTGTAAAATTGCTGAAGCCATCTTCCTTTACCCCTGTGCTGGCCCTGGCAGGGATTATTTTCTATATGTTCTGCAAAAGCGCGAAAAAGAAAGATACAGGAATGATTTTTCTGGGATTTGCCACTTTGATGACCGGAATGGAAACCATGTCAGGCGCTGTGGCAGGACTGGGACAGGTTCCGGCATTTCAAAATCTCTTTTTAGTATTTCAAAACCCTTTTCTGGGGGTGCTGGCAGGAGCGGTGCTCACAGCCGTAATTCAGTCCAGCTCTGCCTCTGTAGGAATTTTACAGGCCCTTGCTGTCACCGGGCAGGTGTCCTATGGCGCCGCGGTTCCCATTATCATGGGGCAGAATATCGGCACCTGTGTGACAGCAATGTTATCTTCCATTGGAGCAAATAAAAATGCCAGGCGGGCCGCCATGGTGCATTTATCTTTTAATGTAATCGGTTCCGCAGTGTGGCTGACAGTCTTTTGGATTATCAAAATAGTATTTCGTCCCTCCTTTTTGGGGGAGGCGGCATCTCTGCTGGGTATTGCTGCAGCCCACACGGTTTTTAATGTTCTGTGTACCCTGTTGATGCTGCCTCTGTCAGGTTTTCTGGAACAGCTGGTGAACCGTCTGGTTCCGGATACCAGAGAGCCGGAAATACAGACAGAACTGGATGAGCGTCTGCTGGCCGCTCCTTTCGCGGCACTGGAGCGGTGCCAGAAAGTGGCGGGGGATATGGCCTCTGCCGCGGTGTCAGCGCTTACAGAAAGTCTGGATTATCTTTATGGGAAGCGGGCGAAAGACCCGGTATCCATCCATGAAAAAGAAGAAAAGACAGACCGCTTTGAGGATATTCTGAGCACGTATCTGATTCAGCTGAGCACACGGCAGATCAATGAATCTGACAGTGCAGAGGCGGCCAAGCTGCTGAAAATAATCGGAGACTTTGAGCGCATCGCAGACCATGCCGTAAATATTTTAGAATCTGCAGAAGAAATGAGAAAAAAGAAACTGGCCTTTTCCGCTGCCGCTGACGCAGAGCTGGCGGTGATCACCTCAGCAGTAAGGGAAATCCTTGATTTGTCCCTCACAGCTTTTCTGGACAATGATATGGAGGCTGCATCCATGGTAGAACCCCTGGAGCAGGTGATTGACGGGCTGAAAGAAAAAATGCGCACCAGGCATATTTTCCGTCTCCAGCAGGGAGGATGCTCCATGGAGACCGGGTTTATCTGGTCCGACCTGCTCACAGACCTGGAACGCACGGCGGACCACTGTTCCAACATTGCAGGATGTATCATGGATCTCAGGAACCAGAGCATGAATCTCCACGAATCTCTGCGGAATATGCGGCAGGAGGACCCTCAGTTCAGAGACAGATATGCAGTCTATGTGGAAAAATATCCCCTGGCGTGGTGAGAAAACAGCAGTCCCGCCCGTATAAAAAAGGTATTCTGCCGGAAGTTGCCGTTGAAAATTATCTGATGATGTACTATAATAAACCAGTAATGCAAGAAACAGGTAAGAAAATTCAGAACTACGGGAGGTACTGCCAAATGGTTAAAGCGATTGTGGGAGCTAACTGGGGAGATGAAGGGAAAGGGAAGATAACGGATGTGCTGGCCAAGGAATCGGATATCATCGTCAGATTTCAGGGAGGAGCAAATGCAGGCCATACCATTGTAAATGATTATGGGAAATTTGCCCTGCACACTTTGCCTTCGGGAGTGTTCTATGACCACACCACCAGTATTCTTGGAAATGGCGTGGCCGTGAACATTCCTGTATTATTTAAGGAAATCCAGGAAATTGTGGACAGAGGCGTGCCAAAGCCGAAGATTTTTGTCTCAGACCGGGCGCAGATTGTGATGCCGTACCATATTCTGCTGGACGCGTATGAAGAGGAAAGGCTGGCCGGCAGGTCTTTCGGCTCTACAAAATCGGGGATTGCGCCTTTCTACTCGGATAAATATGCCAAAATCGGCTTTCAAATCAGTGAACTGTTCGGCAGTGAAGATGCATTGATGGATAAGGTGAAGCAGGTCTGTGATATTAAGAATGTGCTGGTGGAGCACCTTTATCACAAGCCGCTGCTGCAGCCGGATGAGATATTAAAAGAGCTGCTGTCTTACAAAGAGATGGTAGAGCCTTATGTGTGTAATGTGTCCGCCTATCTGTATCAGGCACTGAAAGAAGGAAAAGAGATTCTGCTGGAGGGACAGCTGGGTTCATTGAAAGATCCGGACCACGGGATTTATCCCATGGTAACTTCGTCGTCTACTCTGGCGGCTTATGGTGCCATTGGGGCAGGGATACCTCCCTATGAGATTAAGAAGATTATCACAGTGGTAAAAGCATATTCCAGTGCGGTGGGAGCCGGAGAATTCGTATCTGAGATTTTTGGAGAGGAAGCTGATGAGCTGCGGCGCAGAGGCGGAGACGGAGGCGAATATGGGGCGACTACCGGAAGGCCGCGCCGTATGGGATGGTTTGATGTAGTGGCCAGCAAATACGGATGCCGGATTCAGGGGACGACAGATGTGGCGTTTACAGTGCTGGATGTACTGGGATACTTAGATGAGATACCTGTGTGCACCGGATATGAGATTGACGGAAAGGTGACTACGGAATTTCCGGTGACAACAGATTTGAAAAAGGCAAAGCCTGTGCTGGAGGTTCTGCCGGGCTGGAAATGTGACATACGGGGAATCAAAGAGTACCGTGAACTTCCGGAAAACTGCAGAAAGTACGTGGAGTTTGTGGAGGAAAAGATTGGATTTCCCATCACCATGGTATCCAACGGACCGGGAAGAGAAGATATTATATATAGATAATCAGCAGCAATTCGGTGAACCACAGGGCCGGGGCAAAAGGCGCGTTCTGCGCGGTTTTGTTCCGGCCTTGTTTCGTTATTTTTTGTCAGACTTATGGGTCCAGCGGTATACCAGCATACAGGCGTACACAATGACAGGGATGCCGATTGTGCACGCCAGGGACAACTGGAACCAGCGGCCTGCCTCAGGGCCATTCATCAAAGCGGTAAATAATGTGAAACCGTAAAGCCCCAGCAGGAAGATCACGCCGGCCAGTGCCAGGATTCGTTTAATTTTCTTCATTTGGTTCCTCCGTTTCAACTTTAATTTTATAAGGAGAAGGTTCGGGTGTCAATGAAAAAATGTTGACAATTAAAAAAGAAGATGATATGATTTGCGTAAAATTTAGTGTTATAATCAAAATTGTGTCAAAATTGAGCGGGTAAGAAGGGATGCAGTATCCCCCGGAAGTTTTTCTGGAGTTTATACGGGATTGTCAAAAACAGGCAGCTCTCACCATAGAAAATTTAGACATACAATTTGGCAGGGCATCTATTGCGGTTCTGGAGGACTTTTTCCGCCGCATATGAATATACTACTAATGTAAGGGAGGGATTATTTTTTATGAAGGAATTTCAGCATGTTTTACAGAACAAATTAGGCCTTCATGCGAAACCGGCCGGTGAGTTTGTACAGATGGTAAAGAGTCTGGATTCGGCTGTGACAGTGGAAAAGGGCGGCCAGGTGGTCAGCGCGGATAAGCTGCTGGCGCTGGCATCTTTGGACGTGCATAAGGGCGACACGATTACGATCACGTTTGAAAATGATGTAAGCGACGAAGAAGTGAACAGATTCAAAGAATTTGCAGAAAAACATTTATAAGAAAGTACGAAGGGATTATGGAGGAGAGGGCATGTTGATTGCTGATTTGTTATGTCCGCAATGTATAGAACTGCATGGCAGATCAGGAACCAAGACAGAGGTGATCGGTCATCTGATAGACTTGGTGATGAAAAGCGGCAGGATCTCTGACAGAAAGGCTTTCGAGAAAACGGTATTTCAGAGAGAACGGGAGATCAGCACAGGGATTGGAGACGGTATTGGGATTCCTCACGGGATTTGCAGCGGGGTGAACACTCTGGTATTAAGTGCCATGGTGATTCCAGGAGGAACGGATTTTGAGGCCATTGATCATCAGCCGGTGGATCTGCTGTTTATGATTGTAATACCCAGCCAGAAGAGGGATATGTATCTGCATTTTTTAAGCAGGATTTCCAAGTATTTACTGGAGGAGAAATTCACAAGGGCACTGCGCCGTGCCCGTACTGCAGAAGAATTCATCCGCGTCTTCAGAAGGGAGATTCCGGCACGGCAGTTTAAATTTGAAAATGTATCTTAAATTTAAAATATATGCTTGTCATTTTATGAGTATATGATATAATTGCTCCAGAGCCTGTATGAATATTCAGACAAGCTTTTGGAGCATTTTAAAATTAATATAATAGGTCATATTTACGAATAATATGCAAAATAGATTTCTATGCGTAAAGTGTTCGGCGGATAGGGAGTTGCTGCTGAAACGAAAAGTTATCTGGTAAAGAGAGCTCTTAACTTTAACTTGCGATATGGGAATCGCACCCGTTGCGACAGTTGAGCCAGACATCTCATATTGTGTAGGGAATATTTTGGACATATGTTCTGCACATGATGGAGATGTTTTTTCATTATACGATGTTAAAAACATTCTCCGGATATGCGTATGATGGAAAGGAGAATATTTTCATGCTGGACGAGCAGAAAATTGAGGAAGGTGTACGGTTACTTTTGGAAGGAATCGGTGAGGATGTGAACCGGGAAGGGCTGAGAGAAACTCCGGGCCGCGTCGCCAGAATGTGCCGGGAAATTTATGGTGGTATGTGGCAGGATGCGGGAGTACATCTTGCGAAGCAGTTTGAAGCGGATAACAATGAACTGGTGCTGGAGAAGGACATCACATTTTACTCCATGTGTGAGCACCATCTGCTTCCTTTTTATGGAAAAGCCCACATTGCTTACATACCCAATGGAAAAGTGGCGGGATTGAGTAAACTGGCCCGTACAGTGGAGGTATATGCCCGCAGGGCACAGATTCAGGAAAAATTAACTGCTCAGATTGCAGATGCTCTCTGGGAGCATTTGAATCCACAGGGCGTGATGGTTATCGTAGAGGCAGAGCATATGTGTATGACTATGCGCGGAGTCAAGAAACCGGGCAGTAAGACCATGAGTTATGCCACAAGAGGCTCTATAAAAGAAGACCCGCAGATGCAGCGGATGATTCTGGAGATGGTGAAAGAGTGAACCGGGTAAATCAGATTCTGTCTCATCCCCTTTACCGCCAGGCGCTGGAAAAGACAGAACTTTTGGAAAAAGACAGAGAATTCTGCCGTCATAACATGGCACATTTTCTTGATGTGGCCCGTATTGCATATATTCATTGTCTGGAACAGGGGATGGATGTGAAAAAGGATGTGGTCTACGGGGCTGCTCTTCTCCATGATATCGGCAGATATCAGCAGTATGAGGCGGGGATTCCCCATGAGACAGCCAGTGCCAGGCTGGCCCAGGAGATTCTGCCCCAGTGCTCTTATTCCGAAGAAGAACAGCGGCAGATTCAGGAGGCTGTTTTAGGGCACCGCCGAAAGGATAAGAAGCAGCAGGAAAGTTTGGGACTGGGCGGACTGCTTTACCAGGCGGACAAGCAGTCCAGGAACTGCTTTGTCTGTTCTGCCAGGGAAGCGTGCAACTGGCCAAAAGACAAGATGAATGAAGGAATACAGGATTAAAAGAAAGCATAGGTGGTTGTATGAAAATCGGCAGCAGGATATTCGATACGAATCGGAAATGTTATGTCATGGGTATTCTTAATGTGACGCCGGATTCTTTTTCAGATGGGGGAAAATGGAATACTCTGGATCGGGCTTTACAGCATACACAGGATATGATTGACCAGGGGGCAGATATTATTGATGTGGGCGGTGAGTCCACAAGACCGGGGCATGTGCAGATTTCAGAGCAGGAAGAAATTGACCGGGTAGTGCCGGTGATCGAGGCAGTAAACAGCAGATTTGATATCCCCATATCTGTAGATACCTATAAAAGCAAAGTGGCAGAGCCGGCCATTCGGGCAGGGGCAGACCTTGTGAATGATATCTGGGGCCTGAAATATGACCCGGAGATGGCTGGATTGATTGCACGGACAGGGACGGCGTGCTGTCTGATGCATAACAGAGAAAAAGCGGATTATCAAGACTTTATGAAAGAGTTTATAGAGGATCTAGGGGAATCTGTACGGATTGCAGAAAAAGCAGGTATTGCAGAAGACAAGATTATCCTGGATCCAGGCGTGGGATTTGGAAAGACATATGAACACAACCTGGAAGTAATGAGGGAGCTGTCTCAGATGCATCAGTATGGGTACCCGGTACTGCTGGGGACATCCAACAAATCGGTGATCGGCCTGGCTTTGGATCTGCCTGCGGAAGAGCGTCTGGAAGGAACTCTGGCCACCACTGCAGTGGGTGTGATGAATCACTGCGCTTTTGTCCGGGTACACCGGGTTTTGGAAAATAAGCGGGTCATTCAAATGACAGAAGCGATTATGGGCAGGTAGAACATGGATAAAATTTTTATAAAAAAATTGGAAGTGTTTGCAAAACATGGAGTTTTCCCGGAAGAAAATGTATTGGGACAGAAATTTCTCATATCTGCAGTTCTCCATACGGATGTGCGTGAGGCGGGTAAAACCGACGATTTGACCAAATCCATCCATTATGGGGAAGTGAGCTGCATGATGAAAGAACACCTGGAAGGACATACGTACTGCCTGCTGGAGCGGGCGGTGGAGACTCTGGCCAGGAAAATGCTTCTTGAAATCCCCGGCTTACAGGAAGTGGAACTGGAATTGGAAAAACCCTGGGCTCCCATCGGTCTGCCCCTGGAAACGGTTTCGGTGGCCATACGGCGTAAATGGCACCGGGCTTACATAGCGCTGGGTTCCAACATGGGAGATAAGGAAGAACATCTGCGCAAAGCAGTAAAAGCTGTGGAAACGAATGAAGACTGCCAGGTAATGAAAGTTTCCTCTTTCCTGCGCACGGCACCCTATGGAGGCGTAGAACAGGAAGATTTTCTAAACGGATGCATGGAAGTGCGGACCTTGCTGACGCCGAGGGAACTGCTGGAATTTATCCATCAGGTTGAGGCGGATGCAGGACGAGAGAGGAAAGTTCACTGGGGGCCCAGGACTCTGGATTTGGATATTATTCTATATGATAATGAACTGGTGGATGAGCTGGACCTGCAGATTCCCCACAAAGAAATGGCGAAAAGAGACTTTGTGCTGTTTCCTCTGCGTGAGATTGCGCCTTTTCTCCGGCACCCGATTACGAAAAAGACTGTGGAAGAACTTGCGGAAGAATTGACTCAGCATTATGTTATGTAATGTGAGGCCGCCTGTCTGTTTATTGGGCAGCCTCGTCAAGGGGAGGATAAAAAGTATTTTTGTATTCATTGGAGGGGATTCCAATGAATAACTATAGTATTGCCGGGAATATCGGAATTATACAAAAAATATAAATGTTTTTATAAGGAGTGTATGGGCGCAATGCGTTATGAAATTAAAGGTGAGACTCTGCCGGTGGTGATCTGCCATCTGGAGGCAGGCGAGACAATGATTACAGAGGGCGGAGGGATGGCATGGATGTCCCCCAATATGCAGATGGAGACAACTTCCGGCGGCGGATTAGGAAAAGCATTTGGCAGGATGCTGTCAGGGGATACATTATTTCTGAACCGTTACACGGCACAGGGAGGAAATGGGATGATTGCGTTTGCCTCCAGTTTTCCGGGATCGGTAAAGCCATTTACAGTAGGCCGTGGACAGGAGTATATTCTGCAGAAGAGTGCATTTCTGGCCAGTGAGTCCGGAGTGGATTTGGATATTCATCTGCAGAAGAGATTCAGCTCAGGGCTGTTTGGCGGCGAGGGCTTTATCATGCAGAGAGTCAGCGGAAACGGCGTGGTTTTTGCCGAATTTGACGGGCATGTGGTGGAATATGAGCTGCAGGCCGGACAGCAGATTGTGATAGACACCGGGCATCTGGCGGCCATGTCCGCATCCTGTACCATGGAGATTCAGACGGTTCCGGGTCTCAAAAATAAACTTTTAGGCGGTGAAGGGCTTTTCAATACAGTGGTCAGCGGTCCCGGGAATGTATGGCTGCAGACCATGCCCATCAGCAATGTGGCAAGAGCAATCCAGCCTTTTATACAGTCTTCCAATTAATTTTAGAAAAGTGTCAGGGGCATCCGTGGTGGTGCCCCTTTTCGTAGTGTTTGAAAATTGCGGATAGTTTTGCATTATTATGGTATGATAAAAAAGACTATAGAGATATATGGAGGTGTCTGCCCATGCAGCATTCTTACAGCAATCATTTAATCAATGAAAAATCCCCTTATCTGCTTTCCCATGCCCACAACCCAGTGGAATGGTATCCATGGTGTCCGGAAGCGTTTCGGAAAGCAAAGGAGCAGAATAAACCTGTTTTTCTCAGTATTGGCTATTCTACCTGCCACTGGTGCCATGTGATGGAGCGGGAATCTTTTGAAAATGAGGAAACGGCCCAGCTTCTCAACCGTTATTTTGTCAGCATCAAAGTGGACAGGGAGGAGAGGCCGGATATTGACTCGGTATATATGGCAGTGTGTCAGGCAGTGAACCGTTCAGGGGGGTGGCCGCTGACTGTTTTCATGACCCCTGAGCAGCAGCCCTTTTTCGTAGCCACCTATCTGCCCAGAGAGAGCCGGGGGCAGCAGCCGGGGCTTCTTCAGGTGCTGGGTGAAATCGCCCAGTTATGGGAGCAGGACCCGGATAAACTCCGGAAATCCGGGGCTGCTGTGTGCGCGTATATTTCCGGAAAAGGCACAGAAGACGCCAGTGGTGCTTTTGAACCGGAAAAAGAAGAACATCAGAGGGCATGGCCGGATAAAGTCTTATTCCGCGAGGCAGCAGTAGCTTTTCTGCGCTCTTTTGACCAGGAATACGGCGGGTTCGGACAGGCGCCCAAGTTCCCCGCTCCCCATAATTTATTGTTTTTGCTCCATTACAGTTGTCTGGAGAAAGATAAAACGCTGGAATATATAGCGGCGCAGACACTTTTTTCCATGATGCGGGGCGGAATCTTCGACCATGTGGGAGGCGGCTTTTCCCGCTACTCCACGGACAGGCAGTGGCTGGTTCCTCATTTTGAAAAAATGCTTTATGATAACGCGCTGCTGGCTATGGCTTATCTTAAGTGCTGGGACCAGACTAAAGCCTTCTGGAGCCGCTGGGCCGCAGAGCGGATTTTTCTGTATGTGTTTCGGGAACTGACCGGAGAGGAAGGCGGATTTTTCTGCGGCCAGGATGCGGACAGTGAAGGGGTGGAGGGGAGATACTATGTATTTTCTCCGGAAGAAGTGTGCCGTGTGCTGGGGCAGGACAGAGGAGAAGCGTTCTGCCGGCGCTATGATATTACGGAAGCAGGAAATTTTGAGAAAATGAATATTCCCAATCTGCTGGGAGATGAGAAACCGTGGATTCCCGATGAAGAGACTGCCATGGACTGTGAAAAATTGTATCAATACCGGAGAGACAGATATCCCCTCCACAAAGACGATAAAGTGCTTACATCCTGGAGCAGCCTGATGGCGGCGGCCTGTGCCAAAGGAGCCAGAGCGGCGTTTGGCATGGAAAAAGATGAGGGAGAGGCCGGCAGCCATGCAGCTTCTGTGTGGAGCCAGTGCCTGCCAATGGCAGTGAAAAGCCTGGAATTTATCCGCACACATCTTGTGGATCACACAGGGCGTCTGCGTGTGAGATACCGGGAAGGGGAAGCGGCTTTTGACGGGCATCTGGATGATTATGCCTTTTATGCCCTGGCTCTTCTTCAGATGTATCAGACTGTGTTTGATGTGTCTTACCTGGAAGAAGCTGTCCGGGTGGCAGAAATCATGGTGGAATATTTCTTTGACCACAAAAAGGGCGGCTTTTACCTCTATGCTTCTGACGGCGAACAGCTGATTGCCAGACCGAAGGACACATGGGACGGCGCCATGCCCTCAGGCAATTCAGCGGCTGCCCATGTGCTGTGCACTTTAGCCGGGCTGACGGCACAGGAAAAGTGGATTCAGCTTCGTGACCGGCATCTGTCTTTTCTGGCTGAAGAGACAAAAAGTTATCCCGCCGGTTACAGTTTCTCACTTCTGGCTGTGAGTGAGGTGCTCTATCCTTCCAGAGAACTAATCTGCGTACTTTCGGAAACGTGCGGGGAATCTGTCTGCCGCAGCCTGGCAGATCTGCCGGACAGAGGTATGTATATTTTGGTAAAGACACCGGAGAATGCCCACCGCCTGGAGCAGATTGCCCCCTTTACAAAAAATTATCCGCTGACTGAAAATAACAAATATTATCTGTGCGAAAACGGAAGCTGCCAAAAACCGCAGGAATCGCTGGAGGAGATCCTGAAAATAGGAAAAATATGAAAGTTTTATAAAATTTGCGGACATAGTTTTTTCATAATAGAACTTTTGACGGACGAATCAAAACATGGTATAATCAGGTAAATCAGATTCAATCAATACTTGGAAAAGAGGAAATAGATTCATGAGTGAAAAAACGATTTTGGAACAGTGGAGGGAGGCTGCCTATGACCAGTCTGCGGATAAAGGAAAACTGCAGAAGTTCTGGGCTGCCTATTTTAATATCGAAAAAGGGATTTATGAGCAGCTTCTGGAGGATCCTGACCAGGTGGTTACCGGTACAGTGAAAGAGCTGGCAGAAAAATACGGACAGGATGTGTTTACTATGACAGGTTTTCTGGATGGGATTAATGACAGCCTCAAGGAGCCAAACCCCATTGATGAAATGACAGAAGATACCGTGGTAAACCTTGGATTTGATAAGGAAAAACTTTATAAAAATATGGTAGATGCCAGAGCGGACTGGCTGTATGAACTCCCCCAGTGGGAAAAGATCTATGATGAAGAGACGAGAAAGCGTCTGTATCTGGAACAGAAGAAATCGGGAACTATAGTAAAAGGGCCAAAAGTAGGGCGCAATGACCCATGTCCCTGCGGTTCGGGGAAGAAGTATAAAAAGTGCTGCGGAAAAAACGCTTAATGATAACTGCGCTTCTCCTTATTGGGATTTTATTTCTGGCATATTATGTTTTCCTGCAGATGAAAGGCATGGACTTTGCCGTTATATGGCTGATAGCGGGAGGCATGCTGATCTTGGTATGGTATGCGCTTAGCAGGCAGCCTGTTTGGATATCTGTTCTTCCACGGGCGGTGAAAGCGGGAATCGGTATCTTGTTTTTACTGGGGTTTTTGCTTTTCGCTGCTCTGGAGATTTTGATTCTGCATGGCATGGGCACAGGATGGCAAAATGACCTGGACTATATTATTGTGCTGGGGGCACAGGTCCGGGGAGACCGTCCCAGCCGGGCACTGAGAATGAGAATCGACACGGCAGCGGATTATCTGCGGGAACATCCATCTGTTCAGGCCGTTCTGTCCGGAGGGCAGGGACCCGGTGAGAATATGACAGAAGCGGAATGTATGAGAAACGCTCTTGTTGAAATGGGAATTTCAGAAGACAGACTGATTCTGGAAGACCGGTCCACGAGTACGTGGGAGAACCTGAAATTCAGCGCCGGCCTGGTGCCGCTGAAAAAGGCAGGAGTCGGGCTGGTGACCCAGAATTTCCATGTGTACCGCAGTGTACAGCTGGCCAGACGCCAGCAATATGAACGCGTATCCGGGATTGCGGCGCCGTCAGAGCCGGTCAATTTTCCTCATTTTATGGTGCGGGAGGCATTTGCATTGGTGAAGGAAAAATTGGTGGGAAATTTGTGAAATCGAATATTTTGGAAGAAGTGGATTTGGAAAAATCGTCATTTTGTATATTTTGTAGCAAAAAATATGTTGAATTATCCAATGGCGCAAAAATTATTCGGATAAATGGCGAAATTAGGTAATTTTTCCTATTGTATTTTGTCCATTTTTATTATATTATATTCATATCGGAACAGGTTGACGGGGATTTGTTTTAATCCTGGAAATCAGCGTACGGATACTCCGGGTGTGAATTATGATTCCCTGACTAATGTGTCAACAGATTCCGGCGTACCATTGTTTTATTTTACATAAAGAAACTCTGGTAAACGGTTGTTTAGTAACTATTGATTGTAACTGGTCAATGTTTTTGCAGTTACCAAATTATTTTTTCCATTATGTAAGGAGGTAATACAAATGGGATTCAAATCAGATATTGAAATCGCTCAGGAAGCAGTACCCCAGGATATTCGGGAAATCGCTAAGAAAATTGGATTAACAGAGGACGAGCTGGAGCTTTACGGAAAATATAAAGCAAAAATCGACTACAATCTGATGAAAACAAAAGCTGGTTCAGGAAACAAAGCTAAATTAATCCTGACCACAGCTATCAATCCAACTCCCGCTGGAGAAGGAAAGACAACAACAACTGTTGGTGTTGGTGATGCTCTTGCAAAATTAGGCAAGAATGTGGTACTGGCTTTGAGAGAGCCCTCCCTCGGACCGGTATTTGGTGTAAAAGGCGGCGCTGCAGGCGGCGGCTATGCACAGGTTATCCCTATGGAAGATATCAACCTGCATTTCACAGGTGACTTCCACGCTATTGGCGCTGCAAACAACCTTCTGGCAGCTATGATCGACAACCACATTTATCAGGGTAATCCTCTGGATATCGACCCCAGAAGAGTGATCTGGAGACGCTGCGTAGATATGAACGACCGTCAGCTGCGTAATGTAGTAGATGGTTTGGGCGGAAAATCTCAGGGATACGTGAGAGAAGACGGATTTGATATCACGGTTGCATCAGAAGTTATGGCAGCTTTCTGTCTGGCCAGCAGCCTGGACGACCTGAAAGACCGTTTCTCCAAGATTCTGGTTGCTTACTCAAGAAAGAATGAGCCGATCACAGCAGGCCAGCTGAACGCACAGGGCGCTATGGTAGCTCTTTTGAAAGATGCTTTAAAACCGAACCTGGTTCAGACACTGGAAGGAACCCCCTGCTTTATCCACGGCGGACCGTTCGCAAACATCGCACATGGATGTAACTCCGTAATCGCTACAAAGATGGCTATGCACTTTGGTGATTATGTAGTAACAGAGGCTGGTTTCGGCGCTGACCTTGGTGCTGAGAAGTTCCTGGATATCAAGTGCCGTCTGGCTGCTCTTGAGCCCGATGCAGTTATCATCGTAGCAACCATCAAAGCTCTGAAATACAACGGTGGTGTGCCGAAAGCTGATGTGACAAAAGAAAATCTGGAAGCTCTGGAAAAAGGTCTTCCGAACCTGCTGAAACACGTAGAAAACATTACAAAGGTATTCGGTCTGCCGGCAGTGGTAGCTCTGAACCGCTTTGTAACTGATACAGATGCAGAAATCGATCTGGTTACCAAGAAGTGTAAAGAACTTGGCGTTAACGTTAAAATGTCCGAAGTATGGGGCAAAGGCGGCGACGGTGGTATTGAGCTGGCTGAAGAAGTTGTTCGTCTGTGCGAAGAAGGTAAGAAAGATTTCCGTTTCGCATATGAGCTGGATCTGCCTCTCAAAGAAAAAATCACACAGATCGCTACAAAGATCTACGGCGCTGACGGCGTAGACTTTGCACCGGCTGCAGCAAAAGAAATCGATAACCTGGAAAAACTGGGATACGGCGGAGTACCGGTTTGTATGGCTAAGACTCAGTACTCACTGACAGATGATGAGAAGAAACTGGGAAGACCAGAAGGATTCCGCATCACAATCAGACAGGTAAGCCTGAGCGCAGGTGCCGGCTTCTTAGTAGCTATCACAGGAGCTATCATGAAGATGCCTGGTCTGCCGAAAGTTCCGGCTGCTGAGAAGATTGATGTAACTTCTGACGGCAAGATCACAGGTTTGTTCTAAGGAACAGATAGAGATTATCATCCGGCATGGGAGGTCCGGCTTTGACGGCCTCCCATGCTGTTGCCAGAAGAATCGTAAAAGCGTGAATCTTATTTTGGAGGCAATAAACATATGAAATATGCTGAAGTGACCTGTACAAAATTCGTAGATGAGACTTTCTCCAAAGCTCCGGTACCCGGCGGCGGCGGCGTGGCTTCCCTGGTAGGAGCACTGGGTGTGGCTCTGGGCGGCATGGTCTGCAATCTGACCACAGGTAAGAAGAAATATGCACAGTATGAGGAAGATATCCAGAGAATCATGAAAGAGGCCGAAGGGCTGAAACAGACCATGATGGGTATGATTGACCAGGATGCAGAGAATTTCCTGCCTCTGTCAAAAGCTTATGGGCTTCCTACCTCAACAGAGGAAGAAAAGCAGTATAAAGAGGAAACCATGCAGGCTGCTTTGAAAGTGGCTATCCAGGTTCCTGTAGATATTGTAAAAGTATCTTATCAGGCAATTAAACTTCATCAAGAACTGGCAGACAAAGGCTCAAAGCTGGCGATTTCCGATGTGGGATGTGGTGTGCTGTGCTTAAAAGGTGCTATGATGAGCGGCTGGCTCAACGTTGTGATCAACCTGAGCAGTATTCACGATGAAGCATATGTATCACAGATTAAGGATGAACTTCTGCCTATGCTGGAAGAAGGACAGAAAATCTGTGATGAAGTATACGAAAAAGTATTGAACATTTTGAATTCATAAGAACAGGGTTTTAAAAATCCTGTTTATGAAATAGTTTTTTTAAGGAGGACTTAGGTAAAATGAGCGCACAAGTATTAGATTGCAAGGCGGTTGCCCAGTCTATTCAGGATCAATGCAAAGCTGACGCAGATGCATTAAGAGCAAAAGGCATCGTTCCGAAACTGGGCATTTTCCGTGTAGGCGAAAAAGGACCAGACCTTTCCTATGAAAAAGGTGCTACAAAGACAATGGCTGCGGCAGGTATCGAAGTTGAAGTATTTGCCCTCCCGGCAGAAGTAACACAGGAAGATTATATCAAAAAATTCAAAGAAGTGAATGCAGATCCTGCTATTCATGGAATCCTTGCTTTCCGTCCTTTGGATAATATTGACGAGAACGTTGCAATCGGCGAGAATATCTCTCCGTTAAAAGACGTGGATGCCTGCACCAGTGCAAACATGGGAAAACTGGTAATCAACGATCCGACTGGACTGTATCCCTGTACAGCAAGCGCTATCATGGAAATTATTGATTACTATGCAGAAGATATCAAAAAAGTTGCAAGAGCAAAATTCGGCCCCAATCCTCTGGCAAAACCAGAGCAGGACGCTGATGTATGCTGTGGACTGGATGTCTGCATCATCAATAACTCCAACGTTATCGGAAAACCTGTTTCCATGATGCTGACCAACCGTTTTGCAACCGTTTCTATCGTTCATCATCTGACACATCCGGAGATCAAGAACGAGTATATTCAGAGAGCGGATGTTGTAATCTGCGCAGTTCCGTTCAAAGATTCTGTGACAGCAGATATGATCAAAGAAGGCGCAGTTGTGATTGATGCAGCTGTTAATAGAGAGAAAGCTTTCGACGCTGACGGAAATCCCATTATGAATGAGAAGACCGGAAAGCAGAAGATTGTTACCCTGGGCTGCTGCTCAGCTGATGTTGAAGAAAAAGCAAGCTGGAAAACTCCGGTTCCCGGCGTAGGTGCGATCACTTCCGCATTACTTGCAAAGAACCTGATCAAAGCCTGCAAGCTGCAGAACGGTATTGAATAACTGAAAGTTACTGGCTGTGGGGGAAAGCCCCTGCAGCCGGCTCATAATCAATAGGATATAGAAACGTAATGGAAAGGCGGTTCTATATCAGACCGGGAGGAAAGAATATATGATTATCACTCAGAAAAAGCCAATCGAAGAATTGATGGCAATGCTGGAAGGTGTGACAAAAGTTGGACTGGTTGGATGCGGCAACTGTGCTACAGCCTGTCAGACCGGTGGTGAAAAAGACCTGGCTGAAATGAAAGAATATCTGGAATCAAACGGCAAACAGGTAGTTGGATGTGCAATTCCGGATGAATGCTGCCAGAAACTGCTGGTAAAGAAAGAAATGAAAGCATTTAAAGATGCAGATGTGGAAGCAATTGTTTGTATGGCCTGTGGCGACGGTGCACAGACTGTAGCTGAGAACGTTAAACTTCCTGTATATCCTTCCAATAACACAATGTTCCTTGGACAGGTTGAACGTGTAGGCGTATTCAACGAAGCATGCCGTATGTGCGGTGACTGTGTAGTTGGAACAACAGGCGGTATCTGCCCCATTACACAGTGTGCAAAATCTCTGGTTAACGGACCTTGCGGCGGCCAGAAGAACGGCAAATGTGAAGTAAATCCGGACAACGACTGTGCATGGATCAAAATTTACAACAGATTGGTTGAGATTGGCCAGGAGGATATGATCACTGCGACAAGAGCAGACAAAGGCTATGCAGCATTCTCCTATCCGAGAAAAATCAGCTTAAAGGAGGGAAAATAAATGAGTTTATTACAACAGGCGTTAGAAAGTGGTAAATTCGGTGTAACCGCCGAGATGGCACCTCCGAAAGGCTGTGATTTTTCCAAACAGATGGAAGATGCAGAATACCTGAAAGGTCTAGTTCATGGTGTTAACGTAACAGATATGCAGTCTGCATGTATCAAAGCGTCTTCACTGGGTCTGTGTATTCGTTTGAAAGAAGCAGGTCTGGAGCCAATCCTTCAGATGACAGGACGTGACAGAAGCAGAATCGCCATCATCGGCGAATTCCTCACTGCTGCAAACTTTGGTATCGATACCATGCTGGCTCTGACTGGTGACCATACAGTAGTAGGTGACTGTAAAGACTCCAAACCAGTATTTGACTTGGATTCCTGTGGTATCCTGAGCATGCTCAGCGAGATGGAAGCAAGCGATAAAGACTGTGGCGGAAATGATTTAGAGAGCAAAGCTCCTGTATTCTACAAAGGAACTTCTGTTACACCAGTATATGAACCACAGATTCTGCAGATCAACAAACTGAAAAAGAAAGTAGCCTGCGGTGCAAAATATGCACAGACACAGGGTGTCTTTGAAATTGAAGGTTTGAAGAGATTCATGGACGCTGTAGATAAAGCAAACGTGGATGTACATATCATGGCAGGTATCATTCCGCTGAAAGCAGCTGGTATGGCAAAATACATGAACGCAAGTGTTCCGGGTATCGATGTTCCGGAATCCATGCTGAAGAGACTTTCCGATGCAGCTGCAGAAGGAAAGGAAAAAGGCATTAAGGGTCTGCCCATGAAGGTGGGTATCGAGATGGCTGCAGAGCTGATTCAGCAGATCAAAGAAGAAAAGATCTGTGACGGCGTACATCTGATGACCATCGGTGCTGAGAAGAATATCCCGACAATCCTGGAAAAAGCAGGCGTAAGCATTAAAGAATAATTGAAAATATGGCATCGCATGCCCGCATATTGCGGGCATGTGGCTGTTAATTATGTAATTCATGGAGGATGGCGATATGAAAATTACTGTAATCGGCGGTGGCCCCGGTGGATATGAGGCAGCCATCTATGCAGCAAAAAAAGGAGCGGAAGTTGTCTTAGTTGAAAAGGACAAAGTTGGTGGAACCTGTCTGAACAGAGGATGTATCCCCACAAAGGCATTTCTTGCTTCTTATGATACTCTTGAGACTGTAGAGCAGGCAAAGAGTTTTGGAATTAACGTAGCTGGAGAGCCGGAAGTGGATTATCCCGCTATCTTAGCCAGAAAGAATAAAGTTATGGCTTCTCTGGTTAAAGGGATTGAATTCCTGATGAAGAAGAACAACGTGACAGTGATCAAAGGTTTTGGAAGCCTGGTAGACAAGAACACCGTTAAGGTTGCAAAAGACGACGGGACCGAAGAAACCATCACCACAGACTATGTAATTCTGGCTACCGGTTCCGTGCCCATTGCACCACCAGTATTCAAATATGACGGCAAACGTGTCATTACCAGCGATGAGATTCTTGACTTTGAACAGGCTCCGAAATCTTTGATTCTGGTAGGCGGCGGTGTAATCGGCTGTGAAATCGGTCAGTTCCTTGCTGCTATGGGCACAGAGGTTACTGTAGTAGAGGCACTTCCAAGACTGCTGGCTCCTATGGATGAAGATGTAAGCAAGCAGATTCAGCGCCAGTTTAAGAAAGATAAGATCAAAGTAGTCTGCGGCGACGGAATTGCAGAAGTAAATCCAGCCGAAGACCATGTTGATGTTACTCTGTCCAGTGGAAAGACTCTGTCAGCTGATTACGTTCTGGTGGCAATCGGACGTGCGCCCTTTACAAAAGGTGCAGGTCTTGAGAATGCAGGCGTAGAGATGGCTGAGAGGGGAAGAGTGGCAACGAACGAATATCTGCAGACCAGCGTGGATAATATCTATGCTATTGGAGATATTATCAATACTCCGTTCCTGGCACATGTGGCCAGCAAGGAGGGATGCATCGCTGTTGATAATATCATGGGCGCTAAGAAAGTTGCTACTTATCATGCAGTGCCTGGCTGTGTATTCACCAATCCTGAAATTGCCAATGTTGGTAAAATGGAATGGCAGCTGCAGAAAGAAGGCAAGGAGCCGGGTAAAGATTACAAGACTGGAACCTTTGAATTCAAAGGTTTGGGTAAAGCTCAGGCATCCGGACATATTGCCGGCTTTGTAAAAGTTATCGTTGATGCTGATGACGTGCTTATCGGTGCTGAGATTGTGGGCGCAAGAGCCTCTGATATGCTTCAGATACTGACCACAGCAATTCAGCTGAAACTGAAAGCAGAAGAAGTGGCTGACAGCATCTTCCCGCATCCTACAATGTGTGAAGCTATCATGGAAGCGCTTCATGATGTTCATGGCATGAGCGTTCATAAGGCATAAATTTGGCCGATAGTCATTCAGCCCTATAACAGTGGGAAACCTGCAGAGGGACTTCTGCAAGAGTCCTGCTGGATGGCTGTGATAAATATAATAAATAATAAAGGAGACAGCATTTATGACATTTCCAGCAGAATTAAAGTACAGCAGTGAGCATGTATGGGTGAAAGTTGAAGGAAATACTGCTAAATTCGGTATCACTGAATTTGCACAGGATCAGTTGGGCGACATTTTATTTGTTGACCTTCCGGAAGTTGGAAGTACTTTCGCAGCAGGCGAAGTTTTCACAGAGATTGAGTCTTCTAAGACAGCTTCAGAAGTACCTATGCCTGTTGGCGGTGAGATCGTTGCAGTGAACGAAGAACTGGATGATTCACCAGAAAACATCAATGAAGATGCATATGCAGCATGGATCGTTGAAGTAAAATTAGATGACGCTTCCAAGGTTGACGAACTGCTTTCAGCAGAAGCTTATGAAGGCGGACTGGAAGAATAGTCACAGATTCTAAATAGGATCACTAAAAAAAGCCGGTACCCCGCATGCAGATGGTGTTCTGCAGGGAGACCGGCTTTTAGATTTTTAGACTTTGGCTTTTGGGATGTTCCTATCAATCAGATGGAATCTTTGTTTTCAAATAATGTACATATAAAACAGAAGATATACTGCTGACAATAAAATCAACAGCTGAAATCATGCATAGTCCCAATAAGTCACCATGGAATTGCGGTTCTATGAGGATGCCAAATTGCAATATTATAGTAATAGGTGATGAGAAAAAAGTCAGGAACAGAGGAATCAGCAAATATACCTTCATAATCATATTATAAGAATAAAGAAGACGGATATATACAATACTGCCTAATGATATAAACAAAGCCATTCCCATTTCCGTAAAAATATGGTAGTAGGGCAGTTCCCCCCACCAGCCAAAAGTGAGGGATAAAATTGAATATGGAATCAAAACCAGTATAAGCGGTTTGAAAGCTAAATATATTTTTTTTAGTGTACACTTCTTAATTTTCAATTCGATGAATTCTTCACTCATATTAAAATTCTCCGTGGCTCTTACCAAGCCTTTTCTTTACTACATACACTGTTTCGTTCAGATTTTACAAAATGACCTGCATAAATTTTCTTCCCCGCAGTACTTACTTCAATATATGGTTAGATCGTCAAAAGTCCA
>Ga0137308_100896_pt1 | contig 37700 bp, 33 predicted proteins | sample Inofrocosms_June_FD_97181 | JGI IMG/M metagenome (GOLD analysis project Ga0137308, IMG submission 97181) | Mouse cecal microbial communities from Vienna, Austria - N-Acetylneuraminic and N-Acetylglucosamine D2O microcosms_June | ecosystem: Host-associated > Mammals > Digestive system > Large...
ACTGCATGAATCCCACCGGCAGCCCATCCACTGTCTCATTTTCCGCCAGTTCCAGACCGATCCGGTCCAGGGATCTCCTTGCATCCGCCTTCATGGTGCCATGATCCAGACCAGACAGGCGTTTTCCAAATACTCTGGACAGGAGATTCGGTTTCAGGATCTCCCGGTTCAGCTTGATATTCTCCGTGATGGTAAAACCAGGCAGCAGCATGAATTCCTGGTGAACCATGCCGATTCCCCGCTCCATAGCTTCCCTGGGCGATGTGATGTGGGTCTCCTCCCCGTCAAAGATGACCCTTCCCCTGAAACCGCCGGTATTCCGGATCTGTTCCATGCCGAACAATACATTCATCAGCGTGGATTTTCCCGCACCGTTTTCCCCCACCAGGGCCATGATCTCGCCAGGTTTCAGCTTCAGGCTGATACCCTTTAAGACCCTGTTTCCGTAATATTCCTTCTCAATGTCCTCCATCTGAAGAATGTATCCGTCATCCATGGCTTTCCTCCTCCTAAGTTACGCTGTAGTGCTCCATCCGCTGATTTTGTGAGATTCCAGGAGTACCTTTTACAAAAACAGGCGGCATATCAAAATCCTTTGCCGCCCATTTTACTGGTTTCCCAGGACATTTTCCCACTTACTCAAACACGTGCTGCCCGCCCAGGATCCGGAAAACATGGGAATATTCCTTCCCGTCTGCATTAGTCCAGAAATTCACCTGGGCATTGTCCCCGGCCAGAGTCCGGGTGCAGGCTGTCAGCGCGTTAAGGGCCTCTTCCCCCTCCACGCTGCCGATAACGCCGCTGGAATAAAGCATTCCATACATGATCCCGATCTGGGTATACATCATGTTCAGAGAAGTAGGCCAGGTGGATACCCGCCCATTCATGCCCAGTTCATCAATCTTTTTCTGGATCTCAGCCAGCATGTAGTCGCTGTCACCGATCTTATCCTCCGGCACCTCCAGTCCAAGGGCAGAAGGGAAGTCTGCAAATGGAGTCGGGTCAGACTGTCCGCAGTACATTCCGTGTCCTTCCATCACACATTTTACAATAGGAGAATGCATGGCTGTATTGGTGGAGAAAAATACCGTGTCTTCTCCAAGGGCCTTAAGCTGCCTGGGAACATCCTCCAGAATAAACTGCTGGGTGCCTGCCGTGCCTGCATCCCCCTGGGGATCCGGGGCGGTCACTTCCAGGAACTGGATTCCTGCCCCCTCGCAGATCTCCTTTATCATTTCACACCGTTTTGCAATGTTCTGGTTGGACATATGTCTGGGGAAGGAATAATGAACAAAGCTCTTGGCGCCCATCTCAATCGCCATATTTGCCACCTGCTCCGCAAATCCAAACTGATCCTTGCAAAGCACGAAATCAGCCACGGTTGCAATCTCGTCATAGTCTTCATTGGGATTGCAGGCGATGGTAAGCACATCCTCCCGCACCTCTTTCAGCTTTTTGATGGCAGCGATGGTTCCGTCCTGGGCCTGGTTGAATACAATTGCCTTCACCTCAGGATCAGATGCCATAGCCATGACCTTGGATATGGTGGTTTCCTGCTCGGATACTGCCTTCTCCGGGAAGGTGTCCACGATCAGGCGGTCACCGAATTTGTCCTGCATACGCATAGCCATCCGGTAGGTCTCTTCTCCCTGGGCCACGGAGCTGCTCATCAGCCCGATCTTGAAGCCGCTGATATCCTGCCTGTCAATCAGCTCCCACACATTTCCAAAGTCTTCTGCCGACATCACCTTACCGGCTTCTGCTGCCGGATCGTCCGACGGCTGAGCCTTGTCCTCCTGGCCTTCTGCCGCCTTACTTTCACCAGCATCTGCTGCCTTGCTCTCCGCCGCCGGCTGGCTGGCAGCTGGCTGGGACGAGGAACTGCCGCCTCCGCAGGCTGTCAGGGACACTGCCATAGCCAGTGCTGTCAGTAATGCTGCCAGTTTTCTTTTTTTCATAGTCTTTTCCTCCTTGTTTTCTTATTCTGGGTGCCCAGATGTTTACAATAATACCTTCGAAGGATTATCTGTCTCTATTTTCAGAAAAATAAACCATATAGTCAAAATATTTTTCAATAATTTGAATATTAACTTATTTTTTCTGGTTGTGTTTATTGTAAAATAATTCCCATTTATTGTCTAACATATAAATTTAATGAATACTATTGATTTTACTTATGGTTTACTATAGAATTTATTAAGAAATAAGATTTCAGGCGTATTTTTGTCTCTTTTTGTAAAGGATGTCTAATAGAATGATTTTCAAGGAACTGGATTATTTATCAGAAATAGCTAAATACGAAAACATTTCCCAGGCTGCCCGTGAGCTAAATGTCACACAGTCAGCCCTGAGCCAGTGTCTGGCGAATCTGGAGGCAGACCTGGGAATGGCACTTTTCACCCGTGTGAAAAATCATTTGAAGATCACTCCCGAGGGCGTCCTCTACCTCCAGACCGCCCGGAAGATGCTTGCCGTGCGGAATGCCATGTACAGCAGCCTCCAGACCTATAAAGAACAAAGCAGCATCCGCATCGGCCTTGGCTCTGCCTACGCGATCCGGGTGCTCTCCCGTATACTCCTCCAAAGCCGGGAGAAATATGCCCACTGTGATCTCTCTATCACAGAAGGCCGTTCTCCCGCCCTGCTGCACCAGCTGAACAGGGGCAAACTGGATTTTATCATCATTGTGGGTGACCGGCTTCTGGAGCTGCCGGACTGCCATGTCCATCTGATCCGGCGGGATCCCTTTGGCCTCTTCCTGTCCTCCAGCCACCCGCTGGCATCCCTGGCGCTGTCTGCTCCCGGTATTCCGGCCAAAGGGGATTTGAGCTGCTTCCGGAACGAAACCTTTGTCCTGGAACCCAAAGAAACTACCAATGGCCTGGTGGCCCTTCGTATGCTGGAAAAATACTGTCCTGGATTTCACGTGACCTGCACCATCAATGATACAGTATCCTTGTTTGATATGATAAAAAGCGGTTTGGGGGTGACCATCACATCTGCCCCCTCCTTCTGTTTCCAGAAGAATCCCAGGCCTGACGATTTCCTCAACCACCAGGGCCTGAGCTGGCTCTTCCCCCAGACGCCTTTTTTCCGCTATGTACAGCTGATCTACCACAAGGATCATTCCGTCTCTCCGGCAGAAGCATCTCTGTTTCAGGAGATTCAGCAGATCTATGATCAGGACAGATAAAATCCTGTAACCGTTCAGATACTCCTTGAACTGTTGCAAATTCCTCCCTGATTTTTGTAGATGTTTGTAAAAAAATAGAGTAAAATACTTTCAAACAGCGTATCCCCCCTGAACTGCTGCTAGAGTGTGTCTGAAAATTGCTTTCTGGCAGATGTGCGTCACAGTTTGTGGGAGATTTGGGCCAAATGAACGCGGCGTAGTGGGCTACGTTAAGTGAATTTGGCCCAAATATACCGCAAAGTGGGGCGTGCACACCGAAGGCGTCCCTTGTGGAGATGCCGGGAATGAATTTTCAGACACACTCTAGACAGCAGCACAATGAAACGGAAAAAGGAGTCCCAGCCATGAATCTATCCAAACTCACCCAGAACAAGAATCTCACTGACACAGAGCAGCTGGTCTTACAGTACATCGTGGAGCATCTGGACACGGCCCTGGCCCAGGGAGTCCGTTCCATTGCCCATGCCAACTACACCTCCACTTCCACCATCATGCGTCTGGCCAGGAAGATGGGCTATTCCGGTTTCGTGGACATGTGCTACAAGCTGCGCCCCCTGGTGGAGGAACCGCAGCAGCTTGCCAATGAGGAACAGACCTTTCTGGAAAGCTTCTGCACCTCTTCCCTTCTCAATTACAATACCTACGACCTGCTGAAGCAGTGCGCCCGACAGATGAGCCGGGAGGAGGAGGATCTGATCTTTATCTATGCCACCGGCTTCTCTGCAACCGTGGGCAACTACATGGCCCGCAAGCTGGTGAATATGGGCAAGCGCTGTATCTTCGCCAGCGGGGAGGATTCCGTGGGCATGTTTGAGAATAATCTGGACCGTATGGGGATCTTCTTCTGCATCTCCAAATCCGGCGAGACTCCCCAGGTCCGGGACAAGATCCGCACCGCACGGGAAAATGGCGTCTTTACCGCCGCCATCACCGGCGAGGAGGAGAACAGTATCAGCCGCTACGCAGATCTCTGGTTCAGGGTCAAGGATCTGCGCAAGCTGGATGACCTGAACATCACCCCAAACACCTTCTTCCCCCAGTCCCTGATGCTGGTGGAGCTGATCGCCTACGAATATCTCCGGGCCTGCAAACGCTAAAATTCTCTTCTTTTTCCGCCTTTCCCAGCGCCCTGACCAGAGGATCTCGGTAACGGGTTACCAAACCAGGTAACCCGTTTCTTTACGTTCCCAATCTATTTACTTTCCCTCCCTCTGCTGATATCATCAAGAAAACAGCAGCAACCCAGACAACCCGGACTGCTGCAGAAAGCTCCAGCTGGAACGATGCAAAGGATGGACGCATCCTAAAATATCCCAAAGGAGAGAATGTATGAAAGAAAAAATCATGGATGTAATGCAGAAATTTTCCAAAGCAATGTTCATCCCCGTGCTGATCCTTCCCATCGCCGGTATCCTCATCGCTGTGGGAAACCTGTTCACCAACACACGGCTCCAGGCAGTCCTGCCATTTCTGGACAATCCGCTTACCAAGGGCTTCGGCACCCTGCTGTCCGGTTCCCTGACCGCCATCCTGACCAACCTGGGCGTCATCTTCTGTGTGGGCCTTGCCGTAGGTCTGGCTGACAAGAAGAAATCCGAGGCCGGATTCATTTCCCTATTGTCCTTCCTGGTATTTATCAATGCCATGAACAAGTTCATGGGACTCCGGGGAATCCTGGTGGAAGGCAGCTTAAGCGGTACCGGTCAGGCCCTGGTTCTGGGCGTCCAGGTGCTGGATATGGGTGTGTTCCTGGGACTGATGCTGGGTGTTGTGGTAGCCCTGGTTCACAACCGGTTCTGCGAGACCGAATTCAACAACGCGTTTCAGATCTACGGCGGAACCCGTTTCGTCTTCATCGTCCTGATCCCCGTTATGGTGGTCATGGCTGTGGTTCTTACCTTTGTGTGGCCCTTTGTCCAGGCCGGGATCAATGCCCTGGGCTCCTTCATCCAGTCCTCCGGCAACTTTGGTATCTTCGTCTACGGAACCCTGGAACGGCTGCTGATCCCCACCGGCCTGCACCATCTGGTCTACACGCCCTTCCTGTACACCTCCCTTGGCGGCGTGGCCACGGTAGGCGGTCAGGTGCTGGAAGGAGCCCGGAATATCTACTATGCGGAGATCGCTGACGAGACTGTAAAGGTCTTGAGCCAGTCTGTAATCTGGGATGCCCGTGGTATCTCCAAGATGTTCGGTCTGATCGGCGCCTATCTGGCCATGTACCACACGGCGCGCCCGGAAAACCGCGGAAAAATCAAGGCTGTCCTGATCACCGCATCTGTCACCTCCTTCATTGCAGGTGTTACAGAACCCATTGAGTTCAGCTTCCTGTTTGTGGCTCCTGTCCTGTTTGTGGTTCATGCCGTACTGGCCGGTTCCAGCTTCGTAGTGCTGAATCTCATCGGCTGCCGCGCCATCGGCCCCAACGGCTTTATCGATTTCCTGCTGTACAATGTTCCCCTGGGCTTTGCCAAGACCCGGTGGCCCCTGTACATTGTAGTAGGTCTGGTATATTTTGTCTTGTATTATGTTATTTTCCGTGCCCTGATCACAAAGATGAACCTTAAAACCCTGGGCCGGGAGAGTGAAGGCATGGAGATGAAGCTCCACACCAAGGCGGAGTACAAGGCCAAAGTGAATGCAGAGGGAAATGCTTCCGCCACGGGAAACTCCGCAGATGACGTAAATGCTGCCCTCATCGTCGAAGCCCTGGGCGGCAGGGACAATATCCTGAAGGTAACCAACTGCTATACCCGTCTCCGCACCGAGCTGGCTGACCCTGACCTGGTTCAGGAGGACGTTCTGAGAGGCCAGACCGGCGCCACCGCGGTAGTCCGCAAGGGTAAGAATATCCAGGTAGTATATGGCCTGAAGGTAACTGCTGTCCGCAAAGCCGTGGACGCGGAACTGGGATTTAAAGATAACGAGTAAATCAGCCAGGAATCCATCAGGCAGGAGAACTGGAGCACAAAAAAATCGTCCGGATAACGGCCTGATCCCCAGTCTGTTATCCGGCAGATATCTGCTGACAATAGAAAAATGAATATGAGAAAGGACGGAATAAATATATGAAACAATTTTCAGTGGTCATCGCCGGCGGCGGCAGTACCTACACCCCCGGTATCGTTATGATGCTTATGGACAGTCTGGAGCGTTTCCCTATCCGAAGCTTAAAACTCTATGACAATGACGCCGCCCGCCAGGAAACCATCGCCAAAGCAGTTGCCATCGCCCTGAAAAAGGTGGCACCCCATGTGGCATTTTCCTTCACCACGGACCCGGAGGAGGCATTTACAGGCGTGGACTTCTGTATGGCCCATATCCGCAGCGGCGGCTATCCTATGCGGGAACTGGATGAGAAGATACCCCTGCGCCACGGCGTGGTAGGCCAGGAGACCTGCGGCCCTGGCGGAATAGCCTATGGAATGCGCAGCATCCCGGATATCATCCAGCTGATCGATTATATGGAACAGTACAGTCCGGACTGCTGGATGTTAAATTACTCCAATCCGGCAGCTATTGTGGCGGAGGCCTGCCGCGTCCTCCGTCCCCACTCCAAAGTCATCAATATATGCGACATGCCCGTGGGAACCCTGCGCCGGATGAGCTACATCGTAGGGAAGACCCCCAGGGATCTGGATGTACAGTATTACGGCCTGAATCATTTCGGCTGGTGGACCAGCGTCAAGGACAAGGACGGCACAGACTATACACCCCAGCTTATTGATTATGTCAGCAAAAACGGCTATCTGACCCAGAAGGCCATTGAGACCCAGCACATGGACGCCAGCTGGCAGGCCACCCACAAAAAGGCGGCAGACCTTCAGGCCGTTACCCCTGACTGCCTGCCCAACACCTACCTGAAATACTATCTGTTCCAGGACTATGTGGTGGAGCACAGCGACCCGGAATACACCCGCGCCAACGAGGTCATGGACGGGCGGGAAAAGAAGGTCTTCGGCGCTGCCCGCGCCATCATCCAGGCCGGCCAGTTCCAGGGAGATGAATTCGAGATCGACAACCATGCCGCCTTTATCGTAGATCTGGCCAGGGCCATTGCCTACAACACCCATGAGCGGATGCTCTGCATCGTGGAGAACAAGGGCGCCGTATCCAACTTCGACCCCCACGCCATGGTGGAGGTTCCCTGTCTGGTAGGAAACCAGGGTCCAGAGCCTCTGTGCCAGGGCGATATCCCCACCTTCCAGCTGGGCCTGATGCAGCAGCAGGTTGCCGTGGAGAAGCTGGTAGTGGAAGCCTACTGCGAACACAGCTACCAGAAGCTCTGGCAGGCCCTGACCCTCTCAAAGACTGTCCCAAGCGCCAGCGTGGCAAAAGAGCTTCTGGATGATCTGATTGAGGCTAATAAGGAGTACTGGCCGGAACTTAAGTAACTGCCTTCTGACCAGAATAATTGTCAATATCTCATCACTGATCCTGATATAAAATAACAAGTGCAGGAACCATTATCAGATTTATCTAATAGCTCCTGCACTTGTGTTACAATTTTCTTTCCAGCTCCATATATCCAATCTCAAACAGCCAGACCTGCCTCTTACAGTTCTGGATACCTCTTCCTATTTCCCTGCATCCACAAACGTCAGATTCTCCGCCACAGTCTCCCCATTCACCAGAATGGTCAGATACAGCACATCCATATTCTCAATGAATGTATTGGCAATCGCCTGGAGAAGCATATCATCCTTGTCGTCCGGAAGCTTGCTTAAATTCACGGTACCATATTCTTTTACCGTACTTTCGAACTCGATCCCGGGGATCTTGACCACGCCGGGGCCCACTTCCTCGCTGGCCGGCTCGCCCTCAGCCTTGAACTCGATGACCTCGGTGCCTTCCTCAAGCACGCCATATTTGATCAGCAGGTCTGCCACGGTCTGGGCATCCTTGCCTTCCACTGCGTCCATGGTTCCCTCCAGCTTAGTGCCGTCAGCGCTGACGGTATAGATGGAGATCACATCCAGATCCGGTGCTGTGGGATCCGGCAGCTTTGTATTATCCACACTGTTGCTTCCCTGGGTCTCCTTTACCTCACCGGTCTTTCCTTTCTCCGTGGTAGGGGTGCAGGCCGCCAGGGATAAGATCATCATGGCTCCGATTAAACACATGATCGCCTTTTTCATAATGTAAATTGCCTCCTCTTTATTTCTCCTGAAAACTGCGAAACCACCAAGTCAGCTTGTTCAGTGATTTCAGCAATACCTCTGTCTCCTCCGGGTTCAGACCATCCAGAATCTCATGAATCATCTGCTGGTGGAATCTCTCATGATGCGCATATGCCTCCCTGCCCTTTTCAGACAAGGAAATGTACACGACACGGCGATCCTCCTGGCTGCGCTCCCGGATCACATAACCTTTCTTCACCAGGCTGTTCATGGCTATGGTCAAAGTCCCCACAGTCACTGACAGCTCCCTGGCAATGGTCGACATGTTCTTGGGCTCTCCTGTGCCGATCACCTGGATCACATGCATATCATTACTGGTTATATTTTGAAATTCCTGAGTGATAATGGCCCGTTCCTCCAGATTCATAATATCCCGGAACAGATTTACCAAAATGTCATTCAGCACCTCATAAGTATCCACTTTTTCCCTCTCATTAACATGGGCAGACAAAAGCTTCCCACTGATTATACATGATTTTTTTCAACTATACAACCTTATAATCCTTAGAAAATTCTTACAAGGATGTGAAAATTTGATATCAGGCGAAGGCCTGATGCTTCTTGTCTGGCGTAGCCGGACAAGAAGATGCCCCCCGTGAACAGTAACATTTTATCTGCCCGCCAGCCAGATGCTTGCCGCCACACCTGCTGCCGTGGCAAACAGCGCACCCGGAATCACATAACGGGTTTTTGTCACTTTTACAGATCCGAAATAGATACTGATACAGTAAAATACTGTTTCCGTACAGCTCATCATAATAGAACCAGCCATTCCCAGAAAGGAATCAGGGCCGTATTTTCCGAATATGTCCAGAAGGAGACCGGTTGCCGCCGAATTAGATACCAGACGAACCAGAGTCAGGGGGACCAGCTCGGCGGGAAGGCAGAGCCAGCCGGCCGGCAGCGCCAGAAGGTTTCCCAGAACATCCAGAAGACCCGAGGCCCGGAGTACTCCCACTGCGGTCATCAGACCGATCAGGGTCGGCAGCACCTCTGCTACCGTCCGCATCCCATCTCTGGCACCGGCCAGGAAATCGTCGAACACAGGCCGTTTTCCCAGGATCCCCATACCCAGCATACCGAATATGATCAGGGGAACGATCATCTGCGACATCCAGATAATCATAGGCGCTTCCTCCCGGTTCTGTGTGCTTGTGCTTTTTGTGTTTCTGGTTCCCAGACCCTCCGCTGGACCTGGTTTTCGTCCCTTTGTGGGCCGGAAAGCTCTGCCCTGCAAAGTTTTCCCCTCCCTTGCCATCTGTCCGCCGCCTTGCAGAATACAACCGCCGCCAGAGTGGAGCAGGCCGTGGCCGCCAGGGCCGGACCGAGGACTGCCATGGGATTCTTTGAGCCATACTGTGTCCGGTAGGCCACCATGGTGATGGGAACCAGCTGCAGGGAAGAAATGTTGAGAATCAGGAACGTGCACATAGAGCTGGTGGCTGTTTTATCAATTTCAAACCCAGGCCCATCTTCTTTCAGGCACTTCATCGCTTCCAGCCCCGCCGGCGTAGCCGCCATACCAAGCCCCAGCATATTGGCAGTCATATTGACCGCTATGGGCTTTAAAGCCGGATGATCATCTGGAAGCTCCGGAAAGAGAAACCCAAGCACTGGTTTCATTTTCTCCGAAAGCCAGTCCAGCACTCCGGCCCGGTTCCCCACCTCCAGGATCCCGCTCCAGAATGACATGATCCCCAGCATAGTAAGGCCCAGGGTCACTGCTTCTTTTGCAGAATCAACCAGACCCTGGGTCACCGCGTCCAGGCTGCCTGTTGCCATTCCCCAGAGCATACCTGCCAAAATCATAAAACTCCACAAATAATTCAGCAATGCAAGTCCCGCCTTTCAGACTGTCTGCAGCTGTTCCAAAAGATCTTAACAGTTCAGACATCTCCTGAACGGTTGCGAAAGATCCCAGAATATACCAGGATACATCGGATAAGCTGCACGGCCAGTCCCGCTTTTTACCAGTCTATGGGCGTGAAACAAGCTTTATGCAACTAATTCCCTCCTATACGCCCACCAGAGCCTCCATTACCTGATCCACTGTCTCGATCTTATCTGCCCGGTAGGCGTTGCTACCGCAGAACAGAAGCGCATGATCCAGATCGCCCTCTGCGGCACCCACCAGTGCCCTGGTAATACAGTAGGGAACCGTCCTGGGATCGCAGTGCTCCAGACACTGGTAGCAGTGGCGGATCTCAGCCTTGTGGCCGGACACATAGTCCAGAAACGCGTTTTTGATGGCCCGTCCCGGCATCCCTACGGGACTTTTGGTTATGACAATATCCTCTTCCTTTGCATCAATATAGGCCTGCTTGTAGCACATGGGCGCGTCGCATTCTTCTGTAGTCACGAAACGGGTAGCCACCTGGACGCCATCGGCTCCCAGCTCCATGGCATGTTCCACATCCTCACGGGTATAGATCCCTCCTGCCACTACCACCGGAATATGCTGCCGGTACTTATCCCCATACTGCTTCACCACCCCCATGATCTCCTGGATCTCCTGGTCGTAAGCAGCCTGGTCATAGGTTTCGGTGACATTTTCCGTATCGGCGCCATAGTCCTTTAACTGATCCCGCGAAAATCCCAGGTGACCGCCTGCCAGAGGCCCTTCAATGACCACCATATCCGGGATCCTCGCGTATTTGCGGTCCCACATCTTGCAGATGACCAGCGCAGACTTGGCAGTGGACACGATAGGCGCGATCCGGGTCTTAGTCCCCTTCACAAACTCCGGCAGAGACACCGGAAGACCTGCGCCGGAAATGATCAGATCCGCACCGGCCTTCACCGCTTCCTTCACATAAAGGGCATAATTCTTCGTAGCCACCATGATATTGAAGCCCAGGATCCCCTTTGGCGCCAGGGCTCTGGCCTTGTCGAGCTCCGTTTTAATGGCCCGCAGATTGGCCTCCAGAGGCGCCTTTAAGAAATCCGGGTCACGAAACCCGATCTGGGCTGTGGATATGATCCCGATCCCGCCGGCCTTCGCCACTGCACCGGCCAGAGAGGACAAGCTGATGCCCACTCCCATACCACCCTGAATCACCGGACGCTCCGCCTTCAAATCACCAATTACCAGTGGATTAAATATTCCCATAGCTTTTTCCTAGCCTCCCAGCCTTCTCAAAAATCAGTTTTCCCTGCCCTATGGACTATAACGGTAACAGTTCAGATACCCCTTAAACTGTTACCTATAACGCTCAGATACCTCTGAACCTCTGGTACCGCTGCTCCCGGATCTCTTCACCAGTCATACCCTGGAACCGCTGGAAGAATTCTTCCATATACAGATCCATCTCCGCCGTCAGCTCCGGGATCGTGTCCGCGCAGGCTGGCTCCTCCTCCGGGATCACCCGCTCGATCAGCCCACGGCTGTAAAGATCCGTAGCCGTGATCTTCATAACCCTGGCCGCGTCCGCCGCCTTCCGGCTGTCTTTCCACAGGATGGATGCAAAGCCCTCCGGCGACAAGATGGAATAGATGGCATTCTCCAGCATCCATACCTCATTGGCTACTGCCATGGCCAGTGCGCCGCCGCTTCCTCCCTCCCCGATGACAATGGACAGCACCGGAACCGTAAGCGCAGACATCTCAAACAGATTGCGGGCAATGGCTTCTCCCTGGCCGCGCTCCTCTGCTTCCAGCCCGCAGAAAGCCCCTGGCGTATCCACAAAACACACTACCGGACGCCCGAAGCTTTCCGCCTGCTGCATGAGCCGCAGCGCCTTGCGGTAACCCTCCGGGGACGGCATTCCGAAATTGCGTTTGATATTTTCCTTGGTATTTCTGCCCTTCTGCTGACCGATCACCGTCACCGGCATTCCGTGGAAGATGGCGATCCCGCCTATGATTGCACCATCATCTCCATAATAACGATCTCCGTGAAGCTCCATGAAATCGTCAAACAAAATCTCAATATAATCCATGGCAACCGGACGCTCTGCGTTCCGGGACAGAAGGACAGTATCCCAGGCAGTCTTGGTATTTTCAGGCTGCTCCGGCTCCTGCTTCCGTGAACCAGTCAGCTTCCCGAAAATTCCTGTTTTTCTGGTTTCCGGCCGGATCTCTGACGCCGCCGGATTCCCACTTTCTGTCTGGTTTACTGACGCCGCCGGATTCCCGCTCTCTGTCTGGTTTACTGACGCCGCCGGATTTCCGCTCTCTGTCTGGTTTACTGACGCCGCCGGATTTCCGCTTTCTGTCTGGTTTACTGACGCCGCCGGGTTTCCGCTCTCTGTCTGGCTTCCTGCCTCCCCAGACTTTCCGTTTTCCGCACTCCCGGACCCGGTCTTCCGATGCATACGCAGAATATCCGCCAGCACCTGCCGCTGCTCGCTGCGCTTCACAATCTTATCTACAAATCCATGCTCCAGCAGAAACTCTGCCCTCTGGAACCCTTCCGGAAGCTTCTGCCCAATAGTCTGCTCTATGACCCTTGGCCCTGCAAACCCGATCAGGGCTCCCGGCTCCGCCAGAATAATATCTCCCAGCATGGCGAAGCTGGCTGTCACACCTCCGGTAGTAGGATCTGTCAGCACACTGACGAACAGCTGTCCGGCCTCATGATGCTTCTTAAGAGCCGCCGACGTCTTGGCCATCTGCATCAGGGACACGATCCCTTCCTGCATCCTGGCCCCGCCAGAACAGGCGAAGATAACGACGGGAAGCTTTTCCCGGGTAGCCCGCTCCACCATGTATGTGATCTTTTCCCCCACCACATGGCCCATGCTGCTCATAAGGAAACGCGCATCGCAGACACCTACAGCCGCCTCATATCCCTGGATGGTTCCCTTTCCGGTGACAATAGCCTCGTTCAGCTGGGTTTTCTCCCTGGCCGCAATAACCTTTTTCTCATAACCAGGAAAATCCAGGGGATTGGAAAACTCCATCTCCTGGTTCCACTCATCAAAGCTTCCCTCATCCATGAGCATTTCTATCCTGCGGTAGGCATGGACACGGAAATACCCGTCACACTTGGGGCATACGTAAAGATTGCTCTTTACATCCTCCACATAAATGGGCTGGCCGCATTTATTACACTTTTTCCACAGTCCCTCCGGAATATTGGGCTCGTCGCTCTTCTTTTTCGTCTGGTACTTGGTATCTATGATCGTATATGTTTTCTTAAACATATTTTTCAACATGATAAATCTCCCTCATACTGCCATCTTCTAAATCCAACCAGATACAAACTCATTTCCCTGTCTTCATTCCCTCCATCACCACAAAGGACTCCTGCGGTGTCCCGCAAACTGCAACACACCGCTGGCAGAAAGGCATTTTCAGACATGCTGCCGGCCTGAAGCCTCAGCCCCCACCATGATACTCCGGAAAATAAGTAGGAATAAAATGAGTATCCGTGTCTCCGCTCTGATAAGCCGGATGATTCAGAATATCATACTGGAAATCCAGATTCGTATCAATCCCTTCTATAATCACCTCACCCAGGACACTGCGCATCCTGGCGATGGCCTCGGCACGGTCCTTCCCGTGGACAATAATCTTCATCAGCATGGAATCATAATTGGAAGGAACCTTATAATCATTATAAATATGGGTGTCGATCCGCACCCCATATCCCCCCGGCAGATGCAGGCTGGTGATGGTACCCGGACAAGGCATGAAGTTCCTTGCCGGATTCTCCGCATTGATCCTGCACTCAATGGCATGACCGGAGATCCGCACATCCTTCTGTTCCAGGCTTAAAGGTTCCCCGGCCGCCACACGGATCTGCTCTTTGATCAGATCCAGGCCGCTGACCGCCTCAGTCACCGGGTGTTCCACCTGGATCCGGGTATTCATCTCCATAAAATAGAAATTCTTGTTTTTATCCAGCAGAAACTCGATGGTTCCGGCATTTTCATAGCCCACGGCCTTTGCCGCACGCACTGCGGTCTCTCCCATCTTCCTTCTCAGCTCATCAGAAATAGCCACGGACGGAGATTCTTCCAGCACCTTCTGGTGCCGCCGCTGGATGGAGCAGTCACGCTCCCCCAGGTGGATGACATTGCCATAACGGTCTGCCATGATCTGGAATTCAATGTGTCTTGGCTTCTCAATATAACGCTCCAGATACATGGTATCATCAGAAAAGCCCTTGACCGATTCCATCTGGGCATTCTGGAAATTGGATGCAAAATCCTCCTCACCATGGGAGATCCGCATACCCTTTCCGCCGCCGCCGGAGGATGCCTTGATCATCACCGGGAACCCGATGGCCCTGGCCATTTCCAGGGCTTCCTCCACGGTGTGAACCGCCTCCCTGCCGCCGGGAACCACGGGAACTCCCGCCTCCATCATGGTTCTGCGGGCCTCGGACTTGTTGCCCATACGGTTAATAATCTCTGCCGACGGGCCGATAAAGGTGATATTGCACCTGGCACAGAGCTCGGCAAACCGGGCATTCTCTGACAGGAATCCAAAACCTGGATGAATAGCTTCGGCCCTCATGGCTACCGTAGCGGACAGGATACGCTCCATATCCAGATAGCTCTGGGAGGAAGGCGCCGGTCCGATACAGATAGCCTCATCCGCCAGAAGCGTATGAAGACTGTCCCGGTCCGCCTCCGAATACACGGCCACCGTCTTAATGCCCATTTCCCGGCACGCACGGATGATCCGCACCGCGATCTCGCCGCGGTTTGCGATTAATATCTTATCAAACATGAGTCATTTCCTCATTTCTGGCAATCATACCGAAAACCCGTCCCTTTATCCAATCATAAATGTCAGCTCCGCCGACACAGCCAGCTTGCCGTCCTGGTTGGTGGCAACCGCCTTTCCGATGCCCACAGGCCCCTTCTGGCGGATGATCTCACACTCCAGCCTGAGACGGTCTCCCGGCACCACCTTCTGCTTGAATTTGCAATGGTCAATGCCTCCGAAATAAGCGGTTTTCCCCTTATTTCCCTCTACGCTCAGGATCGCCACCGCCCCCACCTGGGCCAGAGCCTCCACCATCAGGACACCCGGCATCACCGGCTCCTGGGGGAAATGCCCATTGAACTGGGGCTCATTATAGGTAATGGATTTATACCCCACAGCCCGTACACCTGGCTCCAGCTCCTCGATACAGTCGATCAGAAGAAAAGGATGGCGGTGAGGGATGATCTCCTGGATCTCTTTAATTCCCATTTTCATTTTGATTTCTCCTTATGTTCACAGATACACGGCTCCGGTTCATTAAGTGTTCACAGACACGCTCTAACCTCATGCTTCGCCTTCGGCTCGCATTCGCTAAGTATCGGGGTGGGCGTTCTCACTAAATTCACCGTTCGCCTCCGGCTCCGGTTCATTAAGTGTTCACAGACACCCCTCTACTAACCTCATGCTTCGCCTTCGGCTCGCATTCGCTAAGTATCGGGGTGGGCGTTCTCACTAAATTCACCGTTCGCCTCCGGCTCCGGTTCATTAAGTGTTCACAGCCTATCGGATCCGGAATAGTGGTTGGCCGTATTCTACGACTTCCTCATTTTCGATGAGAACTGCTTCTACCACACCGTCATACTCGCTCTCGATCTCATTCATCAGCTTCATGGCTTCGATGATGCCCAGTACCTGACCTTTTTTCACTACGTCCCCCACCTGCACGAATGGCTCTGCGTCTGGGGCGGAGGCCCGGTAGAAGGTTCCCACCAGGGGGGATACCACTACCTTGTCAGATCCGATGTCCGGAATCTCCGCGCCGGAGCCTTCTTTGCCGGCTGCTGCCTGGATTTCACCGGTGCCCGCAGCGTCTGGAAGCACCAGACTTCTGGCCCCGCCTGCTGCCAGCTCAGCCGGAACTGACGGCATGGCTACTGCCACCGGAGTGGCCGGCTGGGAAATCACCACCGGCGCTACCGGAGCCTGGGATACGTTTTTCTTCTTTTTCTTTTTGAGAACCAGCTTCTGGTTCCCCTCCTCATATTCAAAACTGGTCAGACCGTTGTCGGAAACAGCCTGGATCAGTGTTACGATCTCGTCAATCGTCATATATGGTACCCTCCATTTTCTTCCCCGGGAATGTAATGGTTCAGATTATCTCTGAACTGTTACTCCTGGAATTTCTTTACCAGCAGGCTGGCATTATGTCCGCCGAATCCCAGGGAATTGCTGACAGCACAGTTGACCTCCATCTCTACGCCCTGTCCCTTGGTGTAGTCCAGGTCACATTCCGGATCGTCGATCTCCAGTCCGGCTGTGGCATGGACAAATCCATCCTGGATGGACTTGACGCAGGCAATGAATTCCACACCCCCTGCCGCCCCCAGCAGATGGCCGATCATGGACTTGGTAGAATTGATTTTTACCTTATAGGCATGGTCACCCAGGGCCAGCTTGATAGCCTTGGTCTCAAACAGATCATTATGATGGGTGCTGGTTCCGTGGGCATTGATATAGTCCACGTCCTCTGGCTTCAGTCCCGCATCAGCGATAGCCACCTCCATGGCCTTGGCAGCGCCGCCGCCGTCCTCTGCCGGAGAGGTGATATGGTATGCGTCACAGGTGGCGCCATATCCGCCTACCTCAGCATAGATCTTCGCGCCACGGGCCTGGGCATGCTCCAGGGACTCTAAGACTACCACCCCTGCTCCCTCACCCATGATGAATCCGCCCCGCTCCTTGTCAAACGGAATGGACGCACGGGCCGGATCCTCCACTGTATTCAGGGCCGTCAGGGCCGTAAAGCCTGCCACGCCGATGGGAGTGATGCTGGCCTCCGCACCACCGGCCACCATGACATCCGCCTCACCGTACTGGATAGCGCGGAATGCTTCACCGATGCTGTGGGTTCCTGTGGCGCAGGCTGTCACCACGTTGATACATTTTCCTTTAAGGCCAAACTGGATGGCCACATTCCCCGCTGCCATATTGCTGATCATCAGGGGAACCAGAAGGGGATTGACCCGCCCCGGCCCCTTGTCCAGAAGCTTTTTATGCTCCCGTTCCATGGCCTGCAGACTTCCGATCCCGGAACCTACACTGACACCTACACGGTAGGGATCCTCTTTTTCCATGTCTATGCCTGCATCCTCCAGAGCTTCCTTCGTCGCTGCCACCGCAAACTGACAGAACTGCTCCATACGCTTGGCTGCCTTGGGATCCATGTACTGTTTTGCGTCAAAGCCCTTGACCTCTGCCGCCAGTTTTGCCTTGTAATCCGTTGTGTCAAAATAGGTGATCGGTCCGATGCCCACCTTTTTCTCCTTCAGTCCGCTCCAGAATTCCTCCACCGAATTACCGATGGGAGTGATCGCCCCCATCCCGGTCACAACAACTCTTCTGCTCATATTTTCTATCTCCTTTGCTGCTTGCAACTCACTTTCTTACATCTTCTGATGCTGCCGTGTATCCGTCCCCACGGGTTTGTCTCCTGACGCCGCCATGTACCTGTCTCAACACGCCTGTATCCTGATGCCGCCATATACCCGTTTCAGCGGGTCTGTCTCCTGACACCGTCATGTGCCCACTCCCACGGGCCTTCCTACATGGCCATTCCGCCGTCCACGCAGATTACCTGGCCGGTAATATATCCGGCCTCATCTGATGCCAGAAATGCTACCATGCTGGCAATATCCCTGGTGGATCCGAAACGTTTCATGGGAATCTGCTCTGTGGCTGCCGCTTTCACTGCATCCGGCAGCACTGCCGTCATATCCGTGTCAATGAATCCCGGCGCCACGGCGTTGGACGTGATACCCCGGCTGGCCATCTCCCTGGCCACTGACTTGGTAATCCCGATGATTCCAGCCTTGGAAGCGCTGTAGTTGACCTGACCCGCATTTCCCATGACACCGGAGACGGAAGAGATATTGATGATCCTTCCTGATCTCTGCTTCAGCATCTGCCGGGAAATGTGCTTGATACAGTTAAATGCTCCCTTCAGGTTGGTATTCAGCACCGCGTCAAAATCTTCCTCACTCATCTTCATCAGCAGATTGTCGCGGGTGATTCCGGCATTGTTCACCAGAATGTCCACACGCCCGTACTGCTTTACCACATATTCCATCAGTCTGGCCGCCTCGCTGAAATCAGAGACATTACACTGGACTGCCTCCCCACGGCCGCCGGCAGCCTGGATCTCCTTTACTACCTCCTCGGCTTTTGCTGTGGAACCATTATAATTAACGATAACCACCGCCCCTTTTGATGCCAGGGTCACGGCGATCTCACGCCCGATTCCACGGCTTGCGCCGGTTACTACTGCAATTTTATCTGTCAACATCATTTTCTCCTAATTCCTGCGGTTCACACAGTAAACTTGTAACAGTCCGGATATCCATTGAACTTTTACGTAAACCTACAGCTGCGCAACCACCTTATCCACATCTTCCAGCTTCTCTATGTTCAGAACCTTTACGGTCCGGTCTATCTTCCTCATGAACCCGGCCAGGGTCTTTCCCGGCCCGATCTCAATGAAGGTGTCCACACCGTCTGCCAGCATTGTCTCCACACTCTGCTGCCAGCGGACGGAGGAAGACACCTGTTTCATCAGAAGGGGTTTCACCTCAGCGGCATCCGTCACATAAGCGGCGGTTACATTTGCCACATAAGGAATCACCGGAGTATGTACCTCTACGCTTTCCAGCACCCTGCCCAGCTTCTCTCCCGCGCCGGTCAGCATCCGGGAATGGAAGGGGCCGCTGACATTCAGCATGACCGTGCGCTTGGCGCCTGCTTCCTTCAGCTTCCCGCAGGCCTCCTCAACCGCTTCCTTCTTACCGGAAATGACGATCTGTCCAGGGCAGTTGTAATTGGCAATCTGAACCCCGTCCATATCCTTGATCACTTCCTCAATTGCCGCCGCATCCATGGCAAGGACAGCCGCCATTGCCCCCTGCCCCGCAGGAACTTCCTCCTGCATCAGGATTCCCCTCTGCCTCACAGTGGAAATGGCCGCAGCCTCGCTGATGACACCGGCAGCATAGAGCGCACAATATTCACCCAGGCTCAGTCCTGCTGTCACATCCGGCTTCACGCCCCGGCTTTCCAGAACCCTGGTCATGGCAATGCTGGTGGTGACCATAGCAGCCTGGGTGTACTCCGTAATATCCAGTCTGTCATTTTCTGTAAAACACAGCTCCGGCACAGAAAAGCCCAGAAGATCCGTAGCCAGATCAAAGACCTGCTTCCCTTCCTCTGTCTGCTCATAGAAATCCTGTCCCATACCGCAGACCTGTGCCCCTTGTCCTGGGTAAATAAATGCGATCCTGCTCATGTTTCCTACTCCTCTTGTTTGTACCAGTCTCCTGGTGTACTTTTATCTCCGGCTCACTTGACGATTCGCCGGAGCCTTCCTGACTCCTACTGTCTTCCCAGCAGCTTTTCAGCCTGCTCCATCATCTCGTCGATCATCTCTTTGCAGGTCTGTTCCTTACTGACCATTCCTGCGATCTGTCCGGCCATCACGGTTCCCATGGCCACATCCCCGTCCTGCACGGCTTTCCGAAGGGCGCCCAGAGTCAGGTATTCCAGCTCCTCAAAGGGAGTTCCTGCATTCTCCAGCTTGATATATTCCCGGGTCATCTGATTCCGCAGACAGCGTATGGGATGACCATGACTTCTGCCGGTAACGGTAGAATCGATATCCTTTGCCTTCAGAACCCGGTCCTTGTAGTTCTGATGGATCACACACTCCTTTGCCACCAGGAAACGGGTTCCCATCTGGACAGCCTCCGCTCCCAGCATAAATGCTGCCGCGATGCCTCTGCCATCTGCGATACCGCCTGCGGCGATAACCGGGATAGACACCGCATCCGCAACCTGGGGCACCAGGGTCATGGTTGTGGCTTCACCGATATGGCCCCCGGACTCTGTTCCCTCAGCCACCACGGCATCCGCACCGCTGCGCTCCATCCTTCTGGCCAGGGCCACCGATGCCACCACCGGGATGACCTTGATACCTGCTGCCTTCCACATTTCCATATATTTTTCCGGATTTCCGGCGCCTGTGGTGACCACCCTGACACCTTCCTCCACCACAACTTTTGCCACATCATCCGCATAGGGACTCATCAGCATTACATTAACCCCAAAAGGCTTATCCGTTACTTCCTTCACCTTCCGGATATAGTCCCGGACCACATCACCCGGAGCATTCGCCCCGCCGATCAGTCCCAGACCACCAGCCTCAGACACCGCCGCCGCCAGATGATTCTCCGCCACCCAGGCCATACCGCCCTGGATCACCGGATGGGTGATTCCCAAAAGCTCTGTAATTCTTGTCCTCATAGATTCCTCCAAAATACGCAAAAGCCAGACTGACTTCCAGCCACGATTAAGCCTCTACGCCTTTCTCCTTCAGATAGTTCATAACTGCACCAACTGTCAGCAGATTCTGCAGATCCTCAGACGGAATCTCCACAGAATACTCATCCTCCAGAGCCATCACCAGCTCAAACAGATCCAGGGAATCCGCGCCCAGATCATCCTTAAAGGAAGAATTCTCATCAATGCTGTCTGCATCCACACTCAGCTGCTCTGCGATAATCTCTTTCATTTTCTCTAACATAGTCTTTTTCTCCTTTTATTTTTCTAAATAATTTTGAGGTTATTACCTGTCCCCCCAAGTGAACAGGTATTTGTTGCAACAGTTAAGACGGGCGCAAGAAGATGGCATGTCTGGACTGTTACTATTTGTTCACACCAGGCTAAAAATCCCCTGCCAGATGTTCACTTATATCACATCCGCTGACCGCACGCTGTCTCTGTAGCCTGCATCCGGCTGACGGACGGATTTACATATTTAAACAGTTTTCTGGAAAGTCTCTCTCCTCTTAACGGTTACTGCTTTTACCAGACTTACCACTCAACCAGCGCCGCTCCCCAGGTCAGCCCTGCGCCGAATCCGGCGATTACGATTTTGTCGCCCCGTTCCAGCTTCCCGGCCCGGTTCATATCATCCAGAAGGGTAGGAATCGTAGCTCCCGATGTATTGCCATACCTATCCATATTCATGGGGAATTTCTCCATAGGCTGCTTCAGCCGTCTGGCCGCTGCCTCCACGATCCGGTAGTTGGCCTGATGAAGGATAAAATATCTGATCTCATCTATGGGCACCCCTGACTCCTCCAGCACCTGGCGCACACAGTCCGGCACCTTCTTCACCGCGAACTTAAACACCTCCTGGCCATCCATATACATGTAGCCGATCTCCGGTATCCGTCCGTTGGCAAAATTTCCCGTAGTCCGGGCCACGCAGGAGAGCACCGGCCCCTTGACGCCATCGGAACCCATGGTCATATGTACCAGACCCGTCTCCTCCGCTCTCATCACAGCCGCTCCGGCCGCGTCCCCAAACAACACACAGGTACTCCGGTCCGACCAGTCCGTCAGCTTGCTGAGACAATCCGCGCCAATCACCAGGGCAGTCTTGTAGATCCCCGCCTTCATAAATCCATACACCGTGTTCATAGCGAAGATGAACCCCGAGCAGGCGGCGCTGATGTCATAAGCCACCGCATTCACCGCTCCGATCTCAGCCTGCACCTCGCAGGCCCCTGCCGGGAAACAGTAATCCGGTGAAGAAGTAGCCAGGAGGATGATATCCAGCTCCTCCGCTCCGACCCCCGCATCTGCCAGGGCCTTCTTTGCAGCCTCCACAGCCATGTGGGAGGTTCCCTCCTCCACCGCCACACGCCGCTCATGAATCCCTGTCCTGCTGACGATCCACTCATCCGACGTCTCCACGATCTTTGCTAAATCCTCATTCTTAACAATCCTCTCCGGCACATATGAACCGGTTCCAATAATCCTCGCTGTCATAATCCCATCCTTAAGAACTACTCTTAATTTTAGTTTTATTTTCAAATGTTTTGAATATCAAAGTTTTATTTCCTTATTCTACCGACAGAGGCACTATTTGTCAAGAGGTTTTCAACGACAAATTGCGAAAGATGAAACTGTCAGGTAACAGTTCAGATAGGTCTGCGCGTTCACCGCGCTGACCGTACGAAAACATAGCGGCCGCGGGCATACGGCCCATCGCCGTAGGCGATTCTAAATGGCCGTATGCCGTAACAGTTCAAGGGGTATCTGAACTGTTACACTGTCAGATGCAACAGTTTAGACGGGCTTCTTGTCCCTGGCGCTTTTCGGAGCAAGAAGATGACCCGTCTCGCTCACATCCCTGACAACATTCACAACAGTTCCACCTGCGGGCCTCTCGCCGTCACCGTCTGTTTCCGGTCATAGGTCACCGGATTTCCTTCCAGATCACTGACGATCCCTCCGGCCTCCTCCACCAGCAGAGCCCCCGCCGCATAATCCCAGGGGCAGAGACGCATCTCAAAGTAGAATTCCGCCTTCCCGCTGGCGATGGCACACAGATCCAGGGCCGCAGACCCGCTTCTGCGCAGATCCTCCCCCTGGGACATGTACCGGTACGCCACCTCAAAAGACTTCTTCATCAGATCCTGGTGATAAGGCGCCGTCCCAAAGAGGATCAGCCCCTCCTTCAGCGTCCGCTGGGAAGCATGGATCTGTTCCCCGTTCCGGTAAGCGCCCTTCCCCCGCTCCCCATAATAAGTCTCCTTCCGGTAGGGATCATAGATCACCCCCATCACCGGCTTCCCGTCACGGGCCAGAGCCACACTGATACAGCTCACATTATATCCCCTGGTAAAATTAGCCGTCCCGTCAATGGGATCCACGATAAATGCATAGCCCCTGGAAATATCCGTCTGGTCCATCTGGTCTTCCTCTCCCAGGAATACTGCTCCCGGCACCAGCGCCAGCAGCTTCTCCTCCAGTACCTGCTGCACCCTGGAATCATACTCTGTCACAAAATTCCCCTTTCCAGTCTTCTGATGCATCTTCCTGTCAATATCCGTGGCACTCAGCATGATCTCCCCACACTGGTGGACGATCCCGATGATCTCTTCAAGTAAATGTTCACTCAACATGATTTCTCCTTCTCTGACTCATTTCACGATATATGCCCCATCCGGTACCTTTCTATCTTACAGCAATGTCTCTGACTCTTCACATGATAGTTGATCCCTACCAGAAGAATATCCCCGCCATAATCCGCAAGCACCTCCGGATAATGATTCCTCCGGATCTGGCTGATCGCCCCATCCTCTGTCTTGTCCCATTTCAGTTCAATCAGCAGAACCGGCATAGAAGAAGCCCTTTTTGGAAAAAACACTACATCCGCATACCCCTTCCCGGAAGCCAGCTCCTCAATCCTGATAAACTCATCCACACAGCTTATATAAGCAAAACGGATAACACTCCGGAGAGCCTGCTCATTATTATAGAAAAGAGGCGAGGTTCCTACTCTGTGAGCCTCCTCAATAGCAGCCGCCACTCCTTCCTCGTCCATATTCAATGTCCGCTCCAAAAGCAGATCCGAATTCCTGATCAGCCTTGCAACCTCCTGGTGCCGTCCGGTACTAACTGCCCGGACAAACTCCTGATGTACCTCCTCATTTGGTATGAATACGGATTTATCTGTGGAATCATATGCCAGATACCCCAGATGGATAAGCAATGTCAGCACATCATCCTTCTGCCGGATGCTGGTCATATCATTCTGAAAAGTTCCCACATCCATACGGATACGTGCTCCGCCCAGCATCTGGACAATCGCCTCCTTAAGTCCATCCTCATCCAGATCAATATAAACCTGCAGAGATGCATAAGTTTCCGTCTGAGTCCAGTAATCCCCAAATTCCTCATTTTTTATAGCCTCTATCACTGAATTCGGACTGTAGACCGACTGGATCCGGCTGAAAGAATACCCGTCATACCACCGCTTTGCCTCCGCAAAATCCATATGATACCGCTGGCACAGCTCCCTCACCTCCGGCTCCGTAAAACCCACATACTCCGCAAGCCTCTTGGGAGCAATCATGGTATACTCCCGGAAATCTGTTATGGCAGACTGTGTTCCATACTTTTTGATCGGCAGGATCCCTGTCATATAAGCCCCTGCGATCATTCTGTCTGTCAAACCACTGCTTTTGAATAATCCCCGCAAAAGCCGGATATATTCCTCCTGAAGTGTGTGATCCTCCTTAGCCTCCCGGAACAATGCATCCCACTCATCAATAATCACGATGAATTTCCTTCCGGTCATCCCGTTGATCCTGGCAAGGGTTTCCGGAAGGGTCCGCTCCCCTTTCGCCTCAGGATAAGCCAGATACAGCTCCTCCATTACCTTTTCCTGCAGATATAACACAGTATCCCGGATATGATCCACGATTGAGATAAACCAGGTAATATCCAGATAAATGACATCATACTGGTTCAAATGCTTCCTAAAGGACGGATCCCCAGCAATCCTGTACCTCTCAAACAATCCCTCCGAATCACAGCTTCTGTCATAGTAGGCACAGAGCATCTGGGCAGCATAGGACTTGCCAAAACGGCGGGGCCTGCTTACACAAGTAAGCCTATCCGTTGTCCCCAGCGTCTGATTGATAAAGGCAATCAACTCCGTCTTGTCCACATAGATCCCATTGGTCATGGACCGGAATCCATCATTTCCCACATTCAGATAATTTCCCATAAGACCTCCTTCCCGGCAGATATTGTCACATTCCAGATATCCCGGCCAAACCAGAACAGCCCCGGCATCTGTCACTCCACATTCAGTTCTCTGTACACATCCCTTTTCCTGACTCCCCTGTCCCTGGCCACCAGCTTCATTGCCTCCTTCCGGTCAACGCCCTGGGACAGATACAGCTCCATATGCTCTTTTAAGCTCATGGCCTCCCAGGATCTCTGCTGATCCTGCCGGATCTCCTCCATGCTGCGTCCCTCTATGACCAGCACGTACTCCCCCCTGGGCTCCCGACTCTCATAATACTCCAGAGCCCCGGCAATAGTGTTGGCATACACCTCCTCATACCGCTTGGTCAGCTCACGGCACAGGCGGATCTGCCGCTCCCCGCCCAGAACCTGCCCCAGTTCCTTCAAGGTCTCCACCAGATGATGAGGCGCCTCATAGATCACAATCGTTCGCGTCTCCTCTTTCAGTTCCTCCAGAATCCACTGCCGTTCCTTCTTATTATGTGGAAGAAATGCCTCAAAACAGAATCTCCTTGTGGATAACCCGGAAACCGTCAGGGCTGTGACACAGGCCGCAGGCCCCGGCAGGGAAGTCACATGGATTCCCGCCTCATAGCACTGCCGCACCAGCTCCTCCCCCGGATCCGAGATCCCCGGCGTCCCCGCGTCCGTCACCAGGGCCACATCCACTCCCTGCTGCATCTGCCCCACCAGATAACGGGCCTTCTCATACTTATTGTACTCATGATAGCTGGTCAGAGGTGTCCGTATATCAAAATGATTCAGCAGCCGCAGACTGTTCCGTGTATCCTCCGCCGCGATCAGATCCACCTCTTTCAAAGTCCGCAGAACCCGCAGCGTAATATCCTCCAGATTCCCGATGGGGGTCGCACATAGATACAAACATCCTGCGGTTTTACCGGTCACATTCTTTGTGCCGCACTCTGTACCCTTCTCCCCGGATCCTCCCAGCCCTTTCCCGTCACCCTTATCAGGATCACTGACACTGGGCTTCTCACGCAATTTATACCCGTCTTTACTTAACTCATCCATAATCCAGTCTCACATCCTTCCCCTTTCGTCCCACACAACCTGCGCACATCTCCTAATACCCATAAGTTGTATACATTTCCTCCGTATACACTCCCGGTGCCTTAAATACGATCACCGGCGCTTCCACCTTCATCATGACACCTCCACTCCGGGCCGCCTCAATAAGCACCATATTAGCTTCCCGGTCCACGAAAGGATGCACCAGCTTCATACGCTTCGGCTCCAGCCGGTACTCCCGCAGCACCGAAATAATCTCCGCCAGACGCCGCGGCCTGTGAACCAGGTAAAACCTTCCCCCAGGCTTCAGCACAGCCGCCGTCTCCCGCACCACATCCTCCAGGGTACAAAGCACCTCATGGCGGGCGATGGCTTTGGGAAGCTCCGGATTCTTCAGCCCATGCCGGTCATTCATATAAGGCGGATTGGATGTCACCACATCAAAAGAAGCCCTGCCGAATATCCGGCTGGCTTCCCTGATATCTCCATGTACAATTGACACCCGCTCCTCCAGCCCGTTGAGCCGGACGCTCCGGTGCGCCATATCCACGATCTCCTCCTGAATCTCCAGACCGGTAAAATGCTCCCCTTCCGTCTTGGCCTCCAGAAGAATCGGGATGATCCCGGTGCCTGTCCCTAAGTCCAGCACCCGCTCCCCCCTCTTCGCCCAGGCAAACCCCGACAAAAGAACCGCGTCCATGCCAAAGCAGAAGCCATCCTTTTTCTGGATGATATGATATCCGTTCCGCTGCAGGTCATCGAGCCGCTCATCCTCTCCCAACATTTCCGCCAGACACCGGCTTTCATTTCCTGGCATTCCCGCAGACTTCCCATCCAGATGTCGACTTTCATCTCCTGGCATTCCCGCAGACTTCCCATCCAGACACCGGCTCTCATTTCCTGGCATTCCCGCAGACTTCCCATCCAGACACCCACTTTCATCTCCTGGCATTCCCAGAGACCATCTCTCCTGCTTACTCATCCAGCTTCGACTTACCTTCCTTTTTCTCCAGGGCCTCCAGCTTCCTAAGCTCACTGTCCTCCACACTGACCTTGCCCTTCTTCTTCCTGGGCCGGAACTTAAGCTGATCCACCTTATACTCCCGGATCTCCTTCTCATCTTTTTCCACAGTAACAATGACCTTCACCAGCTGGCGCAGCACACTGACACTGTGTACCTCCCCCTTAAGGCCGTCATCAGTCGTCACATAGTCCCCGACTCCAGGCAGCTTGCTGTTGAGGTACTCGTAAGTCTCCTCCTCATTCTTCAGACAGCACATAAGTCTGCCACAGACCCCCGAAATCTTGGTAGGATTTAAGGACAGATTCTGCTCCTTGGCCATCCGGATGGATACCGGGATAAACTCCGACAGATACGAATGACAGCACAACGCACGTCCGCAGATGCCGATACCACCCACGATCTTGGTCTCATCCCGAACACCTACCTGCCGCAGCTCGATCCTGGTCTTGAAGACAGACGCCAGATCCTTCACCAGCTCCCGGAAATCGATTCTCCCGTCTGCCGTGAAATAAAACAATATTTTATTATTATCAAAGGTATACTCCACATCAATCAGCTTCATTTCCAGCTCATGCTTGCGGATCTTCTCCTGACAGATACGGAATGCGTCCTTCTCCTTCTTCTGGTTCAGCCGCTCCCGCTCATGATCTTCATTGGTCGCCATACGGATCACAGACTTCAGAGGCTGAACCACCTTATTGTCCTCCACCTCCTGGTTACCCAGAACCACATACCCGTACTCGATCCCCCTGGCCGTCTCCACGATCACGTGATCCCCTGTCTTAATATTCAGCTTCCCAGGCGCGAAATAATAGATCTTCCCCGCATTCCGGAAACGCACTCCGATGATCTTGATCATACATATCTCCATTCTGCCGCCAGATAAGCGGCTAAAAACTTATATTCATTATAAAATCCAGCGGCTGTCCGCTGACCAGATAATCACTCCATCCACAGACACCCTCTGATTGCCGCAGATCAGATACCCTATACAGAAGACTAGTACAGCGTTGCACTAATCCCGAAGTAAATAGTGCTTGATATTCGTGTCAGCTGTGCGTCTGCGAAGCGACGGCGTAGTGGGGCCTACGGATAGCTTCGCAGACGTGCAGATGGCGCGGATAGCGAGTGCTATTTACTCGGGAATTAGTGCAACGATGTACTAGTTTTCCTTCATAGTCAGCAGCATCAGTTCCATAGCCAGCTCCATATTCACATTGGCATCCAGCCGCACCTTGGCCTTTTCAATAGCTTCCAGGATCCGTTTCAGGCCATCATAAGAGCTCTTGTCACTGATCTCCTTGAATTTTCCATACTCATCCTTAAAAATCAGCAGATTGATATCCGTAGTCACCTTATAAAGCAGTACATCCCGGTACCACATCAGCATAAAATCCAGGACCTCCTGGATGTCCACCGAATCCTCTTTCAATTTCCGTATATAATCCAGCAGCTCCGAAATATCCATATCCCGGATATGTTTCAGAAGATGCAGAACCTCCTGGTACATATTCCGGAAATCCTCCGACGACGCGATCTGCACCGCCTTCCCCAGATTCCCCCTGGCAAACGCCGCATAGATATCCGCATCCGTATCCGAAACCCCCTGGTTCTCCTTAAGATACTCCCGTACCACCGAATCCCGCAGAGGCTTCAGCTTCAGCTGCACACACCTTGAAAGGATCGTCGGGAGAAATGCTTCCGAACTGGTAGTCAGCAGCACAATCACCGCATAAGACGGAGGCTCCTCAATGGTCTTTAAAAGAGCATTCTGGGCCTGGGTCGTCATCTTCTGGGCCTCATCCACAATATAGACCTTATAAGGACTGCTGTAGGGCCTTACTACGATAGTATCATTGATCTGCTCCCGGATATCATCCACACCGATGCTTCCCGCCTTCTCGTGAGTCACATGAATCAGATCCGGATGATTGCCGCTGAGCACCTGCCGGCAGGCATGACACTCCATACAAGGCTCCATCCTCCCCCTCTCACAAAGAAGTGTCAGGGCAAATGCATCCGCCAGGGATTTCTTCCCCATCCCCGCTTCCCCCGCGAGAATATAGGCATGGGAAACCTTATGCTCCCTGACCGCCCTCTGGAAATGCTCCTTGATATTCTCATGGCCAATAATATCCTGAAAACGCAACATACCAGGCTCCTTTCTATATAACAGCCCAGATAAAGGACCGTTACCAGCATCCTCTCAGAAATGACACGCCGTGGCAGAAGTTGGATGCTCTCCTTCCATTACCCGGCCCACCCGCAGCCCTTCAGGGCTTTGGCTTCCATTTCCCCACAAAGTATAACATAAATTCAGGATTCTGTATAGGAAATCTTATGGCCTGTCCCATGTCAGAATCAGGCGCCTGAGGAAATTAAACCAAAAAAAGAGACTGTAAAAAAGTCAAAACCTCCTGCGAAAGACAACAAAACAACACAGAAATCCCTTGTATTGTAAACCGCAGAAAGGACTTTTTTACAGCCCCGCTCTCACACATTTTCTAAATCTTTTTCCTTCCGGCAAACATGGACAGCAATATAAAGCCCGACAGATGAAGGATCAGAAGCAGGATCAATACAACATTGTATGAACCACTATAATCATAAATATATCCAAGTACAGAGACCGCTATAGACTGGGCCAGTCCCCCGGCAAAAGAAATCGCCGGAAATTTTTTATTATACATCTCCCCTGTAAAAAAAGCTGCCGTCAATAATGAAAGACATACTGTTGCTACAGCATACATCACCCCGAACAAAAACGAGGCAATATTTAAAACTAAAATGCCAGTTGCTGAAAACATTGCCGCCAGAGCACACACATTCACTCCCACCATCAGAAGGATCGTCTTCACCGGCCCTGCCTTATCCGATACATTGCCAGAAAGAAGCTTAAAAGCAACATTTCCAAGCATACACATGGAAAGCATAACAGCACCCGCCTGACTGCCAAAGCCTCTGCTCACACAAAAAACCGGCAGATGCTGGGCAAAGCCCAGAATAATATTATAAATAACCGCAATCCCCACCAGAGCGCCAAAGACTATACAACTGCCAGCCTCTTCACCTGCTGCCGCCTCCATCTTTGCCTGACTCTCTCCGTATGCTTTTCTCCCGCTTATCTCCGGATGAATAGTAAAACCACTTACCAGGGCGGGAAGAATCAGAGTAAAAGAAATCCCACCCATGATCATATATGCTACTCTCCAGGAATAGCTGTCAATAATATATGAGAATAACGGCGGCAGGAGCATCCCTACTATGCCTGATGTACTAAATACAATACTCGTTATAAACCCGGTCTTCTCCTTAAACCAGTTATTGATTCCAATGGTCACAACTGCGACTGCAAAAGCTGCCGCCCCTATTCCCCTGATGATTCCCAGTATATAAAACACTATGAGGCTACTGGTAAATCCCATAATAATAAAGGACGCACCTGTCATCAGAGCTCCACAAAAGAGAAGACATCTGTAATTTACCTTCGGAATGATCCGTGCTACATATACCGCTCCAAAGGAAGTAATGATATATGAGATGGTATTCTGCATGGAAAAGGTTCCGACCATTACATTCAAGTCCCTGGATGCAGCCTCAAAAAATACTCCCTGGGAATTGAAACATATCCCCAGCGAACAGGAAATCAATCCACATAGAGAAATAATCTGGACCACATATTTTTTCAAAGAATTATTTTCCATAATATGTAATATCAGCCTTTACTGCACTATAGCTGCATAGTCCCCTCTTCCCCTTTTAGCTGGACAAATCCTCGCCATTTGTTGCAATCACTTTCTGGTACCAGTAAAAGGAATCCTTTTTCATCCTTTTCTTTGTTCCACTGCCAAGATCGTCCTGATCCACATATATATAACCATACCGTTTGGACATCTCATTACTGGAGCTGGATACCATATCAATAGGTGCCCAGCTGAGATATGCGATAATATCCACGCCATCCTTTACCGCTTCCTTTACCTGTTCAATATGCCTGCGCAAATAGGAAATCCGGTAATCATCATGGATTTTTCCATCCTCCCCGATCTTGTCAAATGCCCCAAATCCATTTTCTGCTATCATAATAGGCTTCTGGTAACGGTCCCAGTATTCAGATATACAATAATAGCATCCCAGCGGATCCGCTCTCCACTCCCACGGCGTTGGCTCCAGATACGGGTTCTGCAGACCATCGAATGGCACCATGGTATTCTTCTGGGCATCCAGAATTTTTGTATAATAATAGGATATTGCCAGATAATCCATGGTATACCTTCTCAAGATTTCCCCATCACCCTCATGGATTTTCAAATCAATACCATGATCAGAAAAATACCTCAAAGCATACCCCGGATACGCGCCCCGGAACTGAACATCTGTAAAATAATACTGCATTCTGTTTTTCTTCAATGTAAAAACAATATCCTGGGGCCTGCATGTTGCCGGATAATAGATCTCGTCAGAAATCATTGTACCGATTTTTGTTTCCGGGTCTATCTCCATTGCCGCCTTTTTCACCAGCGCGCAGGCAACAAACTGATTGTGGACGGCCTGGTAAACCAGCTCCTCCATTTTATCAGGAGTTGTCTGGTCATCATAAATACCAAGAGATCCGAATTTAACCACCGGCACATAATTAATCTGGTTGCAGGCAATCCAGTATTTTACCTTTCCTTTGTAGCGCTTTAGCAGTATCTTCGCATAATTAACATAAAAGTCCACAACCTTCCGGCTGGCAAATCCCCCATACCCGGTGACCAGCCCCAGAGGAATATCATAATGATACATTGTTATAACAGGTTCCATTCCATTCCGGATAATTTCATCAATCAGATTATCATAAAACTGCAGCCCCTTTTCATTGGGTTCACTTTCGTCACCATTGGGGAATATCCGTGACCAGGAAATACTGGTCCTGAATGCTTTAAATCCCAACTCCTTCAGCAGCTTCAAATCCTCTTTATATGTATGGTAAAAATCAATGCCATACCTTTTCGGATAATATCCTTCTTTATCATTAACTGCCTTTTCGATTTTTTCCAGTGTACCGCCCCTTTCCCTTACCTTTTTCCGGTTCAGGCCAGTATCATACACATGGATATCAGAAGTGGAAAGACCTCTTCCGTCCACATCATACGCACCTTCTATCTGGCAGGCAGCAACAGCGCCTCCCCATAAAAAATTCTCTCTAAAGCTTCCCATGACCTGTTTTCCTCCTCTCTCCGGTTCACAGTTTTACTGATATTACAAACGTGCTTCATCCTGATCAAAACCAAGTATAAAAGCAGCCACTGCCGAAACAATAATGGAAACCACAATTCCTGCCAGCATAGCCGGTATCGTTTCCATAAATATGGGCAGTGACCAGATATTTGACCAGCCCATCTGGTATGCCGTGGCACCCAGTAAAGCAGCAACCACACCGCCGGCAGCTCCACCTATCATCACTGCAAACATTGGCCTCTTCAATTTCAGGTTTACACCATAGATGGCCGGCTCCGATACTCCTGCAACAATACATTCAAACGCCACCGAAAATGCCAGTGCCTTAAATTCACGGTCCTTTGCCCTTAATCCAACTCCAATAGCAGCTCCCGCTTCCGCCATATTATGGCACATATAGGCCGGACGCAGGACGGCATCAAATCCAAGCTCGGTAATATTTAATGCCAGGAATGGGGAAATCGCCCACACCATTCCGGTCAGTACCAGCCAGGGAAGGAAGAAAGCCAGAACACCGGTTCCAAGCCAGGGAACATTATTACCCAGCCACAAGAAACCGCTGGCAATCATTGAACCTGCATAGGAACCAAGGGGGCCCAGTATGGTAAATGCCAAAATACCGGTCACTGCGATCGTGCAAAGTCCAACCAGCAGATTCTTAAACACACCAGGAATAATTTTATTGCACCATTTTTCAACATATGATGCTACAAAAGCTATCAGAAGCGCAGGAAGCAATGTCCCGGAATATGTCAGGAGACGTACCGGAATCCCGATCAGGCTTACGGGATTTCCCGCTGAGACCAGCTCATTCCAGCCCGGAGTCAGCAATGCCGCCGCTACTACCATCGCGTAAACTGGTGTAGCCTTCATCTTCTTCGCACCGCCATATGCTACAATAACCGGCATAAAATAGAAAGGCGCGTCAGCAATCCATCCAAGGATAAGGTTTGTTTCCGTTTCTGAAAAAGATGGAATAGCTTTTCCTATTAACAGCAGCACTACCTTTAACATACCAGCAGCAATCATTGCCGGAATTAATGGGGTGACACATGCCACTACATACCCGAGAACCTTACTTGCGGCTCCTTTTACACCTCCCTCTTCTTCCTTATCTTCATCCAGATTTTCATCCACCGCTGCGCCCTCTTTAAAATTATTCTGCTTTATGATTTCCGCGTAGGTAGCCAGAAGATGCTGCCCCATAATAACCTGCACCTGCTCCCCGGCATAAACAGCGCCGATCACTCCCGGTATCTTTTTTATTTCATCCAGATTGATCTTTGAACGGTCCTTTATTGTAAAGCGCAGTCTCGTCATGCAATGGGATACTGTAATAACATTTTCCTGCCCTACTTGTACAATAATTTTCGCCGCCGTATCCGCATAGTCAATTTTTGCCATAGCATTTTCCTCCTTAATTTGTCTGCATTACCCGTATGATATGTATCATCATATAGAACTTCTCATCTTCAGATATCTCATAATCATAGGTATCTCTGACATAATCTGCGATCTCATTCAGGCACCGTGAAATTTTTATATACTGCTCTTCCAATTCATTAATCCTGATTTCCTTAAAGGTGTCTGACCCTGTACTCTTGTCCTTTGAGAGAACACGCTTCATAAAAAACTTTGTATGGGTAACAAGACGCAGATAACTGAGAGAATCTTCACACAATTTTAATTGCAGGGAACTTTCAATAATCTGCAGTATTCTTTCAGTTCCTACAATCACAGACGTTGTTGCATCTGCACTCCCACCTGATTCCGCGTTAATCAGATGAAAGGCTATTGATGCCGCCTCACTGTGGGGTAATACAATTTTATATTCTTTATTGATCATATCAACAGCAGCTGCGCCAACTTTAAATTCCTCCTTATAAAACCGGCTTATTTCTTCCGATAATAAATTGGGCAGCCTTTCTCCCTTCTGGGCCTGGTTCACTGCAAAATTGATATGGTCAGCTAAAGCGATAATAAGATTATCATTCAAATCTTTTTTGAGCCTTTTCCTCGCCTCATCAATGATTTTTCCGGAAATCTCAATACAGTCAAAGGGAATCTCATCCACCAGAGCCTGGAAGCGGGAACGGTTTTCTTTCCCTTGTAAAAGATAAATACTGGAAATTTTTTCCGGATTTACATAGTATCCGACACGCGTATGAAAACCAATTCCCATACCCATGACAACAATTTCCCTTCCCTTTGCGTTTTTGGAAATCACCGCATTATTATTTAATATTTTGTAAATTTTATAATCTGCCTTCATAATTTTATATTCCTATATGGATGAAATCACGGCCTGCAGTTTTACTCCTCCAAGTAACACACTCAAAAACAATAAAAAAAGCAGAACCAACCAGTATGCATAAACTCTTTGTTATGCATATCCTTTGGTCCTGCCCCATAATCATATCTGGGTTACACGTCCATTAACTTTATAAATTCATTATATGGTTTTTACATTCTTTTGTCAATACTTATTTTTCCTGGTCAGAACAAACGTTAGTAACAGTTCAGATACCCATTGGACTGTTATGTTACTCACTCTATTCATATACACCCTGAATTGCTATAACCTTTAATCATTTCTTTAATACTCTGGACGCACCTGTCAAGGTCATCATTCACATAACTCCGGCTGACTCCGCATTTTTTCAGATTTTCGTTTGAAAAGTCCTTCTCATCTGCCAGAAATCTCCTGCACAGCTCCTGGTACTTGGGCTCCTTCTGCCGGCGTTCCCGCTCCAGGGCCCGCTCCAGACGGATCCCGTCATCCACCGTGATATACACCGGCACCACTACATCCGCTCCATAATAATCCCTTATCTTCATATAGGATTCCAGGGTCCCGATGGCCAGATAATCCCTTTCATCCAGGCCTACTTGTCCATCATCCACTGTCGCGTAGATCCAGGGCCCCTGAACCGTCTGATAAGTCCGGGACTCGATTACCTTCCCCCGGCTATCCAGCTCCTTTAATACTTCCTTTGTAGTAAAATAATACTCCACCCCGTCTCTTTCCCCATCCCGCCGGGGTCTTGTAGTATACAGCATAGTCCTTTTGAGATCCGGACACTCTGTAAGAAGATGCCTAAAAATAGTATCCTTTCCGGACGCACTCTTTCCCATCAGGTAATATATTTTTCCCATTATTCCTTTTTCTCCATTTCTGAACAATTGACAACTTTTAATAATTGTAACAGTTCAGATACACCCTGAACTGTTACGGCATACGGCCACTACATTTTCGTACAGTCAGCGCAGCGAGTGCACAGACCTATCTGAACTGTATCTAATAGTTTACAATCTCTGTCCTCCATACCCTGCACCGGAAGGCCCTGTTCCTTATATTCCAGTATGGTATTCAGCACATCCTCACGAATCTGTTCCCCTGGTACCAGAATGGGAATCCCGGGCGGATACAGATATACAAATTCCGCTGAAATGTGCCCAGCCGTCTCTGCAATCTGCCGCTTGCATGCCGGCGCATCCAGGGCATCTGCTATATTCATGACTGGCTCTCCGGCTGTCCATCCATTCCGCAAGGGAAGCTGATCCCTTTCCAGCATCCCGTCAATTGCCAGAAGTCCATCCGCCAGCCTGTTAAGTCCTTCTTCAGTATCCATCACTGTTGTAATCGCTACCACATAGTCAGCGCCACACATTTCCATTTCCAGCTGATACTCCTCACGCAAACGTTCCATCAGCATTGCTCCACTAAGGGCCTTTCTTTCATTGCAGGCCTTATTCTTCCCAGGCAGAACACAGTTCCTGCAGGATATTACAATTCTGGAACAATCAAGTGCGTACCATAGGGGTTTTGCCAGAAACCCATTTACTTTCCCCGGATCCCTGATTTCCCATGTTCCCTCTCTCTTCACTGTTCTCTCATCCAGAATAACCAGATGACGCATTTCCAGAAGCCGTTCCCGCAGCCTTGCCAGCCTTCCGGCAAAAGCCTGAATCCGTTCCTTTCCCTTTTGCTCCATCTCAAAGATGCAGGCTTCTATTCCAGCCATGAACACATAAGAAGGGCTGCTGCTCTGGTACATCTGCAAATACCGCTCCAGCCTTCCCTCATCTACCAGATTCCCCTGCATATGAAGAACTGCCGTCTGGGTCATGGAAGGCAGGGTTTTGTGAAGACTCTGGATCACAATATCCGCCCCACAGGTTACCGCCGATTCTGGAAACAGCGATCTCCCATCCGCCATTTTTCCAAAGGAAAAATGCGCCCCATGGGCCTCATCCACCACCAGAGGAATACCATGTTCATGGGTGACTCGGGCAATCTCTCCCACATCCGATACCACTCCATCATAGGTAGGGGAGACGATCACTACTGCCCGGATTTCCGGATGCTCTATCAGGGACTTTTCCACAGCATCCGGAGATATGCTCCCCTGTATCCCCATTTCCGGAATAATTTGTGGATAAAGGTAGTGGATATTCAGACGATTGAGGATAACTCCATGGTACACCGCCTTATGACAATTCCGGGCCACCAGAACCGTTTCTCCCGGGCGGGCCACAGCAGACAGCGCACTGAGAATCCCGCCGCTGCTTCCATTTACCAGATACCATGTCCTGTCTGCCCCATAGACAGACGCTGCCCATTCCATGGATTTCTTCAGAATACCCTCCGGATGGTGCAGATTGTCAAATTCAGCGATTTCTGTGATATCAATACTAAAAGGATTCCCCATCTCGCCCAGAACTGTGTCCGCAGCCTGTCTCTTATGTCCAGGCATATGAAAAGGATACCATCCAGCTTTTCCATATTCCTTTAATCTCTCCAGCAAAAGCTCCTTTTTTTCCATATCAGCTTTTCCTTCCTTCACATAATAAATGCATGACAATAATTTGCCAATGAAACATTCATGTACGATTCTTATACCTTGTTTCCACTTTACTTTTCATACATAATACCATATAATATTCAAATCGGCATTAAAAGCGAGGAGGAATTCATATGAGAGAAATAGAATTTAAAATGGAACGCCAGGGTCTTGTAAACGTTGGCGACAAAGTAGAAATCATTGAGCGGGAAGGTGTAAACTACAGCTATATCATCGAACCCGCAGTAGCCATGTCCGGCTGCTTCTCATCCCGCAACCGCATCAAGTCCAGGGAAGGGATCATTCAGGATATCAGGGAAAATGACCGCGGTTTCTACGTGATCGTAGCATTTGACGAATAAGCCCAATACTTTCCCCTAAATCAAAAAAAGGAAACCCTATCAGGATTTCCATCTCACATTCCACTGAGCGTGCGGGGATTCGAACCCCGGACAACCTGATTAAAAGTCAGGTGCTCTACCGACTGAGCTACACGCCCATATGCCTTGGACCGGAATCGAACCAGTGACACGAGGATTTTCAGTCCTCTGCTCTACCAACTGAGCTACCAAGGCAAAAAATTGCGGGGATAGGATTTGAACCTATGACCTTCGGGTTATGAGCCCGACGAGCTTCCAGACTGCTCCACCCCGCGCTAATCAAACAAATATTCATTT
>Ga0137308_100897_pt1 | contig 37687 bp, 31 predicted proteins | sample Inofrocosms_June_FD_97181 | JGI IMG/M metagenome (GOLD analysis project Ga0137308, IMG submission 97181) | Mouse cecal microbial communities from Vienna, Austria - N-Acetylneuraminic and N-Acetylglucosamine D2O microcosms_June | ecosystem: Host-associated > Mammals > Digestive system > Large...
GCCTCTATCTGTGCCTCGATGCCTTCGATCTCGTGTTCATACTGTTCCTTTTGAGCCTCTATCGCTTCCAGGCGTACATCGCGCTCCGCCTCTAGGGCGGATATAGCGGCATCCTTTTGACTGTTGACTGCATCTATGCGCTTGTCGATCTGCTTTGTGATGTAGCTGAAAGCGGATTCGTAGAGGGATTTCATGCCTTCCAGGTATTGATGCTCGTATTTCTCGTATTCCTTCAGGTATTTTTTCTTCTGGTTGAAATACTTGACATAGAGCCGCCTTAGGGCATCCAGGTATTGCTTTTCCGTGATTTCTCCTCGGTCTTTTAAATCGTCAAGGTCTTTCAATTCTTTTTCGAATGCTTCCAGATAGGTATCTGCCGCTTCTTTTCCGGCGGTTCCGGCTGATTTAAAACCGCCGCCTACACCTTGGAAATCAATCTGCACATTATTTACGGCATTGTTTACTTCATCTATAAGCATCTGGTAGTCGCTGTCCGTAAATGATGTATGTGCCTTTGCGTTCTGGTCTTCCATATGCGCTATTTTTGCGGCGATTGCGCTCTGTCCATACGCTGTTGCAAGTTCTTTCAGCTTTTCTATCTTCCCATTTACGTCAAGTCCTTGTGCATTGAATACCTGTTCTGCGGCAACTAATTGGAAAAGGTATGTTCTGGCAATGTTTGACGCACCAGCATGTTTCAGGAATTCAGCTGCATCATCTGCCGTCACATTGGCAAGTTCTTTGCCTGTTTCAGCGAGCAGTTGTTCCTGCAATGCAAGCCCTTCCATCTTGGCGTTGAATGCTTCATATGCCACCTCATTTGCGTTGGCAACGCCCATGGACTCTAACATGGATGCGACAAGCTGTACGGTGCTTTCCTCCATGGAATCCATAACATCCGTGCTGTTAAGGACGGATGTTGCAAAGGAATCAAATGCTTTCTGTACATCATCTGATTCAGAAGATGTGTCCGTAAGGACTTTTACAAGGTTATCAAAGGAAGAGTAGTCTATGCTGATTCCTAATTCTTTATTTTCATTCAGTTCATCTAATTTGGATTTGATGGAATCTAACATAGACAAGTCTACATTTTCAAGAGTAAATCCGTCATCTGTGAAGATATCTTGGTATGCTGATTTCAGGGAATCGAATGCGGGTTTGAGTTGTGTGTTAAGCTGGTCAATTGTCTGGGAAATAGATAGTCGTGAAATACCAGTTTCATCGAGTTTCACAGAGTTAGCATTTTTCTTGGCTTCTGTATAAGCCTCCATTGCCTCTGTTGCGTCATCAATCCCTTTTGTAACCTTTTGCCATAAAGCCCAATCTTCTTCAGTTACAACATTTTCGCTCCAAAAACTATCAATCTTATTGCCAATAGAATTATTAACTTCAAAGCCTCTGTCATCATGACCATAACCACCGAGTTGACGTTTAGCTTGTTTCAAGGCTTCGCTATATCTGTTCTGAATATCTTCTGTGTCAAATCCTAATGCAACACGGATTTCTAATGGATCTTTTTCAAGCAGAGTAGCAATAGTAGTAATAAGTTTTTCGATTTCTGCTTGATTACGTTGGGCTAGATTATCTGCATCTAATTTTAATAAATCCTCAAAACTAGATTGCAATTTCTGCTTATCACCATCACTTAGTTTACTCATAGGAACAATGAACTTATCTCTGATATAAGCATAAGGATCAGGATCATATGCCTTCATTGCAGAAGCATAACTATAGTCAAGACCTTCTATAATCTGTACAGCAATATCCTGTAAATCAGAATCTAAGTCCTTAAATGTCTGTTTTGACTTCATACCAGAAATTAGATTTGGTATAAAATCTCTCCAAGCATTTTCACCTTTTTGAACTTGTTCTTGTAATTCCTGTGACTGATCACTAATAGAATCTAATAATGCACCACTTGCGTCACCAACATTATCTTGAATAATATTCTCTAATGTGGTAATCTCTTCTGGTGTAAGTTGATAAAGATTTGCATATATTTCAAATGCACCAGTATATTCATCAAATTGCTGGGTGAATAAATATGAAGGGTCAACACCTAATTCAATACGCCTTGAACCATTTAACGACTTCCAAAATTCATTGATAGATTGAGTGAGCAAGTTCATATAATCAATTTCTGCTTGATTATTAGTATTTCCCGCAAAAATCAACTGATCATTATCGCCAGAAAGTTTTATCCCATTTTCAGCTATATCTTGTAACTTACTCATAGTTTCACTCGAATCGTTTATTGTACCATTTAGTTTCTCTGTTGCTTCATTAGCATCTTCTACATATGTATAGACACCTTTGAAAGCATCTTCGAGTCCCTGTGCAATCCTAAAGTTATTTAAATCTGCTTCGGTCTTTAACAGTTCCTCTAATTGCTCTTTTGCTGTGATACCCTTTGTACCAAGAGTCAGAATTGAATTTCCATTTCCATCAATGCCTTTTGCTAATTCTGGAAATGCTTGTGCGAGTTTTTCATTTATACCCAGAAATTCTTCATATTCCTCTGTGGATAAGGAGACATTATTGTTTGTGGAGAGATTTACACCTTTAGATAATTCATCATATCTATCTGCTAATTCAGATACAGTTTTCTTATGATCGGAAAGAGTATCATTCATCTGATTGAACTCACCAAATAACTCATCAGTACGTTCTCTAGCTTTTTCTACTCTGTGAATCCAGTTGTCGATAGCAGTAATAGCTAATTGGATACCTTTGCTGATAGCGGTAAATAGAATCATATTTCCAGCTATTGATGCCGCTTTTAATGCTACTGAATGTGCTTTAGCTGCAATTGTAGATGCTTTTTGGGCGGTGGTAACTCTTTCAATCTGAACTTCTGCACCATGAGATGATTCAATCAATGCAATAGTTTCGGCATTAGTAGTTCTTCTTGCTATAGCCAATGCTTTTTCAAATGGAATAGAAGATCTAATTGCATTGTTATAGTTATCAATAGCTGTCGTGTCAATATTAATTAGTGGGGTATTGAGTAATGTATTAAAAAATCCATTCTGTTTAAAAGAATTTACTATTCCTTTGAAATCATTTAATGACTTTCCAAATAACCCGATTGATTTATTTGCTCCTGTTATATCATCTGTTATTGTTCTAAATATCATACTATTTTTTGTGTATTGTGGATATACACTTTTCGTACTTTGTGGAGAAGTACTTGATTTATACTTTGTGGAGAAGTATAATTAAAAATAAAAATAGGAGTAAAAAATCAATGATTATAAACAAAGACATATACGAATGTCCAAAGTGTAGGAAATGGTATTTTTTTGATACATCAAAAGAATATACTGCTATTTGTGAAGAATGTAAATGTAATTTAACATTTTTAGATAATACTGATTGTAATACAGAATTAGCAGAGCAAAGGAAAAATGCTCCAAAATATGATCCAACGCAAGACCCAAACAGTCCATATTATATTCCAGTTGTTAAATGTCCATATTGCCAGTCAATAGATACATCTAAAATTTCAGCAATGAGTAGAGTGGCGTCGACAGGATTGTTTGGCTTTGGTAGCAAGAAGATAGGGAAACAGTATCATTGCAATAAGTGCAAGTCTGACTTTTAATTATCACATTCTTTATATTAATAGTGAGAAAGTAGCAAAGCAAAAGACACCTTAATCGGTGTCTTTCATATTAATCAATTTAGAATGTGTAAAAAACAAATCAATAAAATATTCATTCAATATTCTGTGCAATTTTTTGATGATTTTAAACCTTTTAATAAAAAATGGAACAAGAGATAATGCAAAACAAAATAAATTGTGTATTGTGGAGATACATTTACGTTTTGTTTTTAATGTGTTATAGTTGTATGCAAAATAGCAGAGGAGTAGCATTATGAATAAAAAAGATCTAAATTACCTTCTAATGACATTAGGAATTTTTAAAAGTAAGCAATTAGACTCAAATTCAAATATTAATGATGACACTCATTTTACAGATTCGTTTGAAAAAACTAATGAAATAATTACAGATGGATTAAATGAAAACGAGATAAAAATAGCTCTTATGGCTAAACAAACAGAATTTTTAAAGTCAATAAAAAACATATTACTTTTCTTTATGATAGCATTTATTGCTGGTATGGTATTAACTTTGCTTTTTGTATTAAAGGCATACACTTAATATATACTCATATGATAAAGTAATCAATACGGCATTTTGGGTATCACATCTTTTCTCTATATAAAAATAAGTTAGTAGTTACTTGTTCATAAATTTTTAAATGGAAAATTTCAATAGGAGAATATAAAATGAATAAAAAAATCAATTCAATATTTTCTATAATAGGATTTATGACAGAAATATTTTATCTAATAAATACATTAAATATTTGGATTCATCATATAACAATTAGTTTTACGAATATTATTGATTCAATTTTTAAGATACTAATAGTTATTGTTGGAATAATATTAATAATTATTAGTATGATTTTCCATAAAGAAAATTATAAAATAGTAAATGTGATAAATAATATTTCAATAGGAATTTTAATTTTATCTACATTTTTACTTGTGATTTAGCATTAACATATGGTATTGATTATATCACTTCTTTCAAAATATTTTTATGAGCAAGACTACTCTATAAATTGCACTAGGGATTAATGCAGTTTATACAGTAGTCTTATTTAATTTTTTCTCCATCATCTGTAATTGTTTTGATTATTATACTATAGAATTTGCAACTTGTGGAGAGTCACAGCAATTTGTGGAGATAGTGTCAAGATTTTTTCGCAAATATGAGTTTCCAGCTTTAAAAAATACATTAAAAATCAAGCTATTTGCACAAATGAAGACGTTTTATAAATACAATCATAGGTTTTGCCAGTAGTAAGGTTGGTAAAGACTGCTGATTGTATACAAACCTCATATTTCAAGATATTGATCAAAAATCTCGCCGGAATAAACTAATAATCATCCTCCGAATTTATCCCAAGATCCGAAAAAACCATACTGAGCATATCCTGTGTAAAGCACCATTTTTCCTGCAATTCTGCCGCGTGATCCTTGGCTAATAAGTAAAGCATGATGATCATAGGCTGCTGGTAAAGGATTTTGCCCTGCCTTCGTCTGCCCTCCCCCGTGCTGTCTGCTCCTTCTCTGCCATGCCCCAGGCCTTCAAAATTGATTTCCGTGCTTACGAAAAATACAAGGGCAAAATGTAAAATATTTCTCCGTTTTTTCCACAAAGGCCAGGAGAAATCCCGGCATTATCCTGTTTTTTCCCGAATGTAACTGGTTGCTGATAAAAAACAGGAGAGCAGTCTCACTCTTTTGGTTGATACCCAGTCACGGGCAGGTTTTCCTTCCTGGTTTCGAGTACCTCTTACAAGCCTTGCGACTCAAAATCGTTTATACTCTGTGAACACTTCCATATCTGAAAGATCAGACTTAGGGGTTCCGCTGCTGATTGGTGGTTTTGTCCGATTCCACAAGGACATGCCACTTAGCGTTTCCGCTTATGGCCTGCCGCATATTTTTTTGCCATTGCTGGCATCCTTTCGGAGTGCATGTCACGCTCGCCGTTTCCAGCCACGTTGTAGCTATGCGGTACTATATATTCACTATAAGATAGCTTCCCAGCACTGGGGAACAGCAATCCCCAATTACGATTTATTTTCGCGGTAAAAATGCCGCGGGGCAAACACTGTGAGTTGACAAGGCTCACACATTCCTGCCTTTGCGCAGCATAATTTATGCAAATATAGCTTATGCATATAAATTATGTGCCGCTTAGGTATGAAGGGCATATTCAAAACAAAAATATTTTTGAAATCCGTACACTCATACGGCGTTTACCAGTGTTTTTCATGCCGGCCCATATGCCGGCTCCCATTCCGATGCTTCCAAGGGAACCGAGTCCGGAGGTGATTTTATCAATGACGGAAAGCAGACCGTTAAAACCGTCGATAACGGCGGCAACGGCGTCGGAATTGGCGATATTATGGATCACTTTAGTAAAAGTATTGCCAAGTCTGTTGATGGATCCTTCCCAATTATTGGCGGACTGCATGGCTTTTTCCATGGCGGAGCCGCCGCCATTCGCATAGTCTTCCAGCATCTTTTCATAAAGATCCCAGTTTTCAAGAAGGGCGTTTAGCTGTTTGCCATATTCCGCATCACCGGTTGCCCGGATCAGATCCGTTCTGCGGGAGTCGGATTCATCCAGAGCGGTATATGCCTTGGATAGATCTTCTAAGATCTGCATGGGATCGCGAAGGGAAGATGCTCCGTCTTTGATTTCCCTTAAAGAGACGCCTAATGCTTCACAGGCTTTTTCATAGTTGCTTAATGATTCTGCGTTAAGGAAGTTTCCGTCTTCCGTTTCGCCTTCCACCTGTTGGATATTCATAAGAATGCTTTCCCAAGCGTTGGCAACCAGATCGCCGCCTTGCCTGGTGACGGAGATCATAGCGCCCATGGCGGCGGTGGATTGATCGATGGAAACGCCGGAATGGGCGGATTGTGAAGCGGCAATTTTGGTTGCTTCCGCCAAATCTTCCATAGATAAGGCATAGCGGCCGGCTATATGGGTTTGGCCGTCCAATACTTTGTTTAACGCTTCGGTATTTCCTTTTAACTGATAGGCGGCGTCCGCTGCAATGAGATAATCATTGGCCAGATTGGCTTCCAGATCTCCGGCAGCCTGGGCAAGCGTACTCAGTTCGGCCATGGCTTCCGCATTTTTGTAACCGGCGTTATACATTTTCCGAAAATCGGAAAGATAGCCGGATGCTTGTTTTCCATATTTGTCCGCCGCATGAAATGCGGCGGTTTCAAGGTTGGACAGATCGGTTTTGCTTAACTGGTCTGCAGTTTTTTTGATTTGGGTCAGCATGCTGTTTACTTCTTTTAATTCTTTAGCAGCATTTGCCAAAGGGTCTTTGAACAAAGTTTTCAGTTTGACGCCTGTTTTTTGTAAAAAATTTAGATTGTCCAATATGCTAAAATCCTCCTTTTTATCAGCAATATAACATTTTATGGTACATGAAATCCTCTCAGATCGGCAACGCATTGTTTCAGCGTTGCGCATACGTAATCCAGTTCTTTTATAGTTTCCCTGCCGCTGAAGCTAAACCGTATGCAGCTATGGATATCCTTTCGGTTTATTCCGATGGCAGACAGGGCGGGAGAAGGGGACAGGCTCCGGCCGTTGCAGGCGGAGCCTGTGGAAACCTGTATGCCGTACATATCCAGCAGGATCATTAAAGATTCCCCATCCACACCCCGAAAACAGATATATAAGTTATGGGGCAGCCTTTTCCCGGTTTCGACCGGAGCGCCGATTAAGTAGCTGTCAGGGATATGCTTCATGATATTGTTGTAGACATAATCCCTGCCACAAGGCCGGATGGAGGAGTAATCGTATGCCTCAACGGCTTTGCCGGCCGAGGCGATGCCGAGAATGTTTTCGGTGCCTCCCACCAGCCCTTGTTCCTGGCTGCCGTAAATGAAGGGTGGGAGGGTTATGAAGGATTTTTTGTATAATATGCCGCACCCTTTCAGCCCGCCCAGCTTATGGGCGGAAAAACCGGCCATATCCACGTTTAGCTTTTGGACATCGATGGGAATGGAGGGGATGCTGCCGGTACAGTCCAGGTAAACGATTCCATGGCAGGAATGTGTCAGAGCGATAATTCTTTCTACATCCTGTATAGTTCCCATTTCGCTGTTGGCATAATCGATGATAACGAAGGGGGGCAGGTGGCAGGAGGCCAGCCGTTGTTCGAGATCGTGGAGGTCAATAAATCCGTGGCAGTCCGTTTTTAACGGATGAGGATATTGACAATCTTCGGCACATTGCAGAATGGACTTGTGGGCGATAGGAGAGTACAGGACGGTATGGCGGTGTGCCTTGTCATATCCGCGGACAGCCCAGGTATTGCATGCCGACCCGGAGGGCGTAAAATAAATATGATCCGGGACGGCATGGATGAACCTGGCGACAGACCGCCGCGCATCGGATATGATCCGTTTGGATTCCGTACCTTTTGCATAGAGAGAGGATGGGTTGCCCCAAAGATCCAGGATGGAAGTTAAATACTTTTTCATTGGGTCGGATAAGGGTGTGGTTGCGGCATTGTCCAAATATATTTCCATTATTTTTCCTTACTTGTTTTTCGGGGTGTTTTTGGGATATGGGTTGCAGCTTTTTGACCGGTATGCATGATTTCATCGATAGCGGACCGGATATGCGGCTGGAATGTTTCCGGCAAAATGCATTTTTTCAACTGTTTTTGCGCCGTTTCTTTGGGCATGGAACCATTGGTATAATGGCGCAGAACCGTATAGATCTTGTAGCAGTCCATAGTATCCGCAATGACGCGCCAGGGGGTTAGGGTCTTTGTGCTTTTACAGGCATGGCAGACATAATATTTCTGGCCGCAAATGGCGCAGACCGCGTTCGGTTCATTTGGCATTTTCGGTATCCCCCCCTGTTTTAATCTTTGTATACGAATACTTCGCAGAGCTTGCCCGCTTCGTCGCAGTAAGGTTTCTGGAGCTTGTATGTAACGGTATGGCCGCCGTCAGGAGTCAGGCTGACATCCACGCTGGAGATATCGATCTGCGCCCTGGGGAATGTGATAACGCCGATATATTTGATATTGCTGTCGCATTTGTTCCGGAAATAGCAATGTACATGCAGCGTCCGGATCGGCGGCATGGAATCGGTAGTCTTTGCCAGGCTGATTGCTTCTTCCATTTCCGCTTCGTAATCCACGATAACTCTGCCCGTGGTATCGGCAGGGAACGTCAGAGTTTTATTTTCCGCGTCTATTGTGAATTTGCCTTCCCCGGCCGTAGCGGAGACTTCCAATGTTTCGCCGAATTCGTTTTCATCGTTGACCAACTGGACATATTTAATTTCAGCGCCGGCTACGCCTACAGGCACATACTTCAATGTTACTTTATTGCCGGCGATTTCCAGGACTTCGCTGACGGGAGCGGTAATTTTCTTGTCAGGAGCGGCAATATTCTTTTCGGAAGAAAACTGTTCTGCCAGCAGGTCGAAAGAATGGATCGCGTTCGTATAGGAAAGGGTTCCCTGTGCGGCATTGTAGAAGGTAACGATTTCAGCGCCCTGTGCGTCGGTAACGGGAGTGCCTTCGGACGTGAAGTTCAGGGTAGGTTCTTTTACGTTGGTCAGTCTGCTTAAGAGCTGCTTCGTGGTCGGTTCAAATTCCTCGATGTATCTGATTTTTTCAAAAACAACTTCATTGGGGTTAAATTTCATATCGTGTAATCCTCCTTGTAAATGGAAGGAGAGCCAGTCAATGCAGCTCTCCCATGTAATTGAGTTCTTCTTTTCTTACTTTTTTTAAATCTATACCAAAACCGGAATAACCGGATCGCAGCAAAAGGTCTGCGTTTTTAATTTTTGATATGCGCTTTACGCTGTCCATAAAGGCAAAGATATTCATATCCCATACCGTCTTGTCATTTCTTTTAAAACCTTCGCTGTTGACCATGGTGGAAATCATGGGCAGCAGGGTGGATTTTGCCGGTTCCAGCTTGCGGGCTTCATATTCCATTTTTGCGTCTTCGATAAAAGCCCTCCGGCAGCTGTTGGTGCCGGCGACCCGGTCATCCCTTTTTAAGTGGTGGATGGCCCGCAGACAGGCAGCTATTTTGAGATAGGTGTCTTCGTCGATCATAATATCGTCGTCATTTCCCTCCTCCCGCTGAATGAGTAAAATATTATTTTTCTGATCGACGCAGGTTTTCATTTTTGACAAATCCAGACGGCTGCCGAATAAGATCCTGGAGTCGTCGGCGGTATAGTATTTGCGCAATAGCTGGCAAAATAATTGATAATCGGATATTTCATCAAATGGAATCCCCATTTCGTCGAGCTGCCAGCAGAAATCGATGCCGGTTGAACACAAGGTAGTTACCATTTGATAATATCTGGTTTCACCATATTCGCAAATTTCGGATAAGGTGGGGATATGGAGGGCAATGCCGCTGCATATCCCGATCGCGGATCCGCGGTATAGATTTAAATAGTCGATATTCAGTTTTTTCATTTTGCTGCTTTTTGAACCATTCCCTTTCTGGTATTTGCATTTTTTCCTTTTCCCTTATACGCACAAAACTTATGACGTAGTTTACGGGTGTTTTTCGCCGAGGGGTATTTTTTCGCACGTAAATAACGGACAAGTAGAAAAACGGAATGTGTAATAACTTGTAATTTGGATCTGATTGTGGTAAAATTGCCGGTAATTATTAGTAAAAAGGGTACTGTGCATGCAGGAAAGTTCTGTTTTCCATAAGTGAGAGAATGAAAGAAAAATGATAGATAAAGATAAGTTTCACATGTTCAATTACATAAAAAAAGAAGAATATACGGGGAGCATGGAGGGAATGCGTTATATGCTCCGAAAAAAAGAAGGGGAAGAAGTCAGGCTGGAAGCCGTTATTTGGCCGGAGCCCTATGGATACGGGGCAACTCCTGAACAGAAAAAGCAGAGGATGGAGTTTGATTTCAGCGCGAGGGGGCTTGAAGAAGCAGTCGATTGGATGAATGAGCAGTATGTAGGGCAGAGGGATCTATGGGGTGTAATAAAATGAAAAGGATGGGAAGAGAGAAAAGTATTGGTAACACGCAGAAATTCGGAAAACGAATAAAAATAAAATTCCTTGGCATGGCAGCGGTTCTGCTGGCGCTGCCGGTATATGGGATTTCTAACGAGCTGTTTAAACTGGCGGTCTGCCGTGATAACAGCGTTTCATTGTTTCAAAAGAAGGGAGTCAGGAAACTGGCCGAACGGCTGAACGAGATGATCGCCGGCAGGGGAAGGAAAAAATGGGGAGACGGAAAGGAACCGGCAGACGGAAAACGGACGGCGGATGAAAAAGTGCCGGTCGGATTGGGCTTTGCCGATTTTACCGGAGAAATGGAGGAAGGGAAAACCTGGTTCCAGTCCCAGAAAAAAGAGAGGATTGCGATGACGAGCCATGACGGGCTGAAGCTGGTCGCTTATTATCTGCCGGCGCCGAAAGAGTCGCGCAGAGTATTGATTTTGATGCATGGCTATAGAAATGAAGGGATCGTATGGGATTTTTCGGGCCTGGTGAAATTTTACCATGAACAGGGATACCATCTCCTCGTACCGCACCAGCGGGCCCATGGGGAGAGCGAGGGAGAGCATATTTGCTTTGGCGTGAAGGAACGTTATGATTTGGCCCAATGGGCGGAATATATTTCCAGGCGGTTTGAAAGGAGATGCAGCATTTTCCTGTCGGGAATTTCCATGGGCGGGGCGACGGTGCTTATGGCAGCGGGTCTGAAGCTTCCCGGGCAGGTGAAGGGAATCATCGCGGATTGCGGTTATACTTCTCCGTGGGATATTTTTGCTTATGTTCTTGGGAAGGACTGCCATCTGCCGAAGTTTCCGTTTCTCTATGCGGCGGATTACATATGCTATAGGAGAGCTGGGTTTCATTTTCAGGAATGCAGCGCGGTGGAAAGTCTGCGCGGGAACCGGATACCGGTATTGTTTATCCACGGGGGCAGGGATGCTTTCGTGCCGGCGAGGATGAGTTGGAAGAATTATGAGGCGTGCGCGGCGGAAAAAGAGATTTTTATCGTGGACAGGGCGGCGCATGGCGCGAGTCATTTGGTGGAGCCGGAGGAATACCGGCGGAGAGTCGTAAAATTTATGGAAAAATGGTCGGATGGAAATTAGGGAACGGATTCGCGTTATTGGGGAGAGCGAAAAAGTGAAATGTGTCCCGAGGCATTCATGGGCCAGCAGCGGGAGAAGGGAAAGCGTGGCGGAGCATAGCTTTATGCCGGCGGCCATGTTAGGAAGAAAGGAAAATAAGGAAATGGCAACGGAAAGAAGAACAGGGACTGGGAAGGCCGCAGCAGGGCGGGGCGATAAATATAAGAAGAAAGGAAGATATGCATCCAAGGACGGAAGCGCATCGGAAACCGGCCATGCAGGAAGGGGAAAGAAAACAGGAAGAGAAGACCGGTACGGGAGAAAAAGGGAGAACGCATCGGGGAAAAAATATGCGGAAAAGGGAAGAACAACAGGAGAATATATAAAAAAGGAAAAGAATGAGCCTGAAAAAAGGAACGGAGGAAATGAGAGGGGAAAGAGAACCATCGGAAACAGGAAGGAATATGGTGAGGAATTCCGACCGGCAAGAATGGGAAAAGAAGTGCAGAAAGGAAAAAGCAGGTGCAGGGCTTTCGGAGAGTGCGGAGGCTGTCAGATGCTGCATCTGCCTTATGAAGAACAGCTCGCGCTGAAGGAAAAAGAGACGGCGAAGCTTTTGAAACCTTATGTGCGTCTGGAAGGGATCATCGGCATGGAAGAACCGGAGCATTACAGGAATAAGGTAAGCGCGGCATTTACCCATGACCGGCAGGGAAAGCCGCTGTCGGGTGTGTATAAAGAGGGAACGCATTACATTATTCCGATAGAGGCATGTGTGCTGGAAAATGAAAAAGCAGATGCCATTATCGCATCGGTCAGGGCGTTGCTTCCGTCTTTTAAAATAAAGACCTATGATGAAGACAGCGGGTACGGTCTGCTGCGTCATGTGGTGGTAAGGATAGGGCAGACGACGGGGCAGATCATGGTGGTTCTGGTGCTGTCTTCACCGATCCTGCCGTCGAAAAATAATTTCGTAAAGGCGCTGTTGAAACAGCACCCGGATATTACGACGATCGTCATTAATGTGAATGACCGAAAGACAAGCATGGTGCTTGGAGATAAGGGGCAGACGATTTACGGGAAGGGATATATTGAGGATGTTTTGTGCGGCATTACGTTTCGAATATCCCCCAAATCTTTTTACCAGGTGAATGCGGTACAGACAGAAAAGCTATATCGCAAGGCGGTAGAGTATGCGGGCCTTACGGGAAAGGAAACGGTGTTGGACGCCTATTGCGGGATCGGAACGATCGGAATGATCGCGGCCGGCAAAGCCGGAAGGGTGATCGGCGTAGAACTGAACGGCGATGCGGTAAGGGATGCCGTGGCGAATGCCAGAAGGAATCAGATAGGGAACATCGATTTTTATGAGAAGGACGCGGGGGAATTTATGGTTCAGCTGGCAGAACAGAAGGAAAGGGTAGATACGGTGTTTATGGACCCGCCCAGAACCGGCAGTGATGAAGTGTTTTTGAATTCTCTCGTGGAACTGGCGCCGAAAAAGATAGTGTACATTTCCTGTAACCCGGAAACTCTGGCGAGAGATCTGGAGTATATGGGGAAACGGGGGTATCGGGCGGTGAAGGGCGTATGCGTGGATATGTTTCCGTTTTGTGGGCATGTGGAAGTAATAATTATGATGCAGTATTGTGGAAAAGAGAAGAATTAGACGGTCTACAGATAAGAAGGCGCAGTATGATGAGAGTGCCAAACGGCTGTTAGGACAAAAAAGTATACTGGCACATTATAACGATGCATAATAATGGCTTTACGGCAGAACAGATAGCGCCTGCTATTGATAAGGATATAAAAGAGATAGAAGCTATTATCAAGGGTAAAGAATTGGAACTTGCGTAAAAAAGGTAATGAAATACCTCCAAGTCATCAAAGGTTTGGAGGTATTCTTTTGTGAAAGCTTGTCAGCGAGTATGCAAAAGGGTGGGTTCACAAAATGCTTGCGTATAATTCTATTGCCATTCTATCGGAACACCGATATAATGTATATCAACAGAGAAAGTTTTATCAAATACCTGAAAGGGTTGCAGATGAGAGGTAAAGAATATGACGATCGGGGAACTGTTAGAGGAAAGAGGATTATCACGCTACCGGTTATCCAAGATAAGCGGAGTGCCTTGGGCAACTTTGTCCGATATCTGTTCAGGGAAGACGAGATTTGAGAGATGTAATGCAGCGACGCTTGCCAAACTGTCAAGGGCACTGGAAATCAGCATGGAGGAATTGCTCCTTCTGGAAACAGGAAATGACAGAGATGAGGGAGGAAAGCCTAAAAATAAGACGTATTTGGAAATGGGGCTGCCGGAGAGTTTAAGAAAGGCACTGGGCGAATACATTCAGGGAGAAAAAGAGCAGGTATCCCACATGGACTGCCTGTGGGGAGAACTGTATGGCTCCATCAATGCATGTCAGTGGGGCGGACGGATCACAAAGGAACAGGCAGATTACCTGCGGAAGAAGTATCTGTTTGCAGATGAGGTGGTGGAAGAAAATGATTGATTTTACATCCTGTGAAGTAAACAAATTTAAGGCATATGGAGGTGCGAACGGAAATAAAATCCATATAACGTATGATGGAAAAGGATATATGTTAAAATTTCCATCCATAGCGGGACGGAACAAAAACATGAGTTATTCCAACGGATGCATCAGTGAATATCTTGCCTGTCATATATATGAATTATTAGGAATTGAGGTTCAGGATACCTTGCTTGGCACTTATACGGACAAAAAAGGCAAGGAAAAAGTAGTGGTTGCTTGCCGGGATTTTACTGCCGGTGGAAAGAAACTGATTGAATTTGCACAGCTTAAGAATACCTGTGTTGACAGTGAACAGAACGGATATGGCACGGAACTGTCGTCCATTATGGCGGCAATCGGCGAACAGACACTTGTGCCGCAACAGGAGATGGCACAGTTTTTTTGGGACATGTTTATTGCAGATGCTCTGCTTGGTAATTTTGACCGTCACAATGGAAACTGGGGCATTCTGGTAGACGAGGAGAAACAGACCGCCCAAATGGCTCCGGTTTATGACTGCGGTTCCTGTCTTTATCCACAACTGGCAGCAGAGGATATGAAGGATGTGCTGGAAAATGAGAGTGAGATTGACCGACGAATCTTTGTCTTTCCAACTTCAGCGGTGGAGGAAGATGGAAAAAAGGTTTCTTATTTTGAATATATATCATCCCTGAAAAATCCGGATTGCAATGCTGCACTGAAACGTATATATGCCCGGATTGACATGGGAAAAATTAACTGTCTGGTAGAGGAAACACCGTTTATTACACCTATGCAAAAGGAATTTTACCAAATTATGTTAAGAGAGCGTAAGGAAAAAATTTTAGATTACAGTATGGGGCTTCTGCTTAAGCAGGAATAACAGCCGGCATACAGACCATGTAAAACAAAATAATTTCATGATTGCGGAAGTGGATGGAAAGCCTGTAATTAAGGAGGGAAAATGTTTACAGATAAAGAACGTAATTTGGCGAATGAGGCGAACCTAACGGCATCTTTGCTGGGAAATGGGTTGAATGCATTGAGAAAGGCTGATTTGTATAATAAGGGACTTTACTACCAAGCTTTTTTTTCACTATCTATTGGCATTGAAAGATTGTTGAAAATTATTATCATCAATGAGTATAGAGTGAATCATGAAGGAGCCTTTCCTACAGATATTAATCCCCGCAAATTTGGACATGACCTGATAAAACTTTGCGAATATATAGGAATTCGTTTTGAAAATAATCCTTTGCATGTGAAGATCATTGGATTTTTAAATGATTTTGCGAAAAGGTCACGTTATTACAACATAGACAGTATGATGAATACCAGTATAGAATATGAAGATCCGCTTTCTGACTGGTATTTGTTATCTCAGGATATTTTGAATTTTTCAAAGAAAACAAAGAACATCTCAAATAAAGAAGAACTTGCAAATATAATAGATTCCATCAGTCTTGTGAAATTTCATGATTTGCAGGGTAATGAAATAACGAATGCAATGGGGGTTCTGCAAGAATATGAATCGAGAGATATTATTCAATCGTATTCTGTTCAATTTGTATTTGAAATTATTAAGAAATTGGTCAATAGGATTAAAAGGCTGGAAAAGCAAAAATATATGATGCCTGTATTATCTGAATTTTTTGGGTTGTATAATGACTATTGGAAACCATATGAAATCAGGAGAAAAAAAGACTGGACCAAGTATTAGAAGGTGGTGGAAGGCAGCATTTTTATGTATTTGAAAGAGAGCTAGAAAAGGGGCGGATTTACCAATGAAAAAAAACAAACTGAAAGGCATAATAACAGCATTAAAACAGGAAGACTGCGTATTATTTATCGGATCGGGGATTTCCACCTGGTCGGGTCTGCCTTCCTGGTCGGGGTTATTGGATGAACTGGCCGATTATATGGAAGAATGCGGGGAAGACAGTTCCCTGGTAAAAAGAGAAGCCGCAAACGGGGATTTGCTGCAGGCGGCAAGCTATGGATTTGACCGGCTGACAAAACTGCAGATCGGGGACTTTATGCCCCGTGCATGCCGCTGCGGGAAGGCGGAACCCCAGGAGATCCATAAGAAGATATTGGATCTGGGGGTAAAATGCTTTATAACGACCAATTACGATAAGCTGATCGAGATGGGAATCCAGAAGTGGCGGGCAAAAAAACCGGTAATGGTCGTTACAAACCGCCAGCTGGCCGAAATGGGGAGAATATCCCAGGCAAGGGCGACTGATTTTATCTATAAGCCCCATGGGGATGTGGAGGATGTGGAGAGCATTATTTTAACGAGGGAGCAATACCGTTCCCTGCTGCTGAACGGCGAAAGGCATATGGCTTTGGAAACTTTAAAGACTTTGATGGTCAGCCGGCCCGTCGTATATATGGGGTTCGGACTGCGGGATCCAGACTTTTTGTATATCAGGGATATTCTTTCCAATATTTACCAGGGCAATGTCAGGGATCATTATGCGGTTATGGCGGATGTGGAAGATGCGGAGGCCGATTATTGGAGAAGGAATTACGGCATCCATTTGATCGGTTACGAAACCGAGGCGAAGCCCGACGGTGCCAGAAGCCATGCACCCCTGTTAGAGCTGCTGGAAACTTTAAATGCCGAATTGCATGCTTCCGATAAAACGGATGTGGGAGGAAAGGCGGATGCGGGGCAGGATAAAGCGGAAACAATTCTTGCATTCATAAGATACGCGGCGCGGTTTGCCGGATACAGGAGGGCGGAGACGGAGTTCGGGATACGCGTCCATAGGAAGTCTGACCGGACAGAAATGCGTTATGCGGATAAATATAATGGAAGCCTTGTGAAAAACTTTTTAATGGGCGTCAAAAAGCATGCGGTATTGATCGGGGCACCGGGAGCAGGGAAAAGTTATGCGATGCGCCAGACGGCTGCAGAAATGGCACAGAAATTAAATGAAAAATGCCTGGAAGAGAGCGTGTCCGATGGCAAAAGCATCGATTTCTGTCAAATGGATGTGCCAATATATATTGATTTGAAATTGTATGACGGCAATCTGGAAAGGATGATAGAAAAGGAATTTTCAAAGACATTGCCACCGGAAATGATCAGGAAGGAATGCCGGTGTAAAATTTTCCTCGATTCGTTTAACGAAATGCCGAAAGAGTATTGGGATGGGGGAAAGTATCGGCAGGACTTTGAAAAGGTTTTTGACCAGTTCGGGAATGCGGCGGTTGTGATCGGGGCGAGGACTTCAGACGGGCTGGAGGAATATCCGTTTCCGGTCTATTATCTGGATGAGATCGACAGGGATACGATTGATGAAGAATTGGAAAAAAGGGGAATGACGGTAAAGTTAAATGCGGTCATGCTTGGGATTGTCAGCAAGCCTTTTTACTTTCAACATATTATCAGCGGAGAAATTGATATAAAGAATATTTTGCAGCCAAAGCATTTTTATAATGAGTTTTTTGGGAACTTGCAGAAAGATTTTACCGCGCGCTTTTCTGAAACAGCGAAGATCGAAACAATTTTATCCAAAGCGGCATACCGGGCGCTGGACATGGGCATAGAAGCATTTCCGGTTGAATTCATCTATGAAGGAATGGATGGGCAGAATGTTTTTGGCAGGACGGAAGAGAAGGAAGAGGCCGTAAACTGGCTGATTTATAAAGCAATTTTAATACCGTACAGCAACGGGAAGATAGCGTTTGTACACCAGACGGTGACGGAATATCTGGCGGCGAAGGAATTGCTTTGTTTTTACCGGAAGGATAAAGAGGTCGTCCGTGAGAAAATAAGGTTTTATCGTTGGGACCAGACCGCGCTGTTTATGGTCAACCTGCTTTCGGATGATGAGGTGGAAGACTTTATTGATGATTTATTTAGAATTGATTTCGGGCTGGTTCTTTGGGCTGTTCAATACATGGAATTCCAGAGGGCGGAAGTGGAAAAGAAAATCTTAAGAAAAATCATAGAAAGCCGGGGGATAAGAGACAGGTATCGATGGGGGATTGATAAGTATCTTCGGTATGACTTGCAGTATTCGGAGGAAAATGAAGAAAACCTGAGAAAGGTGATCGAATTTGGGGACAGCATTGGCGGTTCGGCGCTGTTTTGCCTGTGGAGATGGAAGGGGGATGCTATCAAGGAAGAGTGCATGCGTCTCCTTTTGGAGCATGCGTCCGATTATAATTTTTGCCGGAACGGGGCGGCTGAAATTTTGGGCGAGATTGTGGAAGAAGAGGATTTGGGGGCGCTTCAAAAAATGGTGGGCGAAGTCCGGCAGTTTGCAACTATTGAGGAAAAGGAGATTGAGAAGGGGCAGGGGTTTATTTGCTCGATGGCGCTTATTCTGCAAAAGTTCGGAGAAGAGAGCGTCCGCAGCATATTGATAGGGGATTCCGAAATTGCAAAGTCTCCTTCCATAGGTGAGGAGATCTTTTGCGATTACCTGCGGGAAAGGAAAACGGCGGAGAGCCTTGTGATGGCGATGGACTTATTCATGCAGGGATATCAAAGGGCGGCAATGGCGGTATATTTTCTGGTGCGCTTTTCTAAAGAAGCTATGCCATGGGACTTCTTTCGGGAGGAACATATCGACAGGCTGCTCGACTGCCTGGATCATGGTGTATGGGCGTTTGAGGCTTTGCAGGAGATCGTGGGAAGCAGGGGGGATTTGAAAGATTATGTACGGTTGAAAGCAAATTCACACCGTGGAATCGCTAAAGCTGCAATGTGGGTTTGTATAGACCCGGAAAACCAGGAGGATGTTTTTAGGGAATTGGAATCTTTGTTTTCCATGGAAGAGGATGAGTTGGGAACCCAGCCCTTCCGGCTGCTTAAGGAAATAAGGCTCAAATGGACGGGAAAGGAAGAATTGTTTATCCGGCTTTTGTCGCTGAAAAACCAGGAGTTGGTGGCAGGGTTGATGGGTGGTTCGGTGCCGCCTGGTATTAAGGGATTTGGAACTTTTGAAATAGAAAATATGGATTGGTGGCTGAACTGGATTGAAGAATTGGAAAAGAATGGGGAAGAAGACAGGAGCAGATGGCAGTTATTGCAAATATCGAGATTCTTGGCCCAATCTATGGATGCGAGGTCCAGGGACAGGTTTTTGGAAAAATTCAACGATGCAGATTATCCCTACAGGAAAATGATTTTAAGGTATATCATTCCCGGGTTAAAAGCAAGTCTGGATGATTTTTCGGAAGATACGATCCAATATATATTGGAAGATTTAAAAGAAATTACGCATTGGAACGGATGGGAACATCATTTTCTTGCGTATATCGCGGATGAACCGTTTATTATGGAAAGAGTGGTGCCGCTCTTAGAAAGCGGGGATGAAATTTTGAGGGGCAATGCGATGGATATTATAGAAACTGCCGGCGCGCAGCAGGGGAAGAGATACCTTCTACCCCAGAAAAGGCAGGGAAAAACTGTTGCCCGCGCCAGGAAGGGAAAGAAGAGGAGGCGTAAATGAACGGATCTGTGCAATAGCACAGGTTCGTTTTTTTAATGGCAATAGTAAACCACCTGTTATACAGATGCGGCTCCAAACAAACGGAGATTTTTAGTTCTGATAAACTAACGAATAACAACATAAGCGTTTACGAGGAACCCGTCAAAAACAAAAATATGTTTGATGCATATAATTTATTATACCTTTAGGAAGCTGGCATAGGGCAGTTTCTTTCGGAGGGATAGTAAAAGGTTTGGTAAGCGTATCATTTCTGGAGACCGAGTATAAATGAGGTGATTATTATTGAATAATTTTAATTCTAATTGGATGTTTAATCCTCCAAATTTGTTTGGCAGAAGAAGAAATTTTCAGAGGAATTATTGTCAAAACATGGTGCAGCCTAAATCCGATTGTGTATCGGGGGAAGAGGAAGCGGTGAGTTCTGATACATGCAATAACAGCGGCTATCAAGCGGCGTTTCTTATTTCCGGCAGAGGAATAGGAATGCCGCTTTTTTATGTCGCATCATAGAGGCATTTCTTAACAAAATATTGGGAATAGTTCCAGGAATCTTATTGATAAAGGCTTACTCTAATGCTAAGATACTTGATGTATAAATCGCAGTTGACAGCCTATAGAATAAAAAGAAGTTTTTAATGAAAGAGGTATGCTTACCAATGAAAAAAGATAGCCTGAAAGGCATTGTAACAGCATTAAAACAAGAAGACTGCGTCATATTGATAGGTTCAGGGATATCCGTGTGGTCGGGGTTGCCTTCCTGGAAATTATTATTGGACAAGCTGGCCGGTTTTATGGAGAAATGCGGGATAGACAGTTCCTTGGTAAAAAGAGAGATTGCGGACGGGGATTTGCTGCAGGCGGCGAGCTATGGATTTGACCGGCTGACGAAGCCGCAGATCACCGATTTTATGACCAGTGCGTGCCATTACGGGGAAGCGGAACCCCATGAGATACATAAGAAGATATTGGATCTGGGGGTAAAATGCTTTATAACGACCAATTACGATAAACTGATAGAAATGGGAATTGAAAAATGGCGGACAAAAGAACCGGCCATGGTTGTCACCAACCGTCAGTTATCAGAGATGGGTAGGATATTACAGGCCAGGGCGGAGAATTTCGTTTATAAACCCCATGGGGATATTGAAGATGTGGAGAGTATTATTCTGACAAGGGAACAATACCGCTCTCTGCTTTTGCATGGCGAAAGGCATATGGCTCTGGAAACTTTGAAAACGCTGATGGTCAGCAGACCTCTTGTATGTATAGGGTTTGGGTTAAAAGATCCCGATTTCCTTTATATCAGGGATATTCTTTCCAATATTTATCAAGGAAACGTGAGAGACCATTATGCAATTATGGCAGATGTGGAAGAGGGAGAGGCCGATTATTGGGAGAGGCATTATGGCATTCACCTGGTAGGGTATGAAACACGGATGGAGCCGGATGGTTCAAGAAGCCATGCCCCCTTGCTGGAATTGTTGGAAACGTTGCATGATGAATTGCATGGGATACTCTTGAAAGAAGAAAATGGTAAAAAAGAGCCGGATCGAACGCAGTCGGAAATAATTCTTGCATTGATGAGATATGCGGCAGGATTCCGTAAATATGAAAAAGCAGAGACGGAATTTGGAATACATATCTACCGGGATTCCATTCATACGAAGGGATTTTGCATAGACAAGTATAATGGAAGCCTTGTGGAAAGGTTCTTAACGGATAATGAAAGTCGTGCAGTACTGGTTGGAGCGCCGGGGGCAGGAAAAAGTTATGCGATGCGCAGGACCGCCGCCTCCATAGCGCAGGAACTCAATGATAAATGCCTGGAAGGAAGCGGATTTTCAGATAAAACCATGCCTTTTGCAAAGAACATGGATTTTCGTCAGATCGTCGTGCCGGTATATATCGATTTGAAACTATATGACGGCGATCTGGAGGGAATGATCGAAAAAGAATTTTCAAGGACGCTGCCGTCGGAGAAGGTGATTGGAGAATGCCAGTGCAAAATTTTTCTGGATTCTTTTAATGAGATGCCGAAGCAATATTGGGATAACGGAAAGTATTTGGAGGACTTTAAAAAAGTATTTGCCGGATCGAAACATGCGGTGGTAGTAGGCTCAAGAACTGTAGACGGTCTGGAAGCTTTTGGATTTCCGGTCTATGTCCTGGACGAGATTGACAGGGATACGATCTATACGGAATTGGCGAAAAGGGGAATGACGATAGAGTTAAATAAGGTGATGCAGGGAATTCTCAGCAAGCCTTTTTACTTCCAGTATATGATCAGCGGAAAAATAGATATAAAGAATATTTTGCAGCCGAAGCATTTTTACAGGGAGTTTTTTTGGAACCTGCAAAAGGATTTTGCGGATCGATTTGGGAAAAGGGCAGAAATCGGAAAAGCTTTGTCGGTAGCGGCTTACCGGGCGCTGGATGCCGGCATTGAGGCCTTTCCGGCCGGATTTATATATGAAGGAATGGATGCACAGCATATGGCCCAGGAAATGAGAGAGAAAGAGGAGATCGTAAACTGGCTGATTTATAAGGGAATTATAGTTCCGCACAGCAATGGAACAATAACGTTCGTACATCAGACGATCACGGAATATCTGGCAGCAAAGGAATTGATGGGGATTTATTGGAGGGATCAAACAATAATTCGTGAGAAAGTAAAGTGTTACCGCTGGGATCAGGCTGTATCTTTTATGATGAACCTGCTTCCGAATGATCGGGTGGAAGAATTTATAAACCATTTATTTTCCATTGATTTCGGACTGGTTCTCCGGTCTGTCCAATATATGGAGTTTCAAAGAGAGGGAGTGATTCGGCGGATATTAGAGGAGATTGCGGAAAACAGAGAAATAAGGCTCCGGCATGGATATGAAATCCAAGATTGGCTGGAATACGATCTGCGGATTTCGGAGGAGAATGAAAAAAGAATACAAAGGATTATAGGCTTAGGCGGCCGTATTGGCGGCTCGGCGGCATGCTGTTTATGGAAATTAAAAGGGGATGCTGTCAAGGATGAATTGATGGAACTGCTTTTCCGGCGTGCGGCGGATAATTTTTTTTGTGAAGGGTTAGGCAAAATTTTAAGTCAAATCGTAGAGGAGCCGGATTTGAAGGCACTGCTGGAAATGGCTGATCATATTCAGAAAATAAGTACAACAAGAGGGCTGGACAGCAGGGAATTCAGTGGATTTATTTCTGCATTGGGTCTTATCATGCAAAAATTTGAGGAAAACTATGTTCTGGATATCGTGGCGAAACGTTCGGAATCTGCAGAATTACCGGCCATACGCAGCAAAATTTTCTGTGCATACCTAGGGAAAAAGAAAACGGCGTTAAGCTTTGTGATGGTGGTGCATTTATTAACGATGGGATATAGAGAGGCACCGGCAACAATGTACCTTTTAATGATTGTTTGTGAAGAAGAACTGCCGTGGGACATTATAACAAAGGAGCATATCGACCGATTGGCCGATTGCCTGTATGGTCATGTGTATGCATTCCACGCTTTACGGGAGATTCTGAAAAACAGGACTGATCTGCGGAATTATGTAAAACAAAAAGCGGAATTCTATGATATGCTGACCAGGGCAGCGGTTCTGGCCAGCATAGGGACGGAAAACCAGGCGGAAGTTTTTCAGATATTGAAATGGCTGCCTTTTGCAAAAGAAGAGGAAGAGGGATGGGAGATACCGTTTTATGAATTGCTGGGTGAAATGGAGCTGGTCTGGAGAGGAAGGGAAAACTTGTTTGCGCAGCTTCTGATGTTGAAAAAGCCGAAGCTGCTGTCAGGGCTGATGGGCAGTTTTCTGCCGCCTGAAATAAAAGGATTTCGAAGATGTGAAATAAAAAATATCGATTGGTGGCTGGATTGGATAGAGGAATTGGAACAGGATAAAACCGGCAGATGGAGAGAATGGCAGTCAATGCAGATAGCAGGATTTTTGACCCAATATACAGGTTCAAAGACCAAAGCAGAATTTTTGGAGAGATTTAACAACAGGAACTGCCCGCATAGACAAATATTGCTGAAATATATTATTCCTAAATTGGAAACACGATCGGATGATTTTAATGAAGACGGGATAGAGTATATTTTGGAAGATTTAAAGAAAAATTTGCATTGGGACGGCTTTAGGCATCACTTCCTGGCGCGTGCCGCCGATGAAACATTTATTCGGGGAAAATTGATACCGTTATTGGAAGAAGCGGACGGGGTCTTTAAAAATAACCTTTTAGATATTATCAAAACAGCGGGCAAGGAGCATGGGAAAAGATATCTTGTATAAAAAGGAGGGGTTCCAAAGATACCAGCTCGTGGTTCAGGACAATCCCGTTGCCGCCGTCGCATACCATATTGGCAAAGCCAAGGGACTTCCTGATGTTTTCCGCTTCCCTTTCCATAGTCGTCCAAATCCACATAAATAAAGCCACAGGTCATAAAGGACGCCATAGCGATGAAAATGAATAGATTTGTTTTACGGATCACGTGGATTATGGAATCAAAGAGGACTGGGACTGCGGACATCCCATTGCATACCGCGGGGAAGAACCGCTTGCGAATGTGGATTACCCGAGGTATTTTGCAAAAATAGAGGAGCTTCGGCATATTTATGGCGGACGGATCGCGATAAAGGCGGGGCTGGAATTCGGCATGCAGATGCATACGATTCCGCAGTATAGGGCTTTGGTGGAAAAGTATCCTCTTGATTTTATTATCTTGTCGGTACATCAGGTGGAAGACCAGGAGTTCTGGACTCAGGACTTCCAGAGAAACAGGAGCCAACAGGAATATAATGAACGATATTATGGGGAAATGTTCGATCTCGTCAAGTCCTGTAAGGATTACAGCGTACTGGGGCATATGGATCTGATTGTACGCTACGATGAAAAGGGCGTATATCCGTTTGAAAAGATCGAAGAGGTGGTTTCAGAGATATTAAAAACTGTCATTGCGGACGGAAAGGGGATAGAGCTGAATACGTCGTACCGCAGATATGGTTTGAAAGATACGACGCCTTCCATGGATATATTGAAAAGATACTGGCAGCTGGGCGGAGAAATATCCTGTTTTGGCTTCGTATAAGCAGGAAGTGAAAACGGAGGAATATGTAGAAAAATTAAATGAGCTGCTTCGGAAGCTGAAGCAGGACTATGGTTATCATGAATTGGATTCTTTTCTTGTATTGAAAGATATTCTGGCAGGGCTTTGGACTATAAAGCAATAGAAAAATTCATAGGGGTATGATAAGATAATGTAACAGAGAAATAGTGGATGGAACTGTTGCAGAATCATTGCAGCTATAATAAAAGCGAGGAAAAAGTATGTACGAATGTCCGAATTGCGCCGGGAATTTGAAATTTAATATCGCCCGGCAGCAGTTGCACTGTGAATATTGCGATACCCAGGTGGATCCCTACAGTTTTCATAAAGAAAAGGATGCAGGAGAGGAGCCGCCGGGAGAGTACGAGGCAACGGTCTTCACTTGTCCGCAGTGCGGGGGAGAGATCGTCAGCGAGGATACCACGGCGGCTACTTTTTGCAGTTTTTGCGGGGCGGCTGCCATTTTAGACAGCCGCATCAGCAAAAAACGGTGTCCGGAATATATCATCCCTTTTACCAAAACGAAGGAGGATTGCAAAGCCGCTTATGGAAAAATGCTGAGACGGGCTATTTTTGCGCCGAAAGAATTGAAGGATGAAAATCTGATCGAAAAATTCCGGGGGATTTATATGCCTTATTGGGTGTATTCTTTTGAAAAAAAGGAAAAGATTGCATTTCCGGGCAAGAAAACGCACAGGAAAGGGGATTACCTGATCATTGACCATTATATGCTGGACTGTCAGGTAGAGGAAGCGTATCAGGGATTGGCCTACGACGCATCGTCTGCTTTTTCGGACAGTTTGAGCGGTGCCATAGCCCCTTTCGATTTGAAGCGCAGAAAAGATTTTACGCCCTCTTTTTTAAGCGGGTTTTATGCGGATACAAATGATGTGGAAAAATATGCCTATCTGTCGGAGGCGGAGGATATCGTTTTGCAGGATGCCGGCCGGGTTCTCGCAAAAGATCCGGTATGCAGGAAATATCACGCGGGGCAGGGAGAGGGAGCATATATCCTGCGCAATGCCCTGCGCCCTTCCGATCAATCGGCCGAGCTGTCCCTGCTGCCGGTCTGGTTCTTATCTTACCGGAACGGAGAAAGGATCAGCTATGCCGTGGTAAACGGTCAGACAGGAAGGGCGGCGGCCGATCTGCCGGTGGACGGGAAAAAATATCTGGCAGGTTCTTTTCTTCTGGCAATACCGCTGTTTTTCCTGTTGAACCTGCTCTTAACGATTACGCCGGGAAAGATATTGATGATTGCAGCGCTGCTGGCATTTTTATGCATTCTGATCTCCAACAGGCAGATTTCCCATATTTTGGACAGGGAGTCGGGGGCGGACGACAAGGGGCTTGCTTCCATAAGATCAGATTTCGGAACGGGTAATTCCGGCTGGCAAAGAAGAAAGCCTGTCAGCAATCTATGGGACGACGGAATAGGGAAGATGCTCCTGATTATGATTTTGTTTCTTGTAACTACGCTGATACCGGCCCTTTTGGCGCCTGTGATAGTCGGAGGAGGCGTTTGGGGCATCTTCGGTATCATGGCGGTTATGGCAGTTGTATTGAGCATGAACCGGGTGGCTTCTGCTTTCAGCGGCGGACGCAGGGGGAGGAACTTGGGGAAAAAAGCTTTTGGAGGCGGGCATTTCAGGGAAAAGCGGCCTGTTTTGATAAAACCTTTTGGGGGTATTGTACTTGCAGCGGTTATTCTTATCATAGATCCGGTTTCCGACTGGTTTTACTATATAGGAGCGTTCGCCTGTATGGGTACGGTGCTATGGGCGATTATGGATATTATCAAACAGCATAATATGCTTGCCACGCGAAAGCTGCCGCAGTTAAATAAGCGGGGAGGTGACGAAATTGCATAGAGCGGCGGATAAGGAAAAGTGCGGGGGACGGCAGTCCGATTCAGCAAAAAAATTTTATGCTGGACGGTTTTTCCGGGTTTTGTATGCCCTTGCGCTGCTTCTCGGAGGAATATTATTTGCCGGACAGGGCAAATGCTACGGACAGGAAAGTCTCCCGGAAAACGTATTTTATACGAACCAGGATACGGGATACCGGGTGCTGGTCGAGGATGGGGCGGAATTGCTGACAGAAGAAGAACGCCTGGAACTGGCCCGGGAGATGCAGGGAATTACAGCATATGGAAGTGCGGCGTTTGTAACGGTCGAAAACAATGATTTTTCCACGGAAAGTTTTGCCAGGGATTATTATATGGATCGGTTTGGCACGGACAGCGGCACGGTGTTTGTGATCGATATGGACAACCGGAACATATGGATACATAGCGATGGGGCGGTTTACAGGGTGGTTACGACGGCTTATGCCAATACGGTGACGGATAATGTGTATCGTTATGCGTCGCGCGGGGATTACTATGAATGCGCCAAAGAGGCTTTCGGGGAAATCCAGGCGCTGTTGGATGGGCAGAGGATAGCGCAGCCTATGAAATATATCAGCAATGCCCTTCTGGCGATGATTCTTGCGCTGCTTGCCAACTTTGGCCTGGTTATCTGTTTTACCCGGCTGCGTAAGCCGGGAGGAAACGCGGTGCTTGCCAATATTCACAGAAGATTTACCTATTCGGAGATTCGTGCGGTTCATACCCACCAGTCGGAAATCTATGATCCGGTTTCCAGCGGAAGCGATGGGGGGAGCAGCGGGGGAAGTGGAGGCGGAGGAAGCAGTGGAGGCGGCAGCAGCGGAGGCGGAGGCGGACACAGCTTTTAAGGAGAAGAGATGAAAAAAGGAAGTACGATAGCGATTTGCTGCAGGAACTAAACGTTGCGGAATAAGGTTGACATGGCGGAGCGCCTCCTGTATGATTCAGGAAAGCGGTACCGGGATCGGAAATAAAATATATCCCGGAAAATATAAGGAGGTCGCGGCCATGCGGATTTTAATTGCCGAGGATGAGGAGGAACTTGCAAAAGGGCTGAAATTCCTGCTGGAAAAAAATAAGTTTTCCGTCGATGTGGTTCATGACGGGACGGAGGCCTTGGACAGCATGCGCTGTTCCGAGTATGATGTGGTTGTGCTGGATATTATGATGCCGGGAATAAACGGTTTAGATGTGCTGGGATATATCAGGAAGAATAAATCGAAAGTGCCGGTACTGATGCTGTCGGCCATGGCGGAAATCGAAGACCGGGTGGCCGGGCTGGAGGCGGGGGCTGACGATTATCTGCCGAAACCCTTTGCGAGCAGGGAATTCATCGCGAGGGTGAAAGCGCTTTCGCGCAGAAATGCCGGATATGAGGACATTGTTTTATCTTTCGGGGATGTGCGCCTGGACTGCAACAGGTATGAACTGGAGTGCGGGTCGGAAACCGTGCGTTTAAATAATAAGGAATTCCAATTAGCGGAATTATTTATGCGGCATCCTCATTTCATTTTTTCCACGAACCATCTGATGGACAGGATTTGGGGGCAGGATGCACAGACGGATATGAGCGTGGTATGGACTTATATCGGATTTGTACGTAGGAAACTCCGGCAGATAGGGAGCAGCGTTGAGATACGGACAGTCCGGGGCGCCGGATATTCGTTGGAGGAAACGGCATGTTGAAGAAAATGAGGCGGCGGTTCATCGTGGCAGCGATGACAGCATTCGGAACGGTCATGCTGGTTCTGGTAACGGTGATTAATATAGTGAATTACTGCCAGACCACGCGCAGACAGGATGAGCTGGCGGAAAATCTTCTGAGCCATGGGCGAAGCGCCTACGCAGAGCCGCAGAAGCCGCCGCCGCCCTTTGCGGATATACGCGGCGGAGGGCCGGAAGCCGAATTTACCACCCGTTTCTTTGTGATGTACTGCGGGCCGGGCGGGGATATACAGGTGGTTTCGAGAGAACATATTGCATCCATTGATGAAGAAACCGCGAGGGAGTATACGGAAGAAGTATTGAAAAAAGGAAAAGAAAGAGGATACTACGGGGATTACCGGTATCGTGTGGACAGAGAAGAAGCAGGAATGACCGTACTGTTTTTGAACTCATCCCATGCACTGCAATTCATGAAATCCTTGCTGCTGGTATCTCTGGCAATAGGAAGCGGCAGTATTTTGCTGGTTTTTATATTAGTTATATTTTTTTCGCAGTATGCCATCAAGCCATATGTGAAAAATATGGAACGGCAGAAACGGTTTATTACGGATGCCAGCCATGAATTGAAGACGCCGATTACATCGATTGCCACCAGTGCGGATATTGCGGCTATGGAATACGAAGGGGATGAATGGATTTCCAATATCAGGAAGCAGACGGCGCGTCTGGCCAGACTGGTAAACGAGCTTGTGGCATTGTCGAGATTGGATGAAGAGATGCCGTTTCCTGAAAAAAACTGGTTTTCCTTAAGCGATGCGGCGTGGGAGGCGGCAGAACCGTTCGGCGTTCTCGCAAAAGCAAAAGGAAAAAAATATTTTCAGGAGATAGAAGAGGGGATGGCGCTGTATGGGGACCGGGATTCCATTCAACAGATGATATCCATTCTTCTTGACAATGGGATAAAATATTCCGGGGAATGCGGAGAGGTTCATCTGTATATTTATCACAGGCGGCGGAAGATATATATAGAAGTATCCAATACATGCGATTTGCCGGATATATCCGGTTTAGACAGACTGTTCGATCGTTTTTACCGTTTGGATGCATCCAGATCTTCCCATAGCGGAGGCAGCGGAATCGGGCTTTCCATGGCACGGGCGATTGCGGAAGCCCATGGGGGAAGGATCGGTGTGGAGAGCGAAGGCGGGAAAAGCATTTGCTTTCAGGTTGTTTTGGCAGGAACAGTAAACGGAAAACAGAGCAAGCAGTAAGACAAGTGACAAAACAAACAGAAAAAGAAGGACAGCAAGCCGGGAATCGAAAGACAGATTTCCGGCTTTTGTTTTGAAATGTTCAGAAAAAATACACAGATCATTTTAAGTACATTTCAGGAAGCACGATTATACTTGCCCTATGGTCGGGCAAGCAAATCCGCGCTGCTTTGTCCGGCCGGTTACAAACAAAGCGAAAGGGAGGCAGCAGGAATGGAACAAAAGAAATTTCGCCATGAGCTGAAATATGGGATCGGGTATTTGCAGTATCTGGAATTGCGAAACCGTTTACGGGCCGTCATGAGGACGGATGCAAATACGAATGCCGATGGCCGGTATTTAGTGCGGAGCGTCTATTTTGACAACTATGAAGACAAGGCGCTGCGGGAAAAAATAAACGGCATATCCGAAAGGGAAAAATTCAGGATCCGATATTATAACGATGATCTTTCCTATATTGTGCTGGAAAAAAAGATCAAGGATCATGGTCTGTGCAAGAAATTGGACGCGGAGATCACGGAAGAGGAATGCCGGCAATTATGGAAGGGCAGTTTGGGGTGGATGAAGATACATCCTTCGCCGCTGGTACGGGAACTATATGCCAAAATGCGTTATCAGATATTGCGTCCAAGAGTACTCGTATCCTATGTGCGGGAACCTTATATTTACTCTGCTGGCAATGTAAGGATTACTTTCGATTCTCACATCCGCACCACATTGTACCACAGAGATTTTCAGGAAGACAGGGTGGTGGATATCGATACCGCTGATCGGCCGGAGGATATGATATTGGAAGTAAAATACGATGCCTTTTTGCCGGAGGTGATCCGCGGCATCGTGCAAATGAGAGGGCTGCGGCAACAGGCTTTTTCCAAATATGCGGTTTGCCGGCGGTTCGGATAAAGAAATGGAGGAGAGCATTAATGACATTTAACGATATTTTTCGATCAAGTTTTCTGGAGAACGTAACGGAGTTTTCTGCTATTGATACGCTGATAGGGATGGTTTTTGCCGCTGTCATCGGACTATTTATTTTTTCCGTTTATCAAAAGACATTTCATGGAGTGATGTATTCTTCGGGCTTTGCACTTGCTCTTGTGGGGCTTTGCCTCGTGACAACGCTGGTTATTATGGCAGTGACATCCAACGTAGTTCTTTCCCTGGGCATGGTCGGCGCCCTTTCCATCGTGCGCTTTCGGGCGGCAATCAAGGAGCCGATGGAGATCGTCTATTTATTCTGGGCGATAGCGACGGGCATTGTAATCGGAGCCGGGATGATTCCGCTTGCGGTGATTGGATCGGCGATCATAGGAGTGATATTGCTTCTGTTTGCCAACCGTAAAGTACATGAGAACCCTTATATCCTGATTTTAAATTGCAGCGATGAAGAGGCAGAGGAAGCAGCGCTCGGGCTGATCGGGAAAGAAGTGAAGCGGTTTGCAGTCAAATCAAAGACGGTAAACAGCGGTGGTATCGAGTTGACGGCAGAAATTCGGTTGAAAAATGCGGCGACCGGTTTTGTCAACAGGCTTGAAGAGATGGAGAGCATAGGAGAAGTGACGCTCGTAAGCTATAACGGGGAATATATGTCCTGATTTTTGGAAAAGGAGGCTTGCGGTGATTACATATAAACATATAACAAAGATCATTGGCGTAGTTATGGCAGCGGCCGTGGCGGTTTGCTTTCTGGCCATGATGTTTTCGGAGGACTGGCTGGAAACGTTTGGAGGAAATGCCGTGTCGATGCGGTATGAATCGGAATTGTTTGCCGGCGATGAGGTTATGAGGATCGATGTTCAGATGGAGGAGAAGGACTGGGAGGATATGCTTGCCAATGCCGTTTCGGAGGAATATTATTCCTGTAATATAGAAATCAACGGCGAAAAAATATACCATGTGGGCATCCGGCCCAAAGGAAATACCAGCCTCTCCGCGATCGCCATGGATCCTGAAACCGACAGATTCAGCCTGAAACTGGAATTTGACCATTATGTGGAGGGACAGACATGCTTCGGTTTGGATAAACTCATTCTGAATAACAATTATGCGGATGCCACAAATATGAAAGAGGCCATTGTTTATGATATGTACCGTTATCTTGATACGGACGCGTCCTTGTACCATTATGCCGAGGTTTCGGTGAACGGCGAATATTGGGGAGTATATTTGGCTCTGGAAGCCATAGAAGACAGTTTTTTATTAAGAAATTATGGCACGGAAGACGGCGGGCTTTATAAACCGGAAACTATGGATATGGGAGGAGGGCCTTCCGGAAGGCGGGATATGCCGGAACCTCCGGGAGACATGTCGGAACTGCCAGAAAATATGCCGGAACCGCCGGGTGACATGTCGGAATTGCCGGAAGATATGTCGGGACTGCCAGGAAATATGCCGGAACCGGCCACGGATGGGAAGGAAGAGTTGGCCCGTGAAGAAGAGATTCCCATGCGTCCTCCGCAATATCTTACGGATGACGGCGAAAAAGAAAGGTTCCCCATGGGGGGCGGTAAAAGAGGGCCGTCGATGGAAAATGGAGGGGCGGATTTGAATTATACGGATGACGAACTGGATAGTTATTCTGCCATATGGGAAGGCAGTAAAACGAATACCGGCAAACAGGATTACCGAAAAGTCGTCACGGCTTTGAAAAATATAAGCGGGGGAACGGAGTTGGAAGAATATCTCGATGTGGATAATGTGCTAAAATATATGGCGGTACATACATTTTCCGTAAATATGGACAGTCTTTCGGGAAATATGGCTCATAATTATTATTTATATGAATATGATGGGAAGCTGAATATTCTTCCGTGGGACTACAATCTGGCTTTTGGCGGCATGGGAGTGCAAAACGCCTCCGAGATGATCAATAAAGCGGTCGATACCCCCTTCCAGGGAACGGAATTTTTTGATATGCTGTTAGAAAACGAAGAGTATCTTTCGATTTACCATGAATATTTGCGGCGTTTGGCGGAGGAATATGTGCTGGGAGGAAAGTTTGAGGAAACCTTCCGCCGCATTCGGAACCAGATCGATGCCCTGGTGGAAGCAGATCCCACCGCATTTTATTCCTATGAAGAATATGATACGGCTGCCGATATGCTTTATCTGGCCGTTATGCTGCGGGCGGAGAGCATAAAGGGGCAGCTGGACGGAACGATACCTTCCACGGAGGAAGGTCAAAGGGCGGATTCTTCCTGTATGGTGGATGCATCGGACGTTGACTTGGAGCGCATGGGAACATTTGATATGGGAAGAAAATTCGGCGAAAGCAGGGGGGAAAGAAAATGAGATTAAAAAATGTATTGGTCGTAGTGGGAAATATGGATAGGGCGGTTGCCTTTTATAAAGAATTATTCGGACTGAATGTAATTCTGGACAGGAATGAAAATGTCATGATGACGGAAGGACTCGTTCTTCAGGACAAGAAGGCATGGGAAAAGTTTACCGGAAAAAAAGTGATTTCGGAGAATAATGCTTCGGAGCTTTATTTCGAGGAGGCGGACATAGAAGGCTTTGTAAAGAAGCTGGAAGTATATCGGGAACCGGTTCTTTTCGCGAACCGGCTGACGGAAGATCCTTGGGGGAGGAAAATGGTTCGGTTTTACGATCCTGACGGAAACCTGATCGAAGTGGGTACGCCGGCGAAAGAGCGGGGGTAGAACAACGGATGCGTTCAACCAAAAGGACGTTCTTTCGGTGTGGCCGGTTGGTGATAATGTCACGGAAGTTCCAAAAAGAGTCTGTTATGCTGGTATCCAATGAGAGAAAAGGCAGGTTTATCCATATGGAAACTAGAATGAAAAGGAAAAGAAAGGCTTGCGTAAATGTAAATGAGTGCGTTGCCTGTGGCTGTTGTGTGAAGGTCTGTCCGAAAGGAGCGATTCAAATCAGGAAAGGAATTGCAGCGGATGTCGATTGGGAAAAATGCGTGGGCTGCGGGATGTGTGCCAGGGAATGTCCGGCATCGGCTATTGAAGTTCAGGAGGTACAGGTATGAAAAAGCATTGGTATGATTATATGTGGATCGTATCCCTTACCTATCTGATACTGGGATTTTTTAATATCCTGTTTGCATGGCTGGGGCTGTTATGTTTCTTTATTCCGCTTTTGATTTCCATTGTCGGAGGAACGAAAGGGTATTGTAACCGTTATTGCGGCAGAGGGCAGTTATTCGGCCTGGTAGGCGGACGTTTCGGGCTGTCGAGAAAAAAGGATATCCCGAAATGGATGAAGCGCAAATGGTTCCGTTATGGTTTTCTGATCTTCTTTTTTATTATGTTTTTTCAGATGCTCTGGAATACGTATCTGGTGTTTGCCGGTGCAAGTGGGCTGAAGCAGGTGGTGACTTTACTGTGGACATGGAAACTGCCGTGGCATTGGGCATATCATGGAACCTTGTTCCATCCGGGCGTTGCCCAGTTTGCTTTTGGCTTTTACAGCGTGATGCTGACTTCTACCGTTCTCGGATTTATTACAATGATTCTGTTTAAGCCCCGTAGCTGGTGTGTATACTGTCCGATGGGAACGATGACCCAGTTGATTTGCAGAGTGAGAAACGGAAAATGACGGATCCGATGGCGAGGATCCAATCAATAAATAGAAAGATACAAAGGACAGGAATACCATAAGGAGGTATGGGCATGGCTTTATTTGATTTTTTGAAAAGTAATGATATCAACGAGGGAGTGAAGGAATACGAGGGCGTTGCAGGGGCAGTTCTTCTGGATGTCCGTACTCCGCAGGAGTACAGGGAGGGACATATTCCCGGGAGCAAGAATATTCCATTGCAGTCTTTGGAAGGAATAAGCGGCGTGGTTTCCCAAAAGGACGCTCCTGTTTTTGTATATTGCTATTCGGGGAGCAGAAGCCGTCAGGCGGCGGGAATGCTCAATAAAATGGGATATACAAATGTAAAAAATATAGGCGGTATTGCCGCATACAAGGGAAAGGTGGAACTTTGATATGAAAGTGGTGATTGTAGGAGGCGTGGCGGGCGGCGCGACGGCGGCGGCAAGAATCCGCAGATTGGATGAAAAGGCGGAGATCGTAGTATTTGAGCGCTCGGGATTTATTTCTTATGCCAACTGCGGGCTTCCCTATTATATTGGCGATGTGATCGTGGATCAGGAAGAACTGACGCTTCAGACGCCGGAAAGCTTTTTCGCGCGGTTCCGGGTGGATATGAGGGTGCGCTATGAAGTGACCGATATCGACCCGGATAAGAAGACGGTTTCTGTGAAAAATCTCGTGACCGGCGACGAGTTTGAGGAAAGCTATGATAAGCTCATTCTTTCGCCGGGTGCCAGACCCACCCAGCCAAGGCTCCCAGGCGTGGGACTGGATAGGCTTTTTACACTTCGCACTGTAGAGGATACGTTGCGCATCAAGGAGTATATCGATAAAAATCATCCGAAATCCGCAGTGCTGGCCGGAGGCGGTTTTATCGGCCTGGAGCTGGCCGAAAATCTCCGGGAACTGGGCATGGAGGTAACCATTGTCCAGCGGCCCCGACAGCTGATGAATCCTTTTGATGCCGATATGGCGGCTTTTATTCATGCGGAGATGATCCGGCATGGGATAAAACTGGCGTTGGGCCATACGGTGGAAGGGTTTGAAGAAAATGAGGGGGGCGTGGATGTTTTATTAAAAGACGAACAGCCGATTCATGCGGATATGGTAGTACTGGCGATCGGAGTTACTCCCGATACGGAACTTGCAAAAAAGGCCGGGTTAAAGCTGGGCATTAAGGAAAGCATCGTTGTCAATGACCGGATGGAGACCTCGGTTCCCGATATTTATGCAGTAGGCGATGCCGTGCAGGTCAGACATTATGTGACCGGGAAGGACGCCTTGATTTCACTGGCGGGGCCAGCCAACAAACAGGGGAGGATCGCAGCCGATAATATATGCGGCGGCGACAGCCGGTATGCCGGTTCCCAAGGCAGTTCGGTAATTAAGGTCTTTAACATGACTGCCGCGGTCACCGGTATCAACGAAACCAATGCGCGGAAAGAGGGACTCTCCGTCGATAAGATCATTCTTTCTCCTATGAGCCATGCGGGCTATTATCCCGGCGGCAAAGTTATGACTATGAAGGTGATTTTTGAAAAAGAAACCTATCGTTTGCTGGGCGCTCAAATCGTAGGCAGTGAAGGCGTGGATAAGCGTATCGATGTACTGGCGGCTGCCATCCATGCGGGAATGACGGCCACAGAGCTGAAAGAGCTGGATTTGGCTTATGCGCCGCCCTATTCTTCCGCAAAAGACCCGGTGAATATGGCAGGATTCATGATTGAAAATATATCCAACGGTATCCTGAAACAGTTCCATCTGGAGGATGTGGAGACATTGCCCCGCGATGGCAGCGTAACACTGCTGGATGTGCGGACAACAGGGGAATACCGTTGCGGACATATCGACGGCTTCAGGAATATTCCCGTGGACGAACTGAGGGAAAGGCTGGATGAACTGGAAAAAGAAAAACCTGTCTATGTGGTCTGCCAGAGCGGTCTGCGCAGTTACATAGCGACCAGGATCTTAGCCGGCCACGGCTATAATGCCTATAATTTTTCCGGCGGTTTCCGGTTTTACGATGCGGTAATGAATGACAGATGCATGACAGGCGCTGCGTCGATGTGCGGCATGGAGCTGAAATGAGGCAGCAGTTGGCTCCTGTGGATGCAAAGGAGGCTATTCTTTGCAGAACGCCTCCAGCTTCTTTCTGTTTATGATTTCCACCGTGCCGCGGCTCAATGCTATCATACCTTCGTTCTGAAAATAATGAAGCATACGGGTCACCACTTCCCGGTGGGTGCCGAGGTGGCCGGCGATCGTTTCGTGGGTGATTTTTAACCGGTCAGAGTTTTCTATAGCGGACTCTTCCAATAAAAAGGAGGAGATCCGCTTATCCAGGCTTTTCCACATGATCTGTTCGACCAGCCACATCACTTCCGAAAACCGGGATGCCATGATTTCGTTCGTATAATTCGACAGAGGAGCCGATTCTTTCATGATCTGCTGGTAAATTTCCGTAGGAATGATCCAGAGACTGCTGTCTTTTTCCGCCTGAATCGTTATTTCAAACTGGATGGAACGCATCATGCAGGAAGCGGAAAAGAGACAAAGATCTCTGTCAAACAGACGGTAAATGGTGATTTCGCGCCCTTCGTCCGAGAGAATATAAGCCCGGAGCTGCCCGGACTGCACCAACAACAGCCCGGCGCAGTCCATGCTTCCGTTGTGGATGATAGTTCCCTTTTTCATGGTGCGGCTGACGATGTTTCCTGAAATCTTATCTTGCTGTGCGGGCGTCAGCTGCCCCCATACAGGAAAATAATCCGTAAATTCCGTATGTTCGTTTTCTTTTTTCCGGCCTCCCCGCACTTCGATCAGGCGAAGCGTATCCCGATATATGGAGTCCTGGTCTTCCAGATCGATCATCAGCCATTTCTGGCCGTTTCCTTCCTTGGTTTGATGGTAAATATTCTGCAATTCAGGGGAAAGGCCGGGGAGCATGGCTTCCACCGCTTCTTTTTCCTTTTGCCCGATAACGACCAACACGGTAAAATAAGATTCTCTGGGATATACCGTGCAAAGGCTCTTGCCAGACTTTTTAAATTTGACATTCCATCCCCGTTCCCAGCTGCAGGAACTGAATTCTATTTTTTCCTTCCCTTTATATTTATCCCCGATTTCCGAACAAAATTTTCCAAAAACGGGATTCCCGATATATTCGCCTATTTCATCCAATGTAGGTTGATAGCTGTGATCCAGCAAATCCATCATACAATTACCTCCAGAGAGTATGTGTGTATTCAATACCCTGATTTATTTTCTGAATTATACCATACTTTTGATCCGGCGCATACAGTTATTAGGGAGATTGAATGTTGCCGATTGAATGTTGCAGGGGAGATCACGTTCCGGGGCGGACGGTATTTGGAAGCAGATGGGGTTTCTGGGCGGAGCGCCTTCTGGGATGCCGGGGCGGCGGGGGCGGGAGGGGTGCGGCACAGGGCGGGCGTTTCCGGCTGTTACATACCATCAT
>Ga0137308_100899_pt1 | contig 37644 bp, 35 predicted proteins | sample Inofrocosms_June_FD_97181 | JGI IMG/M metagenome (GOLD analysis project Ga0137308, IMG submission 97181) | Mouse cecal microbial communities from Vienna, Austria - N-Acetylneuraminic and N-Acetylglucosamine D2O microcosms_June | ecosystem: Host-associated > Mammals > Digestive system > Large...
TTGGGCGATCTGCAACATCGTCCTTGCGCTGGCGGGCCTTCTGCTCTCCGTGATCTGCGTAAAGAGCGAGGAAAGCCGGAGCATTGTCAATATCATGTCCACGCTAGTCAGCGTGGTGCTGGTGCTGATGATGCTGGGGATTGCCGTCCTTGCCCTGGTTCTCAACGTCCTACAGTAATCAAAACTGCCGCACGACGGTAAACGCCATCGTGCGGCAGTCCATAATGATATTCATTTGGAGAACGGCAGCTGATACGTCAGCCATCCCCACAATGCTCTTGTCTCACGGTTTCGCGCGTCCCGCTAATCATTACTTCCCCGCGATGGACAGCCCCTCCACCAGCACACTGGGACTGACAAAGGCGGTCGAAGAGGGGGACATGGGCGGCTCTGGGTCGTTGGCGATGCCGGTAATGCTCTTGAGGAGGCTGAAGAAATTGCCCGCCACAGTGAAAGAGCGGACCGGCGCGGTCTTTTTGCCGTTTTCGATGAGGAACCCGGCGCTTTGCAGGGAGAAATCCCCGCTGACCACGTTGGCCCCCGCATGGAGCCCGCCCAGGGAGTTGATGAGGACGCCGTTCTGCGCCTTCTCCAGCAGCTGCTCCCGGGTCATCTCACCGCTAACGAGATACATGGTGAAGGGCCGCACCCCCACCTTGGCGTCATAGTTGGGCTTGTCCCCGTTGCCGGTGGTCTCCTTCCCGGCGGCGGCGGCGGTGCGCAGATTGTACAGCAGGGTGCTCAGCACGCCGTTTTCGATCACGTTCTTCCGCCGGGTGGGACTGCCCTCGGCGTCAAAGGGCATGGGCATGGCGCTCTTCTCATAGAAGGGGTCGTCCACCAGGGTGACGATGGGAGCGGCAATCTCCGTGCCCTCCTTGTCCTTGAGGAGGGAGAGGCCCTTCTGGGCGTTCTCCGCAGAGAACACCGCCGCATAGGTCCCCAGCAGCTGGGCCATGGCCTTGGCGGAGAACACCACCGGCACGGCCCCGGAGGGGGCCGCTCCAGCGCCCAGGGTGTCCCGGGCGTGATCCGCGGCCTCCTTGGCGGCGGCGGGCAGGTCCAGGGCATCCAGGGCTCCCAGGCAGATCTTATAGTCGGAGGTCTTCTCCCCGTCCTCCTTCCCGTCGCTGACCACGGCGCTCAAAACCACGCCGGAGATGGTATTCTCATACTGGAGGTCCAGCCCCCGGGAGTTGTGGATGGCGATGGAGATGCGGTTGGCGAAGGCCTCCGTCTCGCAGCCGTCCACCACGCCGGACTGGGCATACAGGGCGTCCTGCCCGGCGAGGACGATCTCCCGAAGCTTCCCCGCGTTGGGCAGGGGCCCGGCCTTGGCGGCAGCGGACCGGTAGCTCTGCCCGGCGGGCACCAGGGCCTCGGGCTGGTCGTTCTCCAGCACGGCGGCATTGTCCACCGCCCGGCGCACCAGGGCCCGGGCGCTCTCCTCGCTCAGGAGCTGGGTGGAGGCATAGCCCATCCTGCCGTTCACCAGACAGCGCAGGCACACCCCGCCCTCGTTGGCGGAGGAAAACTCCCTGGTCTCGCGGCGGAAGGCGGAGACGGAGGCGCTCTCCTCCAGCTGGTAGTACAGCTCATACTCCTCAATGTGCAGTGCGGCGGCCTCGCTGTCCGCAAACTGCCGGAATGTCTGAAAATCCATGATGATCCTCCTTTATCTGCCGCCCACGGTGATGGACGAAACGCGGATGAGCGGCTGTCCCACGTTAGTGGGGATGGACCCGCTGGAGGAGCCGCACATCCCCTGTCCGCACTTGAGCTCTGCGCCCACCATGTCGATGCGCTGGATGATCTCGGAGCCCTTGCCCACCAGGCTTGCGCCGCGGACGGGCTCACAGATCGCTCCGTTTCGGATGAGGTAGCCCTCGCTGACGGCGAAGTTGAACTCGCCGGTGACGGGGTTCACCGAGCCGCCGCCCATGCTCTTGGCGTAGAGCCCGTACTCGATGGAGGCGATGATATCCTCGTCCCGGTCGGTGCCGGGGGCGATGAAGGTGTTGGTCATGCGGGAGGTGGGCACATAGCTGAAGCTCTGCCGCCGGGCGCTCCCGGTGGAGGCCATCCCCATGCGGCGGCCGTTGAACTTGTCGATCATATAGCTCTTGAGCACGCCGTTCTCAATGAGGACCTTCCGCTGGGCGGGGGTGCCCTCGTCGTCGATGTTGATGGAGCCCCAGTCCCCGGGGATGGTGCCGTCGTCGATGGCGGTAACCTTCTCGTGGGCGATCTTCTGCCCCAGCTTGCCGCAGAACTGGCTGTTGCCGTAGGCCACGCTGGAGGCCTCCAGGGAGTGGCCGCAGGCCTCGTGGAAGATGACGCCGCCGAAGCCGTTGCCGATGGCCACCGGCATCACGCCGGCAGGGCAGTAGCCCGCTCCGGCCATGGTGACGGCCTGACGGGCGGCCTCGAGGCCCACCTCCCGGGGGTCCACGGTCTCAAAGAGCTCCATGCCCCGGCGGGCGCCGGGGGAGCAGGTGCCGGTCTGGGTCTCCCCGTTCTTCTCGGCCACTGCCTGGACCATCATCCGGGTACGGATCTGACGGTCCTGGGTCCAGAGGCCCTCGCTGGTGGCCACCAGGATGCGGTGGTCTACGTCCAGAAGCGTCGCCGTCACCTGGGCCACAGAGGGATCATAGCCGCTGGCGGCGGCGCTGGCCGCCCGGAGCAGCTCCACCTTCCCCGCGTTGGCCACGCTGGAGGGCGCTACGTAGATGGGGTGTATGTCCCCGTTCAGCCGCTCCCGCAGGCTGATGGTTCCCTCTGCGCGGCCCTCGGCCAGCGCCTCGGCGGCCCGCTGGGCGCACCGCATGAGGCCCGCCTCGGAGGTATCCACCGTGGTGGCCATCACACTGCGCAGCCCCAGGAACACCCGCACGGCGGCCCCGGCGATCTGTGCGTCATGCACGGCGTCCACCTTGCCCCCCACCAGGTTCACGGAGTGGTTCAGCGTGTTTTCCGCAAAGATCTCGGCGTAATCCGCGCCGGTGGAGCTGGCCTTTTGCAGGACCCGCTCACAAATTTCTTTTGAAATCATCCGCAGTTCTCCTATCTGTTTTGATCTGACCTGTCCGCCCGGCCATGGCAAACTGTCCCATTCAGTATAAACGCATCGGGGGGCAAAGTCAAGGGCGGTGGAAGTTTTACGGAAAGTAATTTCCGACACGGGAAACAGGCAAAACTGCCGCCTGGGCCGAATCCGGCCCAGGCGGCAGTGATGATCTTCACAGGAGGGAACTATTTACTGGTCCGGTCTTTTAAAACTGCGTACAACACTACATCGTCAAAACCGCGCCCGTCTTTGCACAGGAAGTATCCGCGCAGACGGCCCTCCGGTTGCATCCCAGCCTTTTGCATGACGTGCTCTGAAGCGGTATTGCTGGATGCGCATTTTGCCTGGACCCGATGGAAGCCTACTTGGCACAGAAGATAGTCCAGCACCGCCCGCAGTGCCTCTGTGGTGTAGCCCCGGTTCCAATATGCTGTCCCGATCTTATAGTCCACCTCACACCAGCGATTGCGTTCGGAGAGATCGTCCACGAAAATCTCTCCAATCACTTCTCCATCTTCTTTCCGTACGACCGCCCAGTAGTAGACCGCCAGGTCCGCATAGGCGGCGTCCGCGCCATTCAAAAATTCCTCCAGTTCATTCCGGGACATAGGCGATTGGGAGATAAACTTAAAAACCGCCTCCTGGGCGGCCCAGTTTCGCAGGCAGCTCTCCAAATCGCCCGGTTGAAATTGCCGCAGGAGCAGGCGCGGCGTTTGTAACGGACGAGTTCCTAAGTGTTTCACAGCTCTTCCTTTCGGACCACAGAGCCGCCATATCACCTCTCCGGGCGGCACGGCGGCTCTGCGGTCAAAGAATGTTTCTACATCATTTCCAGTACCGCGTTGTAGATACGGTCCGCCGCAGGCAGGGCCTTGGCCAGGAGGGCCTCCCCCCGCTCCCGGCTCCGCTCAGCCAAGTCCTGGTCCTTGATGCTGGAGATGTTGATGCGCACGTTGAGCCACGCGCCCTGGATGGCGCTGCGCAGGCTCAGGGCGGCGACGCCCAGGTCGCTGGCCGCGCTGTCGTTGAACCGGCCCAGCAGGCTCTCGGTAAGCTCCAGGGTCTCCGCCGCCAGCTCCATCATCTCCATGGGGGTGTCGATACAGCCCCGCAGAGCCGCCTGGATCGCCTTGGACCGCGCGGCCTTCTCCTCCTCCGTGCCCTTGGGCAGGGCGAAGGCGGCGGCTACGGCGTTGAAGGCCTCCGTGTCCCGGTCCATCACGTCCAGGAACCGGACCTGCAAAGCCGCGCACTTCTCCCGGACGGATGCCGCCAGTTCCTGGCTGGCCGCGTACTTGGCCTTCCCCACGGTGAGGCCGCAGACCATGGCCGTCAGGGCCGCGCCCAGCGCGCCCTCCAGGGCGGCGGTGGAGCCGCCGCCGGGGGCAGGCGCGTCGGAGGCCAGAAGGTCCGCGAACGCTGTTACTTCCAGTTTTTTCAGCTCCATCCCCGCTTACTCCATTCCTACCAGGTGGTATTCCATGACCTGACGGCGGGCGTCGAAGTTCTCCAGCTTCAGGTAGTACTCCGCGCAGTCCAGCAGGGCCTTGGCCGGGGTGAGGCCCACCAGCTCACTGCCGATGATCCGCACGCCGTAGCGGTCCGCCAGGGCCCGGACCATCTCAAAGGCGTAGTAGATGGGAGTGCCCTCGTAGTTGACCAGGTTCATGGACACCTGGGCGGTGTTGCGCTCGTCCAGCATCACGCCGATGGCCTTGCAGAACTGGAAGCCGCCGCTGGAGCCCCGGATGGCTTTGGCGATCTTGCTGGCGATCTCCAGGTCGGAGGTGTCCAGGTTGATGTTGTAGGCGATGAGGGGCATCCGCGCGCCGATGGCGATGATCCCCGCGGTGGGGTGGATCTTCCGCTCGCCGTAGTCCGGGGCCCACTCCTCCTGAAGCAGCTTCTCCGGCATCCCCTCGAACTGCCCCTTCCGGCAGGCGGCAAGGTTCCGCCGCTCCGGACGGGAGGCGGAGTCCTCGTAGAGGAAGGAGGGGATCCTCAGCTCCTCCCAGATGCGCTTTGCCACCCGCTTGGAGAGCTCCACGCACTCGGCCACGTCCATGTCCATGGTGGGCACGAAGGGGATCACGTCCGTTGCGCCCATCCGGGGATGCTGGCCCTGGTGCTTGGTCATGTCGATGGTCTCCATGGCCTTCCTGCACAGCTGGAACGCCGCCTCCTCGATGGCCTCCGGGGAGCCCACCATGGTGAAGACGCACCGGTTGTGGTTGCCGTCGGACTGTACATCAAAGAGCATACAGCCCGGGATGCTCTTCGCCACGTCCACCAGGCCCCGGTAGACCGCCTCGTTGGTCTCCTTGCTCACGCTGAAATTGGGGATGCACTCCACTAACTTGCCCATGGCTTTTTCCTCCAAAATTTTGATTGGGACGAATGGATGTTGGGCTTCGCCCAAGCCCACCAGGGCTCTGCCCTGGACCCGGCAGGGGCCTTGCCCCTGCACCCCACCAGGGGCTGAGCCCCTGGACCCGCATACTGGCGCACTGCCTCTTTTTCAGACAGGACTGCCCTTCTTGATGACCTGCCGCACCAGGTTGCTGCCCATGCGGTAGCAGATGTAGTCCAGGTCCGGCGCGTCCCAGAGGACCAGGTCTGCCTGCTTGCCGGGCTCCACCGTGCCCACCTTGTCCGCCATGCCGATGGCGGCGGCGGCGTTGAGGGTCACGGCGGTCAGCACCTCCTCCGGGGTGAAGCGGTACTTCAGACACCCCAGGTTGATGACCAGCTGGATATTCAGGCACGGACAAGAGCCGGGGTTGAAGTCCGTGGCCATGGCCACCGGCACCCCCGCCTGTTGGAACTGCTTCGCCGGGGCGAAATCCGCCCCCAGATAGAAGCTGGTGGCGGGCAGGAGGCAGGCCACTGTACCGCCTTTCGCCATGCTGTCGATGCCCTCCTGGGGGCAGACGATGAGGTGCTCGGCGGAGATGGCCTCCACCTCCCCGGCAAGCTGGGAGCCGCCGATGGCCTCGATCTCGTCGGCGTGGATCTTGGGCGTGAGGCCATAGCGCTTTCCGGCCTCCAGGATGCGGCGGGATTCCTCTACCGTGAACGTATCCGCCTCACAGAAGACGTCGCAGAATTTGGCAATGCCCTGCTCCCGCACCAGGGGGAGCATCTCCTCGCAGACCAGCCGGACATACTCCTCCCGGCGCTCCTTGTACTCGGCGGGCACCAGATGGGCCCCCATGAAGGTGGCAACGATGTCCATCGGATGGCGCCGGTCCAGGTCCCGGATGACCTGGAGGGCCTTCAGCTCGTGCTCCGTCGCCAGGCCGTAGCCGCTTTTGGCCTCGCAGGTGGTGGTGCCAAAGCTCATCATCTCGTCCAGGGCCCGCTCCGCTTTCCGGGCCAGCTCCTCCACGGAAGCAAGGCGTGTGGCGTTGGTGGTGGACTGGATGCCGCCTCCGGCGTTCTGGATCTCCAGATAGGACTTGCCGTGGAGCTTCAGCCCCAGCTCGTTCTGCCGCCAGCCGCCGAAGATGAGGTGGGTATGGGCGTCCACCAGGCCGGGCGTCACCAGGTTTCCCCCGGCGTCCAGGACCTGGGCGTCCGCCGCAGCGGGAGGGGTCCCCTCCCCTGCCTGGGCGATGACGCCGTCCTCCGCCAGGACCCAGGCGTTCTTTGTCATTCGCACGGCCCCCTGGGCCTCCCCGCCCCGGGCGGAACTGCCCAGGGGGGTGGCCAGGGTGCCGATGTTTTGAATCAGCAGTTTCCTCATGCTTCCAGCGCCTTCTTCACCAGCTCGTCGTCCGCAAGGTACGGCAGGGTGATGTGGTCCTGACCGGCGTAGAGCTTGTTATACTCCGCTGCGGTGCTCAGGGCGTTCTCGTTCCGTGCCCAGGCGCGGCGGGACACGCCCACCATGGTGTCCCAGGGCATGGACATCCTCAAAATGGTGTCCACCCGCTCCGAGCCGTCCAGCACCATGCCGAAGCCGCCGTTGACCGCCTTGCCGATGCCCGTGCCGCCGCCGTTGTGGAGGGCGATGAGGCTCATGCCCCGGGCGGCGTTGCCCGCGTAGCACTGCACGGCCATGTCGGCCATGATGTTGGAGCCGTCCTTGATATTGCTGGTCTCCCGGAAGGGGGAGTCGGTGCCGCCGGTGTCGTGGTGGTCGCGGCCCAGCATGACGGGGCCGATCTCGCCGTTTCGGACCATCTCGTTGAACTTCAGCGCGATGTTCAGACGGCCCATGGCGTCCTGGTACAGGATGCGGCACTGGGTGCCGACGACCAGCTTGTTCTTCTTGGCGTCCCGGACCCAGACATAGTTGTCGTAGTCCTGGTAGCGGCGGTTATGGGCCAGGATGTACTCCGCGGCGGCGGCGTCGGTCTTGTCCAGGTCCTCGCTCCTGCCGGAGAGGCAGCACCAGCGGAACGGGCCGTAGCCGAAGTCAAAGAGGCAGGGCCCCAGGATGTCCTCCACGTAGGAGGGGAAGACGAAGCCGTCCAGGTCGTTCTCGCCGTTCTTGCAGATGGAGGTGACCCCGGCGTCGTAGACGGCCTTGAGGAAGCTGTTGCCGTAGTCGAAGAAATAGGTGCCCCTGTCGTGGAGGGCGTTTATGAGCTCGTAGTGGCGGCGCAGGCTCTTGTCCACCAGCACCCGGAAGCCCTCCGGGTCCTTGTCCAGCATCTCCGTGCGCTGGGCGAAGGTCAGGCCCTGGGGACAGTAGCCGCCGTCGTAGGGCACATGGCAGGAGGTCTGGTCGCTGAGCAGGTCCACATGGACGTTCTTCTCCAAAAGGTACTCCAGCAGGTCCACCACATTGCCCAGATAGGCGATGGCGCAGGCCTCCTTGGCGGCCATCTTCTTCTGCGCCAGAGCCAGGGCCTCGTCCAGACTGTCCGTCTTCTCGCTGACCCAGCCCTGATTGTACCGGGTCATGAGGCGGGACTCGTCCACCTCCGCGATAATAGACACGGCTCCGGCGATCTCCGCCGCCTTGCCCTGCGCGCCGCTCATGCCGCCGAGACCGGCGGAGACGAACAGCCGTCCGGCCAGGTTCCCGTCCTCTGGGATGCCCAGCTTCAGCCGTCCGGCGTTGAGCAGGGTGTTGAAGGTGCCGTGGACGATGCCCTGGGGCCCGATGTACATCCAGCCGCCGGCGGTCATCTGACCGTAGTTGGCCACGCCCAGGGCGGCGGCGCGGTTGAAGTTCTTCTGGTCGTCGAAAGCGCCCACCATCAGGCCGTTGGTGATGATGCACCGGGGGGCCAGCTTGTGGGAGTGGAAGAGGCCCAGGGGGTGGCCGCTCATGACCACCAGGGTCTGCTCATCGGTCATGACCTCCAGGTACTTCTTAATGAGCCGGTACTGCATCCAGTTCTGACAGACCTGCCCCGTCTCGCCGTAGGTCACCAGCTCGTAGGGGTACAGGGCCACCTCAAAGTCCAGGTTGTTGTCGATCATCACCTGGAAGGCCTTGGCCTCCACGCAGCTGCCCTTGTAGCTGTCGATGGGCTTGCCGCTGAGCCTGCCCTCCGGACGGAAGCGGTAGCCGTAGATGCGCCCGTGCTCCTCCAGCTCCCGGGCGAACTCCTTGGCCATCTCCTCGTGGTGGTCCGGATGGATGTAGCGCAGGGCGTTCTTGATGGCCAGAGCCTTGTCCGAGGCCGAGAGGTGGGCCTCCCGCCGGGGCGCACGGCGGCACCCCTCCACAAAGGCCGGGTACGCCGGAAGCTCGTAGTCCAATTGGATGGTCATGGCGTCTGCATAGTTCATCGGGGATTCCTCCTTATTCTAATTTATTTTTGTTACGATAACATGTTGGGCTTCGCCCAAACCCACCAGGGGCCTTGCCCCTGGACCCCACCGCCCTTTGAAAAGGGCGGCCCGAAACTTTTATTTTACGCTTCGCTCCCTATAGACGAAACAAACATTCTATGATAAAATACTCACAAACACACCGGAAGGAGTGGGCCATCCATGCCTCATCAAGACCCCAGTCAAGACGAGCTCCTCCAGGAGCTCTTTCAGGCCGTCCTCGCCCTGGACAACCTCCAGGAGTGCGGCGACTTCTTCAGCGACCTCTTCACCCGCCAGGAGCTTTTGAGCTTCTCCCAGCGCCTCCAGGTGGCCAAGCTCCTCCTGGCCGGGGAGACCTACGAGATGGTGCGCCGCCAGGTCTCCGTCAGCAACTCCACCATCACCCGCATCAGTACGGCCCTCCAGTTCGGCCCCGGGGGCTACCGGACCGTCCTGCGCCGCTTGGCGGAGCAGGGGACCGGGGAGCAGGCTTAGGCCAGAGCCGGCACCTTCTCCTCCGCGATCTCCAGGAGCTCCCCGCTGCGGACCAGCTTCTCCACCGCGCGCACATCCGGCCAGATCTCCCGGTCCACGTCATAGAAGGCCACGTCCTGGCGCACCCTCTGGTAGAGGGCCTCGTGGACGGGGGAGATGCCCGTGCCGTGGCTGTTCACCCGGCGGCGGATGTCCACCGCCTGACAGGCGGTCAGAAGCTCCAGCGCCAAGACGGACAGGGTGTTCTGCAAGATGGTCCCCGCCTTCCGGGCGGCGGTGGTGCCCATGGAGACAAAGTCCTCCTGGTTGGCGGAGGAGGGGATGGAGTCCACGCTGGCCGGGTGGGCCAGGACCTTGTTCTCCGATACCATGGAGGCCGCGGAGTACTGCACAATCATAAAGCCGCTGTTCACCCCGCCCTCGGTGGTGAGGAACGGGGTCAGGCCGTTGGAGAGGGCGGCGTTCACCATCCGCTCCGTGCGCCGCTCGGAGATGCTGGCCAGCTCCGCGCAGGCGATGCCCAAAAAGTCGAAGGGCAGGGCCATGGGCTCCCCGTGGAAGTTTCCGCCGGAGATGACCGCCTCGTCCTCCGGGAAGAGGAGGGGGTTGTCGGTGACGGCGTTGAGCTCGATATCCACCTTGGCCTTGACAAACTCCAGCGTGTCCCGTACGGCCCCGTGGACCTGGGGGATACAGCGCAGGGCGTAGGCGTCCTGAACCCGGGCGTGCTGGCAGTTGCGCAGGATCTCGCAGCCCTCTGTCAGCAGGCGGATGTTCTTCGCCACCTGGATCTGCCCGATCTGTCCCCGGACCGTGTGCATCCGCTCCTGAAAAGCGTCCAGCTGTCCGGTGAGGGCGGTGAGGGACATGGAGGCCACCAGGTCCGCAAGCTTGGCCGCCTGGATGGTGTCGTAGAGGTTCAGTGCCCCCACGCTGGTCATGGCGCAGGTGCCGTTGGTCACGCCCAGGCCCTCCTTGCTCACCAGGGTCTCCAGGGGGGTGAGGCCCGCACGCTTCATGGCCTCCGCGCCGGGGAGGACCTCGCCCTGGTAGACGGCCTCGCCCCGGCCCAGGAGCACCAGGCCCATGTGGGACAGGGGAGCCAGGTCGCCGGAGGCCCCCAGGGAGCCCTTCTGGGGCACCACGGGGATGACGCCCCGGTTGAGCATCTCCACCAGGAGCTCCACCAGGATGGGGCGCACGCCGCTGACGCCCACGCACAGCGCGTTGGCCCGCAGGAGCATCATGCCCCGGACCACCTCTTCGGCGTAGGGTTCGCCGGTGGCAGTGCAGTGGCTGAGGATCAGGTTGGTGGACAGGCGGCTGCTCATCTCCTCCGGCACCGCCACGGTGGCGAAGTCGCCAAAGCCGGTAGTGATGCCGTAGGCCACCCGGTTCTCCCCCGCGATCTTCTCCGCCAGGGCCCGGGAGCGGGCCATGGCCTCCCTGGCCTCCTCCGTCAGCTCCACGGCCGCGCCGTACCGGGCCGCCGCTACAAAGGATTCAAGGGTCAGGCTGTGGCCGTCCAGGGCCACGGTCTTGATGTCTTTGGGATGTCCCATGATATCTTCGTTCTCCTTCCGCAAAAATCGATGGTTTTTGATTTGCCGATGGAGACAGGATACCACAGAACCCCTGTCAAGTCAACCAACCGGCGCTGAATAAACACACTTTTCTTTGTTTAATATTGACATAGCAGAGCGGTGCAGCGGTGTACCGCCGCACCGCTTGAGTGGTGTGATAAAGAAAGGAGGCCCCGCCGCTGTGGACCGGACCATCCTGCACTGTGACCTCAACAGCTTCTATGCCTCGGTGGAGCTCCTCTCCCGGCCGGACCTGCGGGAACGGCCTGTGGCCGTCTGCGGCGACCCGGCAAGCCGGAAGGGCATCATTTTGGCGAAAAACGAACCCGCCAAGCGCTTTGGCGTCAAAACTGCGGAAACCATTTGGCAGGCACGGGAGAAGTGTCCGGACCTGGTGCTCCTCCCGCCCCACCATGAGCTCTATAGAAAGTTCTCCCGGCTGGTGAACCACATCTACGGGCAGTACACCGACCTGGTGGAGCCCTTCGGTATCGACGAGAGCTGGTTGGATATCACCGGCAGCATGCACCTCTTCGGCGGGGACGCCGCTGCTATTGCCGGCGCGATCCGGGCGCGGGTGCGGCGGGAGCTGGGGCTTACCCTCTCCGTGGGCGTCAGCTTCAACAAGGTCTTTGCCAAGCTGGGCAGCGACTACCGCAAGCCGGATGCTACCACCGTCATCCCCCCGGACCGCTGGCGGGACATTGTATGGCCCCTGCCGCTGGGGAACCTCCTCTACGCCGGTCCCGCCGCCCAGCGGGCCCTGTCCCGGTACGGCGTGGGCACCATCGGGGACCTTGCGGCCCTGGACTCGGCCCTGCCGGAGCGGCTGCTGGGAAAGCTGGGCAGTCAGCTGTGGCACTACGCCAACGGCGTGGATCCCTCCCCTGTCCGCCCCCAGCACGAAAAGGAGGCGGTCAAGAGCGTCGGGAACAGTTTTACGTTTCCGGAGAACCTGACCACATGGGCCCAGATCCGCCGGGGCACCGCCCTGCTCTGCGACAGCGTGGCCTCCCGGCTGCGCTCCCAGGACCTCTACTGCGGCGCGGTCCAGGCGGCGGTGCGGGACCCCGCCTTCCACAGCCGCTCCCGGCAGAAGCATCTGCCCCGGAGCACCCACCTGATGCGGGAGCTGCTGGAGGCGGCTATGGAGCTCATCGGCGGGATATGGCAGCCCCCCAGCCCTGTGCGGCTCATCAGTGTCACCGCCCTGGAGCTTACCGGCCGGCTGGAGACCTACGAGCAGGCCGACCTCTTTGCCCCGCCTCCCGCAGAGCGCAGGGAACATCTGGAGCAGACAGTCGACACCATTCGGAGAAAATTTGGGAGCGCCGCCATCTCCTTCGGGGACCCGAACGGCGGCGGGCAGGAGGACTCCGGCGAGGGTTAGAGCTCCCGGTTGAGCGCCCCCTCCAGCTTGCCGAGGGCGCGTTTTTCGATGCGGGATACGTAGGACCGCGAGATCCCATAGTCCGCCGCCAGCTCCCGCTGGGTCCGGGGCTGACGTCCGCCCAGCCCGTAGCGCTGGCGGATGATGTCCGCCTCCCGTTCCGTCAGGCACTCCTCCACCAGCTTCCGCACCCGGACCTGGCTCTCCCGGGCGTCCAGGTCGTCCAGCATCGTGTCCTCCACCCCGACTACATCCATGAGGGAGAGGTCGTTGCCGTCCTTGTCTGTCTCCAGGGTCTCGGAGAGGGAGACCTCACCCTGGAGCTTTTTTTGGCTACGGAAGAACATGAGGACCTCATTTTCTATACACCGTGCAGCATACGTCGCCAGCCGGACATTTTTCTCCGGCTTATAGCTGGAGATGCCCTTAATCAGCCCGATGGTGCCGATGGAGATCAGGTCGTCCTGGTCTACGGACTGGGTGTAATATTTCTTAAACGGATACCCACAAGGGAGGATTTTTCCCGCTGGAAAGCGGCCTCCCACGGGCCGCCGAATTTCAGATGAATGTCAAGATGAATCTTTTCTTTGGTACTCTCTCTTTTGACGACAATACGGTCAAGGATCGTTGTTACCAAGGCAGAATTTATTCCGCTGCGAAAGGACAGCTCTTGTTCAACGGCGGCTCTGATTGCGGTAAGCTGCTCTTTTGAACATCTGCTTTTTTCCTCTTCTGCCCGCAGCGCTTCCATCTGGTCCTCCAGACTCTGCACCTGCTTATTAAAGCTATCGTTGCGGCGTTTGAATTCCTCAATGGTGATTGCTCCGGCAATGCTCAGTTCCAGCAGCCGGTCTTTTTTTGCGGATAAATCCTCAATTTCAGCTTCCAGCCGTTGCGCGTCCCTGGCATAGTCATGCTCATCTGGAACAGCCTGGATGACCTTCACCACCGCGTCCACAATCGCCTGCCTGTTTTTTGCAAGCTGATTAAATATCTGCGCCATAATCTGATCCAACTCTGTTGTTCGCAGCTGCGGTGCTGAGCAGGCGGACTTCCCCTTTGCATGGTAAATTTTGCACTGCCAAACCTCTTTTTCCCCTGACTTGCTCTTAATTGTATGGCGATGGAAACTGGTTCCGTGCTCTTCACAGATGATTTTACCGCTGTAGGGGTAACGGTTGTGAAACTCTGCCCTGCTTTGGTGGGCACGGGCCTGTTCGCTGCGGCGCTTGTACAGTGCATGGGCCCGATCCCATAACTCTTCTGATACGATGGCAGGGATGGATGGGTCCGGGTACATCACCCACTCGTCCTCGTCCAGGAATATTTTCCGCTTGCTGCGGTAGTCCACAGTCTGGGTCTTGTTGGCACAGTACCAGCCCTTATACTTCGGGTTGCAAAGGATATGCCGGATTGTCAGCACATTGAACTCATTCCCCTTTCGACTGGTGAAGCCCTCGTCATACAGTACTTGTGAGATTCGCCGGACGCCTAACTGCTGGTTGGCGTAGAGGTCGAAGATCCGCCGTACCGCCTGGGCTTCCGTTTCGTTAATCGTCAGTACGCAGTCTTTCTTATCGTAGCCCCACAATTTATCGTTACCCAGCACATGACCGTTTTTGATTGCCTGCCGGAAGCCGAATTTCAGCCGTTCAGATAATTTCCGTACTTCGTCTTGGGCAACCCCGGCCATGACCACCAGCCGGAACTCGCTGTCACTGTCCAAGGTGTTAATGTTATCGTTCTGAAAGAACACGCCCACATCATGCTCCAGAAGCTCCTGTGTGTACTGGATGCTGTCCAGAGTAGAGCGTGAAAAGCGGGATATTTCTTTCGTGATGATGAAGTCAAAGCGTCCGGCTTTGGCATCCGCGATCATCCGATTGAAACTATCCCGCTTTTTTGTGCTTGTCCCGGAAATGCCCTCGTCAATATATCCGGAACAGTATGTCCAGTTTGGCTTGCTTTGGATAAATTCGGTGTAATATTGCACTTGATTCTCCAAACTGTTGAGCTGCTCATCCTTGTCCGTAGAAACTCTGGCGTAAAAAGTCACCCGGAGGGGAAGGTCATAGATGGACTTCCCCATCCGCATCTCAGTCCGTATCCGGTGTACATTCATGCTCATTCGCCTCCTCTGTTAAGCACACAGGATACCGGAAGAAGTCCGGAAAGTCTATTGAAGAATGTACCAAATCCAACGCGCTGGAATAGGTGGTTTTTGATATAAGTCCAGCGGATAAAATACATCCGAGCAGGACCTTTACCAGTTCTCGCTGCGGGCTGTCCATTTACCATCACCTCGATTCATGGATATGCTTTCCGGCATAAAAAATGCCAGGCAAACAAATTGCTGCCTGGCACCCATATCTTTATAGCTTTTTCTGTCTTGTCAGGATACACATTTCCACCCGTTCTGAAATGATGCCGCGATCCCGTTGGGGGTAGTATTCCAGAATTGGCTGCAAGACCGTGCGGATGTCTTCTGTATTCAGCCTTGGCATTTCTATCTGCGCCCCATATAGGCTCCGCGCAGTATTCATCTGCCGGGTAAAGGTAGTATAGAATGGCCTGGCTTGTAAAGCGGAGATCAGCGCAGGCGGAGCAATATCCATTTGTGACATCTGAGTGTTAGACAGTAAGCCCGCACCGTTGTCAAAAATGGGGCAGTAGTCATATTTGCCGTCTTGTTCTATCACAGCAATATTGTTCAAATGCCGGTCATCGTTGCAGAACAGCGCGTCAACTTCAAAAACCAGCGTCAAATATTGCGGAAATCGTTCCAATCCAGTAAACTCCGCTGTTGCCTCTGCCAGAAACGCGATTCGTTTTTTATCGCTGGGGAGTCGCGCCAATTTCTCGCGCAGCGGCATCCCCAGATAGCTGGTCAGTAATCGATTGATCGTGATAAGCGCCTGTCCGGGCCGCAAAAAATTCTTGCTGGAACAACCTGTGCGCTCCCGGCCATGAACCTGCAGCCGCTCCATCCGATAGCGTACAAAGGTAAACGGTGTGTCATTTTCAATATTGCTCTGCTCCAGAAGCGTGGAAACTGTTGTCTCCGCCAGTGCCTCATACCCAAATTGATCGAGTTTGTACCAGAGACCTGACTCCCGGTCGTACCACTTCTCCTGATTCCCTTTTGAAGAAGTCTCAGCAATCTTCTCGTCCGACACAAGCTGAATCGTCATTTCATCACCTCGATTGTCAGCCATTGCTGATCCTCAGCCATCCGTCCGCCTGTTTTTTCAATAATGGCTAATGGATCATATTCCTCCAGCCCTAGAACCTCTAAATACTCTCGCAGTCCAGAACGTTGTCCGGAAATGCAGCGTTCTGCAAGGAAATTTTGGAAATCTGTCCAGTTTGGAAGCGTGTTGTTTCCAAACGCGGTTTTTATAGTTGAAATTTCCTGGTTCTCAACCACTACCAGCTGACTGGTCATATCCGCATAGATGGAAGAACAAAGTTCCTCACCGTCATAAAGCCGCAGAATTCTGACATCATGACCCAGTCGTCTCTGCTGCAACGCAAAATCAGGACCGCTGACGCGGCGGGACAGAGTGATTGCTTTTCCGTCAAAAGACAACACAAGGTCTCGCTGTTCCGCAGTAATTCCCATTGCTTCCAGCCATGTCGTAGGTAGGGTAACTTTATAAGTTTTAGAACTTTGGGAAGCAGTTCCTCCAGCAGAACTGATATTGATTTTAGCTGTGCGCTGCTCCATACGATCACCTCTGTTCTATTTTACTATATTCGGTACGAATATTCAACAGCCATTTTAGATGTGTCAGCGATACATGAATCAAGAACCTGTATTCATAACCGTTGGACGTAGATTCTAAGAAACGGACACGATGCGCCCCTCAATTGTGTCCCACACTTCAATGCCCATACGTTCAAAAAATGCGGCAGCATAAAAGCTTTCTTCCGGTATACGTCCAATACATGCAAATCGGGGAACCAAAAGAATATCAAACTTTTTCTGTTCTGCGCCTGTGCGGAGTTCCAGAAGTGCATCTTCAGTTTTCTCCGGTCCCATTTCGTCATCAGTACTTTCCCAGAACTCGCGGATCGTATGCCATCCATGCTGCTCTGCAAATGCTATACAGATGTCTCTCTGTCGGTTCATTGCAGGCTGGTCCTGGGGCAAAGTTGTGTCTGTCCGATAGAGCAGACACGCTCGTTTCATGTACTTGTTCATAAAAACGCTCTCCTGTTGTGATATTCTTCCTATGTGAAAAGCCCGGACTCTCTGCAAGAGAATCCGAGCCGTTTGTTTTGGCGAAATAGCTGGCATCATATATCCGCTCTGAATGCGTAAATTTTTAGGAGTTTTACTCTTTCGTCTGAAAATATACCCGTGTGCCTCCCAAAATAAATGCCGCAAGTGCTTGAATGCCATTGATTCGGGCTCCCGCATCATCTGGTGTACTACCCCAGATGTGCGAGAGAGCGCTTGATTTTTATCATCGGCCATATTTCCGTAAGAATTTTGTTTTGGTTGTATATCTCAGCTGAAAGAGCCTGTCAAGCGGCTACTCCGCCATCGCCTGCTCCAGACTATCTTCCTGTCCGGCACTGTCGATACCATTGAGGAACTGCTCCACATTGATATTGAAATCAACAGAGATCTGATAGTCTCGGTATACCGTGACCCGCTTGATGATATAGCCGCAGATCATCTTTTTCGTAGCTATGTCGCTGCTGTCAAAAATCTCTGACCAGGTGGCGATCCGGTTGAACTCCGCCTGCATCTCCGCAACTTTGGCACTCTCGTTTTCCAGCTCCATTGTCAACTCCGTGATGCGGTGGCTGGTATCAAGCACCCTTTGGCGTGTCTCGCTCAGAACTTCGTTCAGCACCTCCATGGGCAGTGCGCTTTTCCCCTGAACAGCTTTCAGAACCTCGGCTTTCAAGGATTCATATTCCTTGTTTGCCTTGGTATTTTCAGCCTTGACACGCTGCAGGTCACTACGCAGGAGCGCCATCTGCTTCTGGCACGCTCCCCCGATGATCAGATCGCTGGAGGCGCATTTCATTTTGTCAAATACCTGATGCAAAATGGTTTCAATCACACCGTCCAGAATGTGCATCGTATACCCCGTCTGTCCATCACACTCCGCACGATGGCGGGTCTTGTTATAGCAGACGTAGCGGATGCGCTTCTTCTTCACCGGAGTACCATCAGCCTGTCGGTAGACTTTGCCGTTGGTGGTCAGCGTCAGCCTTCCGCCGCAGTGTCCGCAGAACACGTTACCAGACAGCAGAGACTGACCAGTGGTATTCAGCGGCATTGTCCGGCGCTCTTTGCTTGCATTTGTGCGTTCGGCCATCAAATTCTGCGCCATCTGGAACAGCTCCGGTTTGATGATCTGCAGTTCCTCAAACGGTTCCGAATAGGTTTCGCCGCTGCGCAGGATGCCCATGTAGAGCGGGTTGTGCAGGATCGCTCCAACGGTAGCGTCATGCCAGGTTTCACCTTTGCGGTTCCGGATGCCGTGATCGTTGAGAAAATGGGCCAGCCGGAATTTACCGTAGCCGGAGGAGACGCAGAGGTCAAACATCATTCGGACCACCTCTGCCTCCTCATTGTCAATGACCAGCTTATTGACCTCGTGTTTCCGCTTGTTCAGGATACCGCTCTTTTCCAGGCGGTATCCGTAGGGCGTTTTTCCACCGCGGAAGCGGCCTTCCTCGACCATCTGCCCCAGAGCTGTTTTGGTCCGGATGGAGGTCTTCTGGCTCTCACCGTCGGCCTGCCAGAACCGGATGTAGTTGGTCAGCCGGTCAGTATGCGACTCAAATCGCTGTTCGCCTTCCTGGACGCTCCAGACGCGGATGCCTTTCCGGACGAACCATTCAACTACGAACGGTGTTTCATCCGATTTCCTGCCCAGACGGTCGAACATGAAGACCAGCAGGATGTCAAACTTTCCCTGCTCCGCCCGCTTCTTGACGAGCTGGAGCTTGTCCCGGTCATCGGCGCTGACCTTGTAACCGGAGACACCGGTTTCCTGCTCCTCGCTTACAATGGTCCAGCCCATTTTTTCTGCGAACTCACGGCAAGCCTTCCGCTGCATGGGGATGTCCGCATGGTTGTCCGCGTCGTGATCGACCTGCTTCGTTGTGGAGACTCTGTATAAGCATTGAACTCTTTCAGCCATTTTTTATCCGTCCTCTCTATTGTCCGTGATGTGAGAGAGCGGATATTTGATCCTGATTCATTTGTCAAGGTGCCCTGGCTTTCGCCAAGCACATTATCTCACATTTCGGCCAATATAGCTAGTAAAATATTCCAAAATCAGAAGAAATTTCGCGAGATACAACTACTTTCCCGCTGTCAGATACGTCCCCAGGAGCGCCTGCTTCACCTGCTGTGCGACCTGCGGATTAGGCTCCTCGGTGAAATGGAGCATTACTGTGCGGCCCTGGATGGTTACAGTCATTTCTCTTTTGTGATTGGTTTTCTCTGCTGTCATCATATCATACCCCTCCTTTGACAAAGATGCACCGGCTGTCCTATATCGACAATCGGTGCATCTTCTTATTTGTCATACCCTTCTGTAGTAGAGGCACTCCTCCTCGGAGATCTTCAAGGCCGACATGGCCTGCTCCAGGGAAAGGCCCATGCTGTCCAACAAATTCTGGATAAAGGACAATGTTGTCTCGATGTGGTCCTCTCTACAACTTTTGGCGGCACCCTGGTTTTTACTGTGAGCTATGATGTCTGGAGCCATTTGGTAAAGTCCTCAAAAGATATAATGCCTGCTGTACATGCGGCCTTCTTTTCCTTTGCCTTTCTGCTCCACGCATAAAAAGCATCCCGCTCAATTTTTCCGGCGTTGATCCAGGCAAAGCGCCGTTTGTACTCTCTGCGGTATTCACAGAATATTTCATCCTTTTGATTTCTTTCTGCCCATGCTTGTATCGGAGCGTTTTTCCTGCAGGTATAGCCTTTTTCGCCGTGAGGGCGGCAACAGTACATGGCGGTGCTGCGCCCGGACATATAAAAATACCGTCCGCAGTTTCTGCAAACCCGAAGCCTGATTTCACGTTTGACGCACTCCTGGACATGATAACTGATGAGATCATAGATCGATCCAGGATACAGGATCTCTGTGAAGACAGCGCTGTCCCAGAGTTCGAACTGCATGAGTTGTGGACGGAACGGGAATGCCGCTCCGCACATCTTTTTATGGTAGGATACCGCTTTTTCCAGAATAGTTCCGCTCCCCCTGTCATAATCCAGTACATGGGTAAACAGGTCCCTGATTTGCCGTTGCATCTCTTTGAGGGTCTCCGGCATATTGCAGACTTTGCATTTCCGCCACTGCTCCTTCACAACACCTGCTGATTGGGCCTGCTGGATGCGGTCACCCCATTCCAAGCGAAACAGTTCAAAATAGATATGCTGTTGGGCGACAGTCTTCAAAATACCCAAAAGCTCGTCTTGATAAGTTTTATCCGCTGTGCCTGTTAAAGAAGTTATACAGTCATCCATCGCTGAAACCAGTGCCGATATTTTGCTCATGTCGAGTTCTGCGAAGGACAACAGGGCTTCCGGAAACATTTGCGCAGGTATTTCTGCCATCGGACCGCTTTCGTCAACTTGTACGAGAGCGTACCGCTCCTGCCCATTTATGATGCAGGTTTTGAGTTTGATGTTTTGCATGGTTTTGATCCAACTTTCCGAATGTATTCTGCCAAAGGAAAATATAGCGCATCAACTGGTCTACACAATCATTGATTGCCAAGTAGATTCCCGCGATCATTTTGCTGACGCAGAAAACCGCCTGCCGATCCGGCCTCTCAGCAAACTTCATTGCCGCCTCGCGGCCCTGGGTGGTAACGGTCACCTTTCTATCGTAACTGTTTTTCTGCTTTCGAAATATCCGGATCTTCTGTGCTCCAATAATAGTTGCCGGTCACCTTGCAGGCAACCGGCAACTATCATCTCTGGGTTACTGTTTCTCTAAAAACAATGCCCCCTATTCTCAGCCGCAGTCCAATCAGCGCAAGTCCGTCTGGTACATCCTGCGACTACGGAACACCACCCACTTCCGCTCATCCAGGCTTATATTCACTGCTTGAGCATTTTAGCGTATTTGAGGCGCTCCTCCTCGGAAATCTTCAAGGCCGACATGGCCTGCTCCAGAGAAAAGCCCATGCTGTCCATCAAATTCTGGATAAAGGACAACGTTGTCTCGATGCGGCCTTCTGCACGGCCTTCTGCGCGGCCTTCCGCACGACCTTTAGCAACGCCCTTCTCTTCAACACCTTTGCTTAAGTTACACATTTCGGCTAAACTCCTTTCTAAAGTCTCCGTCATGGGGATAGCGAAGTCATCCCGCAGAATCTGCTTCTTCTCCCGCTCTGCCGTTTCGCTCGACAGCAGGACAGACAACAGTCGCAGGATGCTGTCCTCCTTGCTGTCCTCTGGATCGCCCAATCCCAACACAACGACTGTCATCAGATCATAATTGCTGACAGGCTCCTTGACACTGCCCACCATATTTTCCTCTGTGATTCGATAGCGGGTGATTGTATTCTGGTGGCTTTGGGGCGGTGCGGGGCAGATCCAGATGCTGTACACCTTGCGGATCTTCTCGTAGTGGGACTTCGTGAATTCCGTTCCGTACTGCGCTGAGATCATCCTGCTGCAGTAGAAGAAGGCCCGCTTCAGCAGCGGATAGCCGGTGGAAAAATCCTGCTGCGCCTCTACGTTTATGATAAGCCGGATCAATTCTCCTGTCCCTGGAACACAAGCCATGAACCGGATGTCATAGGTGACCGTCCCCTCCGTCATCGTTGTATCTTCATTGCGCATCCCTCGAATCACCGGATTGGTCTCATCCGGAGCGACCGGGATTCGTTCTACGGAGGGTTCGCCCTCTATGTATTTTTCCACAATGTCGCTAATGGAGCAGTCCCGGTACTCCTCCAGACAGCTCTTCATGATCCATGCCAAGATACTCTTTTCGCTCAGCAGCCGTTTACAGGCCGCATCATATCGCACGTTTTCTCCGGCGGTCTCGATCCCTTTTGCCAATGTTGTCTCTACTTCCATCTGTCACCTCTCCTATGGCCATATTATATCACGGACTTCCTTAAAAATCTACTGCAAATTTTTTTGCTCTTCATGCTGCTGATATGCGGCGTCCAGTCCGATGCTGATCCGCAGCGCCGCATCGACCTCGTCCATCCTATCTGCGGTAATGCGCCCCACCTGGAAGTGCAGCCGGCCTTTATCCAGTGTACGGAGCTGTTCCAGCATGACCATGGATTTTTTCAGAAGGCCATAGCCCGGAGCTTCCAGCAGTACATGGGTGGGCAGATAGCGGTGCTTGATTTGCCCCGTGATGACGGCGGCGATAACTGTTGGGCTATGCTGATTGCCAATGTCGTTCTGGATGATCAGCACCGGACGGATGCCGCCCTGCTCTGAACCCATCACCGGAGCCAAGTCGGCCAAGTAGATGTCTCCACGATGGATCGTGGTGTTTCGGTGTTTGGTCATTTCCTTTTCTCCTTATCTTGGACAAACGGGAGCCGCTCACGCAAAAAGCACTGGTTCTGCCGCGGGAGCGGCTCCCGCCATTTCTGAAATCTTGACTTTCCTGTAAAGTCATCTTTTGCCTGTATTCGACACTACTCCCCCAGGCTTGGGCGGCAGGACTGGACCGCAGTTGGCACTGCGCTCCGGGAATCTCACCCCTCCGAGGATCTCTCCGAGCTGCCCCCATTGTTTGAGACTGTGGCTGGGCAGGGGTACCATTATAGGCGGACGAGGGCATTGCAAGACAGCCTGCCACGGCTGCTTTTGGATGGACGGGTACCGCTGAGCACCTTATCTTTAGGCCCTTTGATAGAAGCCTGCCGGGAGAAATGTTCCCCCTTCCTGATTCCCTGGCTTCTACAGGTGGTCTTGGCGCGTCCTCCGCATCGCTTTCCTCTCTCCAAGGCTCGTCCGCTGACGTTATCCAGTTGCCGGATATGACCGCCGGTTGGACGGTGTTTTTCAAGGTGCAACGTGTGGGAGCGGATTATTTCTCCCTACACTTTATCTATTGCGAACTTTTTTTGAATTTGTACGGAAATTTTTTCCGGTTTTTCAAAAAGATTTTTTGTCGGACATTTTTGCCCGTAGCACGGAGACGATTTTCTGCTTTCTATCCTGCAATGTCATCACAGGAATCCCATACTCTGCGCTCAACTGCCGGACTGTTTTCCTGGGCTTTGCCAAGTACAATTCATAGATAATCAGATAATCCGGCGTGGGCAGCTCGCGGAGAGCCTTGTACAATTCCTGCGACAGGAGACTTTGTATGGCGGTTTCCTCTACGCTTGGGTTCGTATCAACAATTGTTTCCTCGCCGCTTGCAAACTCCTTCTGTTCCAAGATGCTGAGGGAAATCGTAGACCAGCCTTCCTCCTGCTCCAGTATGTAGCTGCTGTGATCATCCTCAGTTTTGAACCTTTTGTACTCTGCCTTGGAACACTCCAGCACCACATCGCCCATGTTGATAAAGTGCCGGTCCTTATTCTGGAGATTGGTGACAAACTGGTAGTATTCTGCTCCCGTCATCTCGACCCATTCGATAGATCCTGCTTTACTGTGCGGGTCCCTTTTTCGAAAATATCTTGTATACAAGAGATTTTCCTCACTTTCTTCTGAACTTTGATGAAATAGAAAATCAAGATTTCAGAAGCGGAGGAGAGCGGCATCTGGTGCAGGTCTGATGCCGTGCGGGAAGTTGGCTGGGCTTTTTTAGCTTTTCAACAAAATCCGACTTTAAGGGTAAAAGAAACGGCTTCTGCAGGTAGATATTGTGGAAGATCATCACATTCCCAACGTCCGGTGCCGTCGAAACAGGTCGAAAAATGCGGAAAATAAAGAAAGCCAAAAGCACCCGCAAAGGTGCCTTTGGCTTTTTCAAGGAAAACCGGGATTCAATTGTGAGCGCGGTGCGTTTTTGCGTGAAACGGTCTCACTGCAATCTCACCCACCAGATTGATCAGTAAAAAGCAAGAGCCAGCGCTCATAAAAAGGCGCTGACTCTCCGCTTTTGAGGGTCAAATCGTTTTCGTCCGAGAATTCATGCATTCTTTTAAGGTGCTGCGAATGTCACTGGCGCGGGAGCTTTTGTTCCGCAGGAATGGTTTTGCCTACATATTCCCATACTTCGGCCCCAACAACCAGTTTACCGATCCTACTGAGAATTTTTAGGAACAAATGTCCCTGCTTTGACTGTCCGCCGCATCGCAGGAAGCAGTAAGTTATCGTAACAATAATCTGCAGGATACAAACACTGGTATACCAAGCGAATGTCCCTCCGGCGCTCCAGGAGGTTATGCTTGATATTACTGTCAGAATATTTCCCAAAGCCACAAAGCACACAGCTGCTTTGTACTCATCTGTTGCCGCCAACCCAAAGAGGGAAACTGCTAGTATTTCTGTCACTCGCATGACAATCGTTGCGGACCTGTGCAGCAACAGGGCCAGACAGAAGAGACCCAGCATCAATAAATACCAGATCGCCCAAGGGTCGTTGATCTGACCCTGTTCCCGAAGAGGATAGACATGTTCGATTCTGCGGCTCTCTGACCGAAGATAGCGCTCCATAATTTGACTCTGGATCGCCATGAAATGTTTCTTTTTATATGAAACGGGAAACTGAGAGCACTCGGTTCTCTTTGCCTCCATTTTTTCGGAGACCTGTCTAGCCCATGAGAGCAGAGAGGAAAACGAGCCATATGCCCAAAGTGCTCCTCCTAAAAGAAGGAACTGCCAGCCTGACACGCCCTCATACTTCAAGAATGCCGGGTACGCTATCCATAGTCCCAGGAAAATGCGCAGTGGATAGCCGGGACCCACAAAAATATAGATTCCCCAGGTACTCTGCTTCTCTCGAGCCACTTCGTATACGATAGTAGAAACCGTCAAAAAGACCAAACAAACCGTCAAAGGAAGCCGTACCGCGCTGGGGCCTATCACGACAAACAAAATTGCCAGCGCGGCCCTTCCAGCTGCGACCAGAAGAGAGATTTTGATATATTCCGGTTTGATCTCACCTTCCGGCATTAAGCGGCCATGGTCCTCCTTGATCCCACGAATATCGTTGATCTGATATCTGGCTTGATAAGCCAGAACATCAAAAACAATAAGTGCAACTACCAAATGAAAGCAGTTCTCCGGCGCTAAACCTTGACCGGAAAGCATGATCCCGCCTATGTATCCGATGATGATTAGGAGAGGTTTTTGCAGGTCGCTGGACTTCGGGTAGATCAAGTAGCGTAGAAAGCGGCGAAATTCTGCAGCCCCCTGATATTGTGTGTCTACGACGCCTGCTTCCCTGGCTTCGAGATTTTTCCTTGCAGTCTCTCTGGAAAAATCTACCATTTTTTTGGCTGAAGAGGCTGTGACGATAAAGCTAAGAAGAAATATCAGCATCGCGATTCCTACAGCCCAAATTCCAAAACGGTCTAATCCGGTAGGGGAGGGGAGCTGTAAAAATTCCAAGGCAAGCAGCATGATGCTGAACAGTACCACGAAAAAAATTGCGGCATTATAACTTACAAAGTGCAGAGCCGCATAGCGCGAAGTAATATGCAGATGATTGCAGGTGATCAGCGGTCCCTGGAAGCTGTTCCAGTGCAAGAATGGCCCTCCTGCCTCCTTGTCATCATCCGATTCGGGAATCAGATATCGTAACCGGTCTTCCAACTCCTGCATATAGTAATAGCGCAGGGAATTACGCATCCCAAATGCGGTAATATAGCAGGATGCAGCAAGAAATATAAAGATGCTCACCCAAAATATACCCTTGGAAAAACTCTCGACAGAGCCCTCCTCCAAAACTTTGTTGACATCAATGAAGGATGCTCCAAACAAGATTCCTAGAATCGTAGCCGCTGTCACGAGGATCTGCAAGAGCTGGTTCTGCGTATTGCGCTCGTCCTCTCTGCACTGGTTCAGTTCGGTCAGGAGCTCGTCTATTCTGTGTTCATTCGTGCTGGTCGGATCGGCCGGCAGAGTCTCAAAAAATTTTTTTATCTATGCTCCCCCCCACAAAAAAGATTGTTACTGCATCAGTTTTCCAATAGAATCTGAAATACTGCTTCGGTATCCGCCTCCCCAAATCTCTCCGGCAGCGTCATCGTATCTCCGATAACCTGCACTTTACAACACATCCCAAAAGAAATACGCAAATCACACGGAAGATTTGTGACAGGGGTCCCCAGCGAGCACAGTACGATATCCGGGTCATGGGTCCGGCAGAGATGCGCTGCCAGCACTTCTGGTTGGCAACCTCTTGGCAGGTACTCTAATCCATACAGATACGCCATTGGCTGGTCAGTGATTGTAACACAGCCGTATCCCTCTCCAGTCAATCGGTCGCGCAATCCACACAGCAACCGTAAAGATGATTCGCCGCAGGACTCCACCTGCACAAAGGGGATCTCTGGGTCCAACGAGAATCTCGTTACCCGCGAAGTCGGGGAACGTCTCGCCGTCTCATCCCAGAAGAGGCATGGAGCGGCGGCTTGCAACTCTCTGGGGGCTTCCCCCGCATAAACAATACCGCACCGTTCCTCCGATTGGGAAAAAAGTTTCTTCCAAAACCGATTGCTAGGCGATGGTGGCACCAGCACCACTGAGGACCTCTGCTCCCGCTCCATTGCCGCAAGGAAGTCTGTCTCATCGTCAAACATCCCTAAGACCTGGAAATCTAAAAGCTCTGGTGTTTTGATGGAATGCTCCGGGTCAAATACAAACGCAGACGAGAGAAAGTCCGGCCTCATTCGTGCCATAGACACGGGGTTTTTCGCGAGCGATCGATACAACTCTGGTATCGATTTCCAACCAGCAGAAAGTAATTCATGGACCTTAGCTGTAACAGTCGGAGCTGCATAGCTGTTGGAGACGACCGCCTCCGCCTCCCCAAAAGGATAGGCGGAGAGGTCGTGACGGGAAGAGGCAAATATCTGCACATCATCGGGCATGGCGTCCAACACGTAGAACTGGTCTCCAGTCAGCACTGGGTCCGCCGCCACACCCAGTACTCCAGCACAGCAGGCTGGCACAGTGTACCGCCCTGCATCATTGCTCCGGGCGGCAACGATGGTCTGCCCCTGCTGGATCATCTTTGCAATCAGCCGACGGATAGGCTCCTGGTCACACAGTTGGGTCGTTCCTGCGCTCATGTGGACCAGAGGGATCTTCTTTTCCAGGCACCAGTCCAATGCCGCCAGAAGCTGGGCCGGACTGGTCCGCAGTTTTGGCTGGAGAAAAATTGCTAGGGAGCAAAATTCAGCCTCTGGTGCGTATTTGTGGATAATCTGCGCACAGGTCGTTCCATGGCTGGTGCGGATAATCTCCTCGGCCCTGCGGGGACGGATCGTCCCATCCGGCTGGACGGACAGGTCCTCCCGCAGTCGGATATCCGGGCACCGGCGCAGATCGATGCCGTCATCCAGTAGTGCGATCAGCATGGCGTCCTCTCTCCTATCCTACTTGGTATCGCTCCTGCTGGTAGCGGAACAGCTCCGCATACCGGCCATTTTTCGCCAAGAGCTCCTGTTGAGTGCCATCCTCCAGTATCTCCCCATGCTCCAGGACTACTATCCGATCCGCCAGTGCTACGTTGGTCAGGCGGTGGGACGTGAAGAGGACAGTTTTGCCTTGGGCAAAGCTCCGCAGGCGCTCAAAAAGCTGATGCTCCGCCCTCGGGTCCAAGTTGGAGGAGGGCTCGTCCAAAATCAGTGCGGAGTGTCTGCGGTAAAAGGTCCGGGCCAAGGCAAGTTTTTGATACTGTCCCCCGGAGAGTTCCATCCCTTCCCTGTCAAAAAGCCGGGTCAGGAACGTATCCAGCCCCGCCGGGGCTTTATCCAGGATGTCACTGGCTCCGCTGTCCACGATAGCGCGGGTGATGGCGGCGTCACCCGCGATCCGCTCTGCGTCCGCAATAGAAACATTTTCCCGTAAGTCGAAGGAGTAGCTGGGGTCATCTTGAAAGTACACGCTGAAGCTCTGACGCAAACTACTGATGGTATAATTCCGGATATCCAAGTCGTTGATCTTCACCACGCCCTCATCCACATCGTAGAGACGGAGAAGCAGCTTGATGAGGGTGGACTTGCCAGACCCGTTCAAGCCAACCAGAGCCACCCTTTCATGCTTACCCACACAGAAGGACACATCCCGCAAAATCTGTTTTCCTGTGCTAGGGTAAGCAAAGCCTACATGGTCAAACTCAATGCTTTCTACCTGTTTCAGCACCGTGGTCCCCGTGTCCACTACGCGGTTCTGGTACTGCTCCAACGACTTAAGGTTTTTGATCTTCAGTTGATTGTCATAGATCTGCATCACTGCACTGGAAAGCCCATATACCCCGGACCATAGTTGGGACACCAGGCCGGTATAGAGGGAGTAGTCCCCCACCGTGGAGGTCCCACCCAGCACTCGGAGCGCGATATCGATACCGATGGCTGTCACCACCAGCTCCGGCAGACACTCCAGGAGGCCGGTCAGGATGCTTCTTCGTCTGTTGACAGACCTGCGTTGCTGAAAGAGTGTGGTCCAGAGCCGCTGGTACTTTTCTTTGATTCGCTCACTGACATCAAAGAGTCGCAGGTCCTGGGAGAAGCGCCGGTCCAGGAGGAGATGTTGCAGATAGTTCTTCTGCCGCTCACCGTTGATCTGCTCCAGGCTCAGGGAATAGATGGCTTTGGTATACTTGACCGCAACTGCCGATGAGGGGACGCAGGCGCAGAGGGTGATGATGCCGTAGAACACGTTCAGCCGTCCTAGAACTACGAAAGAGATGAGCACGGAAAAGGCGGCGCTGATGGCAGAAATGGTATTCCATAGAAGATGGGCGATGACAGATGCGTCCCGGGTGCAGGCGGAGAGCTTGTCATAGTAGTCCGCATTGTCAAAGTACTCCAGGTCCGCTTTTCCAGCCTTGTCCATCATGTACAGCGCCAGCTCCTTGTTGATGATATCACCATGCACCGTCTGGGCATAGAGCTGTGCCTTTTGCAGTAAAGAGCGCATGATGTTGATGGCTAGGAGCCCTCCGGCAAAAATCAGCAGGTACGCTGTTGGCGAGGGGGCAGTGAAGCCCCCTACCAACAGGTCCAGAATGTACTTCCCCAGCACCGCTGCCGCCAGCGTCAGCAGCGGCGGAGTCAGACAGCAGAGTAGCCGCAGCACCGTGTAAAACCGGGAGGTCCGCCAGGACAGCGCCATGCAGTCCGCAATGGCGGAGAAAAACAAGGATATGTTTTTTTGCAGCTTTTGGGGCATGGTTTTCTCTCTTTTCTTCAGGATGGCGGTTTAGAATCGGTACTCAAGGACAAAGTCCCGTTAGCTGGGAGAGATAGGCACCCGCTAAATTGGCAAGCGCCGCACTTGAGAACTGGAGAGAAAAGTCTCTGACGGTGGTACAGAGCCTCTGCCAGTTGCCAGCTCTACTCTGCTTTTCCAGCGTCTCTACCACATGGGACTCCTCACTCCCGTCCTCCAGGTGAGACCTGATTGCTTCAAGCTCCCGTATGATCCGAGCAAAGTCCACATCAGCCTCGTTTAAGTTTCGGATGGCGCTTGACTTTCCATAAAAATTGTTGCCGCTGATCGTAATATTTGCCATTTGTCCTCCTCGAGCGGTCAACGCTCATATAGATTGTCTATTACAGAAGAATTTTCAAATGTACAGTCCTTGACATTCACCGTGATTTCCTTTGCATGGACCGGATCACGGATGATATCTGTCATAACTGTCACAACGTCGCTTAAAAATTCCTGATCGCTGAATACGATGGGGAATGCGTTTCCGGAGTTCGTCACGATGGTAAGGCGTTTCATCTGCTTTGCCTCCTGAACAGAAGAATACCAGACATATATCCATATTCCTCCAGCAGCCATTACAAGCACAGCAGGAGCTGGGAAGTATTCCAGAAGAACAATCCCTATAAGGATGAGGGCAACGCTCCATACTGGAAATTTTGCCGGTGTAACATCCGCTGTACTAAGCAGAGAAATATTGCTCAATTGAATCGTGGTGTTCTGAATCTCCAGGCAATTTCCGCTGATTTTCAAAAACGGGGTCTCGATGTTTTTGGCCGCGCTTATTTCTGTTTTCATAATATGTATTTTCTCCTTCTAAGGAAGGACTGATTCAATCGACGTGCGCGGATTGGCAAGAAAATTTTCGACCAGCGAGGCAAAAAACGCAGGAATACTGGATGTATTTCAAGTTTTTTTAACGAAGCGGGACGGAAAATTTCCCGACAAGACGTGTGCGGGGATTTATTCAGTGCTTCCCTAAATATCCCTTTGTTGAATCGATTGTGTTCTCTACCGCTGCAAGGGGCCATGATATTCTTTTCTTCTGATGCACGAATCTATCCGGCCTGTTCCAGCACTCCATCTGCCATGCGGTAGACTACATCCGACGCCTCGGCGATAGCCGGGTCATGGGTGACGATGATGACGCAGTAGCCCTCCTCGTGGGCCAGGCGACTCAGAATTTCGACAACGTTCCGACTGTTCTCTCCGTCTAGGTTGCCGGTGGGCTCGTCCGCCAGCAAGATGCCGGCCCCTGTGGCGAGGGACCGGGCGATGGCCACCCTTTGCTGCTCGCCGCCGGAGAGATTTGCCGGGAACCGGCGCAGCTTCTCCTCCTGAATGCCCACGCTGGAGAGCAATGTTTTTGCCCGCTCTTTAGCGTCCTTCAAGGCCACTTCGTTTAGCTCCATGGGATAACAGACGTTCTCCATCACCGTCAGCAGCGGGAAGAGTTGGAACGCCTGGAAGATGACGGACACGTCCTGCCGCCGGTAGGCGTCCAAGTCCATGCCGGACAAATTGTTCCCGTTGAGGAGCACCTGTCCCTCCTCGGGGCGGTCTAGGCCCGCCATGATGGAGAGCAAAGTTGTCTTGCCGCTCCCGGAGGGCCCCACCACCGCTGTCACTTGCCCGGGTTTGAACGCGCAACTCACGCCGTTCAAGGCAAGGCGGTCCGCGTTTTTGTAGCGATAGCTGACGTTTTCAATCATTAGTTCACTCATATTGACTATTCCCTATTCCTTTACCTGAAGCATCTCCAGGGGGTTCTTCCCCGTGACAGCCACGGCGCTGAGGGCCGCTCCCAAGGCCGCTCCCGCCAGATACGCCGCCGCCCGCCAGAGGGCCGCTCCCGCCAGGGCCTCCCACAGGTCCGGCCGGGCAATGCCGAGATATCCCAGCACTACCGCCGCCCCCAGCACCAGCCCCACGGCACAGGGGACGGCCTGCTGGAGGAGTAAAATGGCCTGCGTCCGGCCCTTTGGCGTACCCAGCACCCGGAGGGTGGCCGCGTCCTTGGCGGAAATCATCACGAACAGCACCGCCGTTCCCGCCGCTGTCAGCAGACTCAGCGCCAGGACCACCGGATAGAGCACCCGCATCAGCTCCAGACTGCCCTCCAGGGGCTCCACGGCCTCGGTCAGCTCCTCGTCCCAGAGGAGCACCTGGGTGGCCCAACCGCCCAGGCGGGTGTTGTTGACCAGAGCGTCCATCTCCAACCGGAAGCCCTCCAGGTCCCGGTTCTGCCCCGGGTCCACGGTGAAGCGGGCCTTGCTGTAGACCACCCGGCGGCCCGCCACGGCCTCCAGGGCGGAGGTGGGCAGGAGCACCGTATCCCCCGCCTTGCTGGCCGCGTTCCGGGAGTACACGCCCGCCACCTCGCAGAGCTGGAGCCTGCCCCGGAAGAGGGCCAGCGCCCGCTGTCCCAGAGCGATGGGCGGCCCCGCCTCCTCCCCGCCCTCGGTGTACTTGGCGGGCACTACGATGGGGATAACGGAATCGAGAACGTCCTTCCCCTTGTTCTCCGCGGCCCAGTCCTTGGAAAAGAGGCTCTGGTCCCAGCCGTCAGCGTAGCGGACCGTGCAGTTGCCCCCGGTGCCCGCCTCGGAGAAGAACACCTCCCCGTCGCTGGTGGAGCGGAAGAGGAACCGGAGGGCGGCGTTCATCTGATCCGCGCTGACGGACCGCGCGCTGCCCACCTCCACGATGTTCAGGGCATCGGCGTTGGGGATGAGCACGCCGCTGCTGGCCCCCTCCAGGTAGCAGTCCTCCAGATAGCCGGTGTCCATCACCTTGTCCACGGTGGAGCGGTAGAGGAAGCCGCCGTCCGAGCCCAGCTCCGTGCTGTCCTTGGCGGTGATCTCCATGGTCACACGGGTGGTGGTGTAGAGACGGTCGATCTCCCGCTCGCTGCTAACAATGGCCAGGTGGACGGCTCCCAGGCCGATCGCGAAGGCCCCCGCCGTCAGCGCCGCCAGGGCTGATTTCACCGGCGCGCGTAAAATCTGCCGCCGGACGAACCGCCACGCCACCGCCGCCCGCCGTCCGGGGGACCGCTCCGGCGGGATGGCCTCCCGCACGGCCCGCACCGCCTCCAGGGAGAGGCCCGCCGCGTCCGGCGGAGGCGTCTCGGGGAGGGTCCGGCGGCTCCTCTTCTTAGGCCGGGCCTGCGCGCCGCCCTGGAGCTGTTCCAGCACCGGCCTCCCGGCCAGGACGCGGGCGGCGGTGAGGACCATGGCCGTCAGGAGCAGGAGCGCTCCCGCCGCCAGGGGCGCCAGCCACAGAGGGCTCAGCCGCGCCCGGGGGATGCCCTCCACGGCGAACTCCTCCAGGGCCTCCAGGGTCTCAGAGGCACTGCGCAGGGTGCTCATCCACCCCAGTGCGCCCCCCAAGGGCACCGCCAGCGCCCCAATCAGCGCCATGGGCAATGCGCTCTCCCGTACGCACCGCCTTATGGGCAGACCCATAGCCCGCACGATGGCCAGTTCCTTCCCCCGGGAGCGGAAGTAGAGGAATACCGCCAGCAGGAACGTCACCAGCAGGATCCCGGCGTAGATGCCGAAGTTGTAGAGGGAGGAGCGCTCCATGGGCCCCGCCGTGTCCCGGAAGCTGCGGTAGTTGTTGGGCAGGAGCTCCACCCGGCACCCCAGAGCTTCCAGAGCCGGGGCGGTGTAGGTCAGGAAGTGCCCCGCCTCCTCGGGGCTGGTCAGGACGAAGCTTACGTCCCCGGCCACGGGGATGGACCCGCCGCTGCTGCTGGAGATGACGGAGTTGATCCAGCGCTGGGTGTTGGAGGCCCCCATGCCGTTTTCAAAGGTCCCCGGCACCGTGGACGCGGGGACATAGAACTGATTGCGCACGCAGGTGTAAGGGAATTTGAACTGGAAGTCGTAGAGCCCCACGATCTCATAGGTCTCCCGGGCGGTCTGCGCCGTGTCATAGTCCACAGGCTTTTTCGTACAGCCGAAGCTGGCCTCCACGTCCCGGAGGGTCAGTGAAATGCTGTCTCCTACAGCGAGCCCCCGGTCATCCGCAAGCCCCGAATGGAGCACGCAGACCCGGCTCCCGGCGGCGTTGTCCTCCTCCGTGAGCCACCGCCCTCCGGCGAGGTAGATGCTGGGGTTCTCCGAGCGGACCTCCGGCAGGGAGAGCATATCTGTTGCGGGAATGGCGCTCAGAGCCCGCTGGTTGTCCCGGACCCGGCCGATCTCCTCCCCGAGGCCCTCCAGCGCCGGGTCGGAGAAGTCCGCCTCCCCCTCGGGTACGCTCCAGTACCAGAGCTTCCCGCCGGGGACCAGTGTCTGGATCTTGAAGACGGTCTGCTCCCGGTTTACGGCGCGGGCCTCCGCCCGCAGGAGATAGCGGCCTCCCACCTCCAGCGCACCGCCAAGCTCCTCTATCACAGCCTGGGAACCGTTGAGAGTGATGCGGGGACCCGGGGTGATGTACTCCGGAAGCCCCGTCACCACCTGGTCCACGGTGAAGATCAGGTTGGCCGCGGCGGCGTCCAGGATGCCGTAGAAGTAGATGTTCTGACTGCCGTAGATGGTGTCCAGGTCCGTGTCGGCGTTGCAGAAGCCGTCCTCGATAAGGGCGGAGACATACTGCCGCCGCTCCACCAGGTCCACCACCCCGCTCTGGGCCAGGAGCTCCGCCGCCTCGGCCCCCATGGCCCGGGCCCCCCGGGTCCGGGGCTCCACGGTGCCAATGGTCCGGTACCAGCTTCCCAGCCGGTCCACCTCCTGGGAGATGAGCAGGTACTCCGATCCCCGGCCCACGAAAGTGAAGCTCACCAGGGCAAGCACCAGCGCTAAAAATGCCGTCCGTACCGGCTGACGGCGGGTGGAGCGCAGAAATACGTTGGTTTGCATATACTTTCTCTCCTAAAAAGAAATCCGCACCCTTGGCTTTGTGAATATGCCCACATTGGTAGATGCATAATTTTATCGTTTTCGTTCCGCCTAAAAAGGTGAAAAGATCCCTTATAAGGGTGTTGCTATAGAAAACATTTTGGGAAAGCACATTATGCACAGACGGGCGACTAATAGCATGTCCCTACATGATTTTCTGAAGTAACGCCCAAATAAGGGACGCTTTTCATTGTCAAAACTCAGTCCGCTTTGGATATGCTAGGAAATGGTCAAGGCATTCGTAAGAGTGTCGAAGTCCGCACCGCCCCAGCCGTAGCCGCTGTTATAGCTACCATCTTCAGAGGTAGCATTCAGGTCATACCTAGCATAGCAATTGCAACGGCAACTACAACTAGAGACACATGCGCTACTGCAACCGCAGACATTTCCCCTGGTGAAGTACGCCTCAACAGAATCGCACTTTGGGGATTTTTTCTTAATTTTCAAAATTTAAACTCCTCCTTAGAAATTAATCGGTAGATAAGCGCTAAGAAATTGTGCAGATTGCGGACTGAGTGCAGGGGTAACTGGTTAATGGTCGATTTGCTCCTGAATGATGCTACAGATTCCTTTGATAGTGCTAAATCCATAGTCATTCAATGCTTCTGGCGGAATTCTAACCTCAAACTCTTCCTCCAGTTCAAACAGCAGATAAACTAAGTCAGTTGCAGAGAGGCGGCAGTCCTTGCCCGTCAGCGGCTTCTGCCAATTACTGATCTCAAGGAATTCTTCCGGTAACGTAACACATCTTTTTAAAACTTTAAAGATGCGCTCTTTCATCTCACTGTTAATCGTAATCATGGATGCCTTCTTTCCAACCCTAGCGTATCGCAGATTTGATAGTAGAGACTTCCGGCTCCCTCTGATATCACATCATATACAGGAATCCTCCCCTTCGGAGTATCATTCATGAATTTGGTCACTACTTCCATATCAACATGGACGGATGTAGGCTTGTGTTCGTGAATTAGAACTGCAGAATCAACTAAAGCATTACTCGCATGAACCGCTAAAACAGGAAACCCATATTTTTGACTAATACCTTCGCTCGCCGAATCAAGAAAAGCAGAAAAAACCAAATCACAGGGGATGCTACATACAAAGAAATCGGGATTCAGGGCCTGGGTTGTCATATAAGTGCGAATACCAAAACCATTGGGTATAATACTATTGTACTTGGCTATCGCATCAGGAGCTTCTACAAGAAGCAACTCTGGTCTCTCAACCCGAATAATATCCCTTGCAAGTTGATTCAGCCGTAATATTTTTTCCTCTTCTGAAGAGGTGGTAGTTTCAAATATATGCTGGTAACTATATGCTCCTACAAGTAAGCCAAGGTTGCTTCCAACAATACTGGAAACTATTTTTCCTTCTGCTAAAAACCTCTCTTGTAATGCCAAAATAATCTCCAAGGTGTCACTTTTATCAATCAAGCCACCGACCATTAGGATAGGAACAGGCAAAGAACTACACAGCCCAGTCGTTCCGTAACTATAGGATATACTAGAATCTGCGGTGATTATTTTTACCTGGTTAGGATAACATCTGTAAAATTCAGAGAAATATTCAGCTTGCTGATAGCTAGTAGCCAGGAAAATGATTTCTTTTCCAGCAATCAAAAATTTTTGAAAAAAGTCCAAATAATCCATTGATGAGTTTTGATTCTTCATTTCCCAGCAATCGACAAATAGCACATCCCAAGATACATTCGTCGCCTCTGCAACATTCACAACGGGAACCCCAACCATCGGATGGTTATAGATACATGCTGCATCTTTTCCGCTTAAACCTAAACATTTCCACGCTATAACCTGCGAGACATGATATGTATTCTGAAGACGCCCAAAATGCCGAACAACTGGCAAAGCGTTACCAGTAAAAGGGAAGAATGCTACATTCTTCATCACATTATCCCTCCTGGTTTCCGAGTTTGGTCGGTATAGTATAATTCTATTTCCTGCAACAGGAGAAGTTGTCGGAGTTCTGTATAGGCGCTTGCACGAACTTCTTGGCAGTGAGACAGTTTGAACTGAGGGGAAAGAGATTTCCCATTATTATCCGCCTTCTTTGCACACACAGTACAACGGCGGAAACACCAACATTTTCTGCAAGTCTCACCAGTGATGGCACCAACATTCAGAAGTTCTCTTGCTTTCTGAACATCTATTCCGTTATCCAATGTGCCAATACATGTAGCTACAGAACTTTCACTGACTCTCTCGCAGGGGTATAGCTTTTCTTCTGCATTAACGAATAAGCGCAGCTGTCCAGGAACGCAAGGACCGGAAGGGACATCAAATACTCGGAGTGGCCCCGACATTTGAAGATGGTCCAAATCACTGGTGAGCCGACCAAGTGCACCTCGCGTAATTGCAGAAACATTTTTTTCTGGATATCTCCCTGTCAATGACAACAGAGTCAAAAACAACTGGTATTGGTACTTCCAAGAGTATTCCTCAGAATATGTAACCGAGTCTTCATCATAATCTCGGTCTACAATGGATGCAATAAAAGTGTGATCGTTCATATCCTCAGAGGCAACCGTGATCTCATTAATGCAATCATAGTCATTTGAAGGGTCCATCACCATGCTGAAACTCAGCCTTTTTGCATATTCCGGAGACCGCTCTTTAAGCCGATTCACATTTTTCATAACGGCGTCGAAACTACCATGACCATCAGCAAATACGCGGCTTTTGTCATGAATTTTTCTAGGCCCATCCAAACTTATGACCAAGTGAACATCTTCTTCTGCAAAGAAATCTATAATCTCATCGGTAAGCAATGTCCCATTTGTAGTAATCGCAAAAGTGAGCTCTTTGCCATCAAAAACATCCTTAGCATATGCTATAGCACGCTTAATAAGCGGAAACTCTAACAGAGGTTCGCCTCCATAAAACCCGATGTTGACATTCTCACTGTCGATAGAATGTTCTCGAAGAAAATCAATTCCTTTTTTTGCGGTTTCCCAACTCATCCGTTTATTAGAGTGGGAACGCTGATGGACGTTGATATCCTCGGAATAGATGCAATACTTGCACCGCAGATTACATCCCTGGGTGACCTGCAACGTAATTTTGGCAATTTTTCGATCTAAGAAGTACTTCAGGTACGGCGTATACGGATGCCGGATTTCCTGTACAACACTCTCTGTGCGGAGGTACCCCTCCCGAATCAGCTCCTGGATTTCCTCAATGCTTGCAGTTCCGATGTCCGCCTGTCCAGCCATGCACTGTTTCAGAAAGTCAAACGACTCCGCAGAAACAGGCAGCATCTCATTCTTGTTGACATCAAAAACGTATTGGCAGCGCGGTGTTTTGAACAATTGAATAAACGGTTTTGCCAAGCCGATCACCACCCACTTCTCATTTATATGGTTTTACATTGGTTTTACGTAGGCACTGCCCAAAAATAAAATTAGGGACAGTCTATCCAATCCGTCAGCCAAATACACCTAGTATTTGACCACAGGCGCTTCTGCAACTTGCCATAGTAAACACGGAAATACCATGTGGTCTCTTCCGTACGCGGAGAGACTGTTCCATTCTCTTGAGCAGGAGGAAGCTCGCCAATTGTAGCTGCCAAGGCATTCGGCATCATATTGGCTAGTGTCATGATAATACTTGCACAAAGCAAAACATTAGCAATTGTTCTCTTTACTCTTTTCATCTCGAATTGCTACTCCCTTCATAAATAATCAACATTTCGTTGAAAGGCTCTGTATTCAGGGCCGCATCTGTGAGTGTACAGACAAATTCGTCCTCACAGTAGAGCTCTAAGGTACCATCGGATTTACAAAGAATATACCCCAACTCTGAGCCCACATTAGTGGTGCCTACTGATTCGAAGCTACTAGCATCAGGCTCACCCCACGGTTGCAAAATCACGCAATAAGAAGCAATAAACAACACGAGGCAAAGAACACAGCTGATAATTTGCCGGCATCGCTCGACCGTCCTTGGTTTCCCCAGGAGTAGCATCCGAAAACGCTGCATTATATCGGTGTCGTTATCCTGTCCCAAATATCCCATATACACTTGAGCAACACTTGCTGAACCATGCTTTACCAGTGC